>Ga0209652_1001493_pt1 | contig 18960 bp, 15 predicted proteins | sample SaaInl74LU_5_DNA_FD_184641 | JGI IMG/M metagenome (GOLD analysis project Ga0209652, IMG submission 184641) | Marine microbial communities from expanding oxygen minimum zones in the Saanich Inlet - ESP_74LU_5_DNA (SPAdes) (version 2) | ecosystem: Environmental > Aquatic > Marine > Intertidal zone... | reverse complement strand
CATTTAGTAAATCATGAAGATTATATAATTACATCAAAAGAATTTGAAAAAATGAAAGATGGTGTTGGTTTTATAAATACTGCAAAAGGTGGTATTTTAAATGAAGTTGATTTAGTAAATGCCATAGAAAGTGGTAAAGTACAATATGCTGGTTTAGATGTTTTTGAAACAGAACCAACACCAGCAGTTCAACTTTTAATGAATCCTGAAATTTCGCTTTCTCCAAACATTGGTTCATCTACTAAAGAAGCGCAAGAAAGAATTGGTTTAGAATTGGCAAATCAAATTATTTCTTTACTAAACTAATTTAAATTTAAACAAATTAATGGCAATTGTAAAACCGTTTAAAGCTGTAAGACCAAGTAGAGATAAAGCTGCATTAGTATCATCTAAATCTTATGAAGCCTATACTCCTGCTGAATTAGGTGCAAAATTAAATTTTAATCCTTTTAGTTTTCTACACATTTTAAATCCAGATTACAAATACCATCAAGAAGTTTCCAGTGAGCAACGTTTTCAATTAGTTCATAAAAAATATACAGAATTTAAAAGCAGTAATTATTTCTCTAAAGATGATAAACCTGCTTTTTATATTTATCAAAATAATACGCCCACAAAATCGTATTGTGGTATTATTTCTGCAACAGCTGCAGAAGATTATCATAATAATGTAATCAAAAAACATGAAGATACACTTGAAAAAAGAGAATTGCTTTTTGAAAAATATTTAAAAAAAACAGGCTTTAATGCAGAACCTGTTTTACTTACCTACCCAGATAATGAGGTTATTGAAAAGATTATAAAAAAGCATCAAAAAGAAAGACCAGAATATGAATTTACAACTACAGATAGAAATTCACATTTACTCTGGGTTATAAATAATGAAGAAGAAATTTCACAAATAACAGAAGCTTTTAAAAGTGTCACTACTTTATATATTGCAGATGGACATCATAGAACAACATCTTCTTGCTTATTGGCTAAGAAATTAGCTAAGGAGAACAAAAATCATACTGGTCAAGAACCTTACAATTTCTTTATGAGCTACTTATTACCTGAAAGTCAATTAGATATCTATGAGTTTAACAGATTCATCAGAGATTTAAATGGATTAAGTTCAGCTGAATTTTTAATTGAAATTGGTAAAATATTTAAAATACAAAAGAAACACCAAGAGTTTTTTAGACCCTCTGAAAAAAATCAATTTAGCATGTATTTAGATGGTGAATTTTATGCACTTAGTCTAAAAAAATCAGCTTATAAGTTTACAGATGCTTTAAGTAAATTAGATGCTCAAATTTTATTTACTACTGTCTTAAACCCAATTTTAGGCATCAATGATATTAGAAATGATTCTAAAATTGTGTATTCTCAAAATAAATCTGGCAGTTTAGAATTAAAAACAAAAGTAGATTCAGGTGAATTTAAAGTTTCTTTTGGTATGTTACCTGCAACAATAGAAGAATTAAAGACCATTGTAGATGCTAATTTATTAATGCCACCTAAAACTACTTTTATAGAACCTAAACTAAGAAGTGCTTTAACCATTTATGAACTCTAATATGATTCAAGAAAACTTACAAAATATAAAAGCAACTTTACCTAAAAATGTAACACTTGTTGCTGTTTCTAAAACAAAACCAGTAGAAGATTTACAAGAAGCTTACAATGCTGGTCAACGTATTTTTGGAGAAAACAGAATACAAGAAATGGCAGAAAAGCATGAACTTTTACCTAAAGATATTAAATGGCATATGATAGGTCATTTACAAAGTAATAAGGTAAAATATATGGCTCATTTTGTAGATTTAATTCATGGTGTAGATAAATTTTCTACATTAAAAGAAATTAATAAGCAAGCAAAAAAACACGATAGAGTTATACAATGTTTATTGCAAGCAAAAATTGCTGAAGAAGACTCTAAATTTGGATTATCTTTTGATGAAATTGAAAATATTTTAGCATCAGAAAAATTAAAAGATCTAGTAAATATTAAAATTGTTGGATTAATGGGAATGGCTACTTTTACAGATGATAAGCAACAATTACATAAGGAGTTTTCATCTCTAAAAAACCTATTTAACAAACTCAATACAGATAACCAAAATCTAAAAACCTTATCTATGGGAATGAGTGGAGATTATCAAATAGCTATAGAAAATGGAAGTACAATGATACGTGTTGGGAGTTCCATATTTGGTAAAAGAAATTATAATTAGTAGTTTTATCAAAATTAGAAAAAGAAATTGTACGCTGTTTTAGATATAGAAACTACTGGAGGTAAGTTTAACGAAGAAGGAGTTACAGAAATTGCTATTTATAAATTTGATGGTCATGAAATTGTTGACCAATTTATATCTCTTGTAAATCCTGAAAGACCCATTCAAGAATTTGTTGTAAAATTGACAGGCATCAATAATAAAATGTTGCGAAATGCACCTAAATTTTATGAAGTTGCCAAAAGAATTGTAGAAATTACCAAAGACTGTATTTTGGTAGCTCACAATTCAGCTTTTGACTACAGAATTCTTAGAACCGAATTTCAAAGATTAGGTTTCGATTTCGAAAGAAATACTTTATGTACAGTAGAGTTAAGTCAACAGTTAATTCCAGATCAACCTTCTTATAGTTTAGGTAAATTAACTCGTTCTTTAGGAATACCTATAGCAGACAGACATAGAGCTACAGGAGATGCTATTGCTACAGTAAAACTATTTAAGCTTCTTTTAGAAAAAGATGTTAGTAAAGACATCATTCAAAATTCTATAAAATACTTTGATAGAAGATTAGAAAAAGAAAAACTATTAAATCTTGTAGATTCTATTCCTACAGTTTCTGGAGTTTTTTATGTTCAAGATATTAATGGTAAAGTCATTTATATTGGTAGAGGAAAAAATATTAAACACGAAATCAATACCTTATTTTTAAAAATTACAAAAAGAGCTTCTAAAATTCAAGAAAGAGCAAATTCAATTTCTTACGATAAAACTGGTAATGAGCTATTTACAAGATTAAGATATTATTTAGAATTAGATAAATTATCTCCTAAATTTAATTTTAAGAAGAAGTTTAAATATAATTTAGAACCTTTTAAAAGCGATGATTTTTTAATTGTTGACAAAGGAAGAGAAGTTGAAGAACACTCTATTATATTGATAGAAAACAATAATGTTTTTGGATATGGTTATACCAATTTAGCTTATCAAGAAAACAATTTACCAATACTAAAAAAAATAATTACTCCTTTTTCTGATAAAGATATTGCCAAAACAATTATCAAAAATTATTTAAGAAAAAATAAAGTAGAAAAAATAATTAGGTTTTAAATAATTAAACTATTTACCCTCTAAATTTAAATACGTCAAATGACGTATTTTTTTTTATTATATTGGTAGTGAATTTTGCTAATCAACCTTAAAACTATAAAAATGAAAAAGTTAATTCTACTTTTAGTTGGTTTTCTACTTACATTAAATTTATTTTCTCAAGACTTTGACGAGGATTTTGGAACAGGTCTAAAGTTTGATGAAAACATGTATGAAACTGTACCTCAATCTGTACCTTTAGTTACAAGAAGTTATACTGCTTTACCAAGTTCTTACAGTTTAAAACCTTATGCCCCTACACCAAAAAGTCAAGGAAGACAAGGTTCTTGTGTTGGTTGGGCAAGTGCTTATGGAGCTAGAACTATAGCTTATGCCATAAAAAATAATTGGAAAAACCAAACATCAAGAATTACTGCAAATGCATTTTCACCTGCTTTTGTTTATAATCAAATAAGAGTAAACAATCAATGCCAAGGTGCTTATATAGAAAGTGCTATGAAATTATTAAATAATACTGGTGCAGCTAAATTGTCAGAATTTCCATACACAGATCAATCTTGTGTAACTACTCCAAACAGTTATGTTAAGTCAAAAGCTCAAAGTAATAGAATATTAACTTATGAAAGATTAGCAAAATGGAGTAATCCATATAATCTTGTAGGCAAAGTAAAAAAAGCAATATCTAGTAAAAAACCTGTGGTAATTGGTTTATTTAAATACAATAGACTAATTGTTAATAGCGAAAACGTTTGGATACCAAACTCAGGGAGTAAAGGACATGCAATGGTTGTTGTTGGTTATGATGATAATAAAGCTGGTGGTGCTTTTGAAATTATGAATTCTTGGGGAACACGTTTTGGTAGAGGTGGTTTTTTATGGATTAAATACAGTGATTTTGAAAGACAAGTAAAAACCGCTTATGTTTTAGTTGATAAAAACAATAATGATTATATCAACATAAATAATAATAATAATAATAATAATAACAACATCACAACTGTTACAAATAAAGTTGGTGGTGAGTTAACTTTAAAACTAAGTAATGGCAACAACATGCCAGTAAGTTTAGCTGATGGTGCAAAGAGAAACTTTAATATAGTTAAAGCTACAAAAACAACCTATAAAGTAAGTCAGACTTACTCTTCTGGGACTCAATTTAGAATTTACTTAAAAAGTAAACAAAGGGGTTATGTTTATTTAATTGGTTATGGTTCTTCAGATAAATCAGTTAATAAGTTGTATCCATTTGCAAATTACAGTGACTATTTTAGTTATACAAATAGTGAAATTGCATTACCAAACGAAGATTATTTTATAGAGTTTGATAATAATCCTGGAAGAGATATTCTTTGCGTTTTATATAGTAAAGAAAAGCTAAATATTAACGATATTGTAAGTAAAGTTAGATATGGAAATGGAGACTTTGTTTTTAAAGTTAAAAAAGCACTATCTAGTAAAATGTTTAAAGGCGCTGATGTTAAATTTTCTAACGATAAAATTGCTTTTAATGCTTCTTCTACAAATAGCACAGCTAAGGTTGTTCCTATTTTTATAGAAATGAATCACCAATAAAAATTATTATGAAAATAACAAAAAACATATTATTAACTCTTCTTTTTATTAGCACTTCCCTCTTTTCTCAAAGTGGAGGAAATTATGTTTATCAAGAAGAGTTTAACAGTCAAGGAACTTGGACTAAAGACAATAATGAAATAAGAGAACTTTATGTATCAAGTGGTAAATATTATTTTGAACACAAGAAAAAGGAAGGGTCTAGAGAATTTACAACAAGAACTTTTAATATAGATATGACAAAAGATTTTGAAATCGAAACTTCTATATTAAAAATTTCTGGAGAACAAGATTTTGGAATGTCTTTTTTATTTGACTACAAAGACAGTAACAATTATACAGAGTTTGGCATTACCTCTACTGGTTATTATAGAGTAGCTGAATCTATTTCTGGAAAATATAGCAATATTAAAAGTTGGACAAGTTCTTCTTTTGTAAAAAAAGGAAACTATGGTACAAATAAGTTAAACATTAAAAAGAAAGGGAATAGAATCACTTACTATATAAATAATTCTTATGTATATGGTATGGATTTTAAAAAGTTTAAAGGTTCAAAAATGGGCTTTAGACTTTATAGAAACCAGAAGGTTGCTATTGATTATTTTAGAGTAAAACAAGCCTCTTCTACAATTAATACAACTAATACAGCTAATAAGACTATTTTATTTGAAGGTTTTAATAATAATAACAATGGATGGTCAGAATCAAACAGCAATAATGTACGTTTAGCTATAGAAAATGGAGATTACATTTTAGATCATAAAAGAGAAAGTGGTGGCTGGTCTAGTACCATTTCAAAATACATAAATTCTTCAAGAAAATTTAGAATTACTGCACAGATAAAGAAAGTTTCTGGAATTCAGAATAATGGTTATGGAGTTACATTTGGTAAAAAAGATAATAATAACCAAAATCATTTTTTAGTTTCTGGTGATGGTTCTTACAAAATTGTTCAATATAAAAATGGAACAAGAACCTATATAAAAGAATGGACAAAATCAAGCGTTATAAAAACAGGAAATGGCGTATACAATTACTTGAAAATTCAGAAAGATGGTAGTGCTTACAAGTTTTACATTAACAGTACTTTAGTACATACTAGCTATAAAGTTACACTATATGGAAGTAGCGTTGGTTTTACTTTGTATGATAAACAAAAAATACATGTAGGGTACTTAAGTATGATGTATGAAGATAGTACTTCTACAACAAATACAACAGTTACCAATAATAAACATTTAACAAAAGAAACTATATTATTTGATGGGTATACAGATAATAAAAATGATTGGTCTACCACTAAAAACGAAAATATAAATTTAGATGTTAGAAATGGTAATTACTATATAAATCATAAAAGAGCTAAAGGTGGTTGGTCTGTAACTAAAGATAAATATATTGACACATCTAGAGATTTTAAAATACTAGCAGATATAAAAAAAGAAAGTGGTATTTTAAATAATGGTTATGGTATTGTTTTCGGACGTTTAGACAGCAACAATCAGAATTTATTTTTTGTTAATGGTAATGGATCTTATTCTATTAATAATATTAAAAATGGTAAAGATAATTTCTTAAAAAACTGGGCCTCTTCTAGCGCTATTAGAAAAGGAAATGGAGCTTACAATGTATTAAAAGTAGTTAAAATTGGTAGTAAATTAGAATATTATATAAACAATACTAAAGTATATACAGATTATAGTCCAGAGTTTTATGGAAATCGTTTTGGTTATATCATTTATGATAGACAAGAAATTTCTGTAGCCTATATAAGTGTTGGCTATTTAGACAAGAAGAAAGAAGACACTAACAATTATAATAATCTAGTAGATAATATAAGTAACTATAATTACGATAACTCAAGTTTCTATTTTAGTGATCAATTTACTAGTAATTCTAAAAATTGGCCTCTAAAGAACGATGACAAAGCAGAATTTAAAGTTACTAATGGTAAATATTATTTAAATCATAAAAGAAAAGAAAAAGGCTGGTCTACTTATAGAGACACTTATATAGATACTTCAAGAGATTTCGAAATTGAAACAAAAATTGATAAAATCAGTGGTGTAACTAATTATGCATATGGTCTAATTTTTGGTAAAAAAGGAACAAGTGATTTTAGATTTTATATTTCTTCAGGTGGCTATTACAAAATAGCTAGAGAAGTTGATGATAAAGAACAAATCATACAGAAATGGACAAAAACTAGTACTGTAAATACTGGAAATTCAAAATCCAATACACTTAAAGTTAAAAAAGAAAATAACTACTATAAATTTTATGTGAATGGTAGTTTTGTACATAAAACAGAATTTGAAGAATTTTTTGGAAATGATTTAGGTTTTGTTTTATTTAATGATCAAGAAATTGCTATTGATTATATAAGAGTTAAATACAATGGTTCAAAAATTAATACCATTACAAAAAACACAGATTTAAAATTACCACTATTAGATAATTTTAGCTCTAATACAAGCAAATGGTTTTTAGAAGATGCTGATAACTATTCAGTTAAATTAGATAATGGAAAACTAAAAATCAAAAGAAAAAAGAAAGGTGGAATTTTTATTAGTAAAGATGTAGATATAGACACGTCTAAAGATTTTATATTAGAAACATCTATTTCTCATACAGATATGGCTTCTGGTTATTATGGTTTAACCTTTGGGCGTAAAAACTCTTCTAATGAGTATTCGTTTTTACTATCAGGTAATGGAAGTTATAAGTATAGAAAATTTGAAAATGATAAGTATAAAGAAATTATAGAATCAACATTTTCTAGCGCAATTAAAACAGGTTCTAATAGTTACAATGTAATTAAATTAGTAAAATCTGGTGATGTTTTACGTTTTTACATAAACAACCAATACATAAATGAAACTCCTTTTGAACCTTTCTTTGGCAAAAAATTAGGGTATACTGTTTATTATGAAAGAACAATTTCAGTAGATTATTTAAATATAAAATATCAAACTGAAACCTTTAATAATCCACCAGTTGTTGTAATTACAGAACCAAAAGTTCAAAGAGGATTTAAAATTGTAAAAACAAAAAGAATTTTAGTTCGTGGTAAAGCAACAGATGCAGATGGTATTTTTGAAGTGTTAGTAAATGGTGTAGAAGCTAATGTTAATGCAGATGGTACTTTTACAGCAAATGTACCTTTAAAATATGGTGAAAACACTTTAATAGTTAGTGCATCAGATTTAAAAGAAGCAAAATCTACAAAAGAATTTCAGATAATTAGAGAATCACCAAAAGTAGATGAGACTATTGTCGAAAATATAACTACAAACAATAATAAATTAGATGTTGGATTTGGTAAATATTACGCATTAATAATTGGTGTAAGTGAATATGATGATCCAAAAGTTGCAGATTTAGAAGGTGAACCAACAAGAGATGCACAATCTTTGGCAGATGTCTTAAGTAATTTTTATAGTTTTCCAGAAAATAATATTACTGTTTTAAAAAATCCTACAGCTGCAGAAATAAAGAAGAATTTTGTGCTACTTAGAAAAAAAGTAACTAAAAATGATAACGTTTTAATCTTCTATGCTGGTCATGGAAATTATGATAAACAACTAGAATATGGGTATTGGATGCCTTCTGATGTAGAAATGGAATATGAATTAAATATTATTTCCAATACAGAAATTGTTACCTATTTAAGAACCATAAAATCTAAAAATACCTTATTAATTTCTGATGCTTGTTTTAGTGGTAGTATCTTAGTTAAAAGTAGAGCCTATGAAGACGCTTCAAAAGCGATACAAATAAAACATGATACAGAAAGTAGAAAAGCAATTACTAGTGGTACTTTAACAACTGTACCTAATAAAAGTATATTTATGAAATTCTTATTAAGATTGCTTAAAGAAAATAAACAACCTTATTTATCTGCAATGGAGTTGTATCATAAAATAGAGGTACCTATCATTAATAATTCACCAGGAGAAAATCCTCCAAAACCAGTTTATGCTCCAATAAGTCAAACTGGAGACATGGGTGGTGATTTTTATTTTATCAAAAAAAATTAAAATTACCTGATTTAATTATATAAATTAGCTCTTGAATCAATTATGGATCAAGAGCTTTTAATTTTACAATTTCAACAAAAGGATGTTAAAGCCTATGAGCAACTATATAATATGTATTGTGATAGTGTTGCTGGTATTATTAATAATATTGTAAAAAACAATGACGTAGTTGAAGAAATTACTCAAGATGTTTTTATAAAAGCTTGGAACAATGCAGAAAGTTATTCTGCAAAAAAAGGCCGTTTTTTTACTTGGTTACTAAATATAGCAAGAAATGCAGCTATAGATTACACTAGATCAAAAAAATTTAAACAGTCTAAACAAAACCTTAACTCAGATTTTTTCGTAGATATAATAGCAAGCAATGATAACTTAGATTCTAAAACTAACGGAATTGGGTTAAAAGAGTTTGTTAATAAACTTGGGGATACCTGTAAGTCTGTAATAGAGTTATTATATTTTAAAGGATTTACACAAAAAGAAGCCTCAGAAGAATTAAAAATGCCTTTAGGTACAATTAAAACAAGAAGTAGAACTTGCATAGGCGATTTACGTCTAATGTTAGGTGTATAAAAAATGGATATTAATAAATACATAGCATCTGGAATTTTGGAACTTTATGTTGCAGGAGCTCTTTCTGAAAAAGAAAATCAGGAAGTATTTGAGGCTATACAAAAATATCCAGAAGTTAAAAAAGAAGTAGAAGCTATAGAAAATGCAATAATGCAATTAACTGCTGCTGCAAAAACTGATGCCCCCTACTCTTTTCAAGACATAAAAAGTCAATTAAAAACTAAAACGCCAAAAGTTATACCAATTAATAAACCTAGAAATAATTGGACACAATATATGGGCTGGGTTGCTTCTTTAGTCTTGGCAACATGTTTAATTTATACTATAAACCAAAAAAATACTTTAGAAGATAAAATTGTAAAAGAAAGAATTCAACTTGAAGGAATGATCAATGATTCTTATGACAATCTTGCTAAAGCAGAAAAATTAATAGAAGTATTTAGAGATAAAGATATCATCTCAGTGCCTTTAGCTGGTCAGCAAGTATCTCCTACATCTTATGCGAAAGTTTATTGGGATAAGAAAACTAACTCTATATACTTAGATGCAAAAGGATTACCTGAACCTCCAAAAGGAAAAGTTTATCAAGTTTGGTCTTTAAAATTAGATCCTTTAACTCCTACAAGTTTAGGAACATTAGATACTTTTACAGCAGATACTAATAAAATCTTTACAATTAGTAATGCCAACGAATCTGAAGCTTTTGGTATTACTTTAGAACCTGCAGGAGGTAGCAAATCTCCAACTTTAGAACAATTATATACTTTAGGAGCAGTCTCTTCATAAAAAATTTTAAAGTCTTAAGAATCATTAAAACGATTTTATTAATAGTTTTAGTAATCTCTTTCATTTATCATATTAAACGTTTTTTAAATACTCATATCTATAAAGAATATGAACTAAAAATGGCTAATTTCTCCTAATTTAATGGTAAAACTGAGTGGAGTACTTTTAATTTTTGGTGGTTTAACTTTGGCTACTGGGTTTTTAAGACTTTTTAGTATTATTTTTTTATCAATCTTTCTAGTAATTGCATCTTTTACAATTCATCAATTCTGGAATGAAAATACTAATGAAAAAAAACTTTTAGAAGCTATGCAATTTCTAAAAACATTACCTTACTTACTGAATTAATATATGTTGCTATTTCTTAAAAGGTTTTTATAAAAACCATAAATAACCAAAGTAAATAGTCAATTTAAAATTTAAAAACAAGGTTTATTTGCTATAATCATTTAGCTCTAAAAAATAAAATTTTACAAACTAATAGTAATTTATAGAGTAAAACTAATTGCAAAAAGAAACCTGTTACTATAAATAGTAACAGGCTTCACATCCAACTAAAACCAACCAAACTATGGTTTTCTTTTATCTATTTTAAAACTTATATGTTATTGTTGCCTTTGCAAAAAACGGAGTACCTGGAGTAAAATGTATTTCTTCTACAGAATTTGCCTCATTTCTTAATCTACTTTCTGTTGCAAACTGTGTTTCATTCCAATCTACATCAAAAAGGTTTTCTACAGCAATACCAAATGTGATGTCTTTTAAATTATAATTAATATTAAAATCACTCACAAAATAACCTTCTGCTACTATACTATTATCTTCATTTGCAGCTCTATCTGCTAAATATCTATATCTAAATCCTCCAGAAAACTTCCCTAAATTATTAAAAGACAATCCACCAGACATTGTGAAATTAGGTGCTAATGGAATGTAATCTTGACCTGAAACTTCTTCTAAACTTCTAGCTCTAGTTATTGTTGCATCAGTATCAAAATATATTTTATCTGATAATTGGTAACGCAATCCTAGATCTAATCCAAATCGTTCTGATTTACCTGAAGGTTCTACAATACCAGCATCTCCTAAATACACAAATTCTTCTTCTGAAAACAGATACCAAGCTGCAGTATTTATTACTAAGTTTTTTGTGGGTTTCCAAATATTTCCAAAGTCTACACCATAAGCTCTTGGTAAAATTTTGTCTGCACTTTGTTGTAAAACCACTCTAGCATCATTTGAGTGAAAACCAATACCAGATTTTAAAAACCATTGTAAGTTGTTATTCTGAGTATATAAAAAATTTAACTTAGGGTTTACTATAGCTCTTGTTTTAGAAAGCTTTTGGTAAGTTGTGCTTAAAGCATCTGTATATAAATATTTAAAGTAATCTAAACGTATTGCTGGTGCTATTTTAAATTTACCTATTTCGAATTCTGAATTAAAAAATGCATACATATTAGTTTGTTGTACATCACCTAATTGAACATTGGTTAAAGTCTCTCTCCTATTTTTTGTTTTAGACAATTCATTGTCATTCACTAAATCAAAACGTAATCCAATTCCTTTTGTGAATTTAGCATCTACATCTCCGTATTTTTTTTCATTGATAATCTTAGCATTAAATCCATATATATTTCTATTTTCAAATTGTCTTATTTGATCTCCATCAACAGGATTATCTAAGAAAAATGTAAAGTTAGAATATAACTCAAAGTTATAATTAGAGTAAAATGCATTAGCTTGAAAAATACTTTCGTTTGCTAATGTTTTTTGTAATTGAACATTAAAGTTTGTTCTAGAGGTAAAACCTCCTTCTGTATCATCTATAGCACCAAATCTTGTTATGGTTCCATTATCTACTGCTCTTTGTGGTATTTGCCCAGAAGCATCCCAACTACTTGTAAAATGAGAAGCTGTAATGGTTAATTTATCTTTTCCTTTTAAAAAGGTATTATATTTTGTAAATATATTTAATCGATTAAAATTTTGTGGTGATTCAAAAGGTCCATCAAATTCAATATATTCTACTGCTACATATGCATCATCATTTTTAGCATTTTCTAATAAATTAAATAAACCTACTGTTCTTATTGAATTAAAATCACCATAACCAATTGAAACCATATTTTCTTGAATAGCTGTTTTTGTAGAAAAATTAACATAACCAGCTGTGTTAAAATCACCTTGATTTGCGTAATAAGGTCCTTTACCAAAATCTATTTTTTGAATAGTTTCAGGAATCATAAAGTGTAAATCTGAGTACCCTTGACCATGTGCATGAGATACCATGTTTATAGGCATACCATCTACAGAAAGTGTTATATCTGTACCATGATCTATGTCAAAGCCACGTAAAAATATTTGTTCTGCTTTTCCTCCTCCTGCATGTTGTCCAATAAATAAACCAGGAACTTTTCTGAGGATTTCTTGTGAATTATTTACAGGATTTAATTGTAAATCTATTCTAGAAATTGTTTGCAAAGCATTAATTTCTTTACGTAAAACTAATTCTTCTAATTGAAAGGTTTTGGTTTCTAAACTTACTAATAATCCGTTTTTAAATTGATTTTCTGTAACTACTATTGTCTTTTTAGCATAACCAAGAATACTAAATTGAATACTATTATTAGTGGTTGTTTTCTCTATAGTAAACTGTCCGTTTTCATTAGTATGCGTATGTGTATTAGTTGTTGTATTAATAACATAAACATTTTCTAATGGTATATTAAACTGATCTACTAATTGACCTTTTAATTGTTGTCCAAACGATTGTAAACTGCATAAAGTAGCTACAATAAAAAATAAAATATTTCTCATTTTCGTAAATCTTTTCGTTTATATATTTTTAATTTCTTGTTCAGCATTAGGGCCTAATTCATAAATGGCACCCAATAATTCTGACTTTAAATTTGTAGCTTTATTTTTCTTTCCATTAGCTTTTAAAATTTGTGCTGTATGTAGTAAAGCTTCAGGTTCATAAGTATTATTTATTACATATTTTTCAACTATCTCTAATGCTTTTGTTTTGTTATTATTTTTAAAATAAGCCCAAGCAAGTAAATCATAAGATTGTGCAGTTGGCCTCTCTTCTACTTCTTGCTTTGCAATTTCTATAGCCTTTAATCTATTTTCTTCATTCTCTGCAAATAGAATCACATTGTATTTTGCATACATTACACCATAATCTTCTTTATTTACAGCATTATAATACAGTGTAAGTTGCTTCTCTTTTTCAACACTATTTCCCATAAAATCAGCTATTTCCGATTTTAGCAAGAAGTAATCTGGAGAGGTATTTTCTTTTGTAATTGCATCTAATATTCTTAGAGCTTCATTTGGATTCCTTTCGTATGAAAAAACTATCCAAGCAATCCCTTTTTTTGCATAACTATTATTAGGATTTAATTCTAATGCACTTAAATAGGCATTGTATGAATCTTCTATTCTTCCTGCATGTCCATAATAATCAGCTAGGTTTGTATAATTCCATTGAATTAACGTATTGTTTTTAGAAGACTTTGCAATTGCTAAAGTTTGTTCTAAATACTTAATTGCATTATCTAATTTTCCTAAATGATCATTATATTTTGATAAACGAATTAAATAATCGAAATTTTTTACATTTTTAATTTTTGATAAGTAAGTTTCTACTTTCTTCAAATTACCAAGCTCTAAATAAACATCTACTAACATTAAATTAGTTTGTTGTAATTTTTCTCCATTAATTTCTGCTTTCTTTAAAAGGGTTAAAGCTTCTTTAAATCGATGTTGTGAAATATAATTTCTTGCTAAAGCTCTTAAATAACCTGCATTGTTAAAGTTTGTTTTTTCGTTTACTTTTAATAAGTTTTCTTCAGCTTCTTTTAAATTTTCAATATTTCCTGTTAATTGAAATAATTGTGAATTTGTAGATGCTAATTTTAAATAGTAAGGGTATTGGTTTGGAGTTTTTTCTAATTTAGTTGACCAGAAATTATATTCTGTATTTATAAATTGTAAAGTTTTGTTACTATCAGCTTCTAAAAAAGCTTGATAATCTTTTGGGTTTGTAATTTGGTTTGATTTTGACTCTTTTTTGCAACTAACTGTAAATAATAAAGTTACAAATACTAAAATAAGTTGGATGTATTTCATGATTTGTTGTTTTTAATGGGTTAAAAAACTGGCGTACTTATAGGGATTTATACGCCAGTAAGTTTTAATGAGGGATTTGGTTTGTAAACTTTATGCTTAAAATAAACTGTAAAGTTTTATTATATAATTAGTTTAATTGTAGGGATTTAAAACTATTATTTTAAGGGGTTAAATTTTTAAATAAACTGATGTGTTCCCCCAAACACATCAGCTTTAAACGATAAAGCTTGTGAACTTTATCTAGTTTTTTACCAAGGTGATGCTAAGTAAGGAAATGATGTTAAAAATGGTTTATCATTTGCACTTACATTATCATCAGATAATGATGGATTTTCTGTAAAATCTTCACCTCCAAAGATTAATAATAACTCTACTGTTATTACATCATCAGCCAAGGCTCTTCCTGTTAATACGTTTGTACCATCAAAGAAAGTTGTTGTACCATCTAAAGAAACATTTAAAACATCTGTTGCTAATAATCCTGTAAAAGCAGCAGCATCTTGTCCTAATGCATTTTTATCTTCAGAATTAGCAAAAGCTGGGCTTAATGCTGTTAAATTAGTTTGAAACATAGATTGAAACATAGCAGATTGCTGAGAAGGAATTGTTGTGTTAAATTCATCTTTACTAGAAGATGAAACAAAAACTGTGTTTACTGCTGGTCTACCCATTTGATCTTTTTGAACAAATGTTCCAGAAAAATCTGTTTCAATTTGAATTGTTGTATCTGAATCATCACTACAACTAATGATTAATAGTGATAATGTTAAAAATGCGATATATTTTATTTTATTAAATTTCATAATATTGTTTTTATTGTTGATTATTAATTATTGCTTTGTTTTTGCTTCTACCCAAGTATTAATTGTACCACTTGTACCTATTTGGCTTTTTGGCACTTCTACTACAATAGACATTACATTAGAACCTGCAAAAGTATCAGAACCTGGATTGTTAAATCCTGATGCATTTCCACCAATAATTTCTCCATATTGAGCAAAATCCATAAAGAAAGGATCATCTCTTGGTCCTGCAAAAAACTTCATTCCATTTTGATTTGCAACAATAGCAGATGAACCATAAGGAGTAATTGAAACCTCTGACTTAATAGCATTTTTGTTAATAGTACTATTTAATCCTGTCGAAGATGGAGCATAAGGTCCAAAAAAGTACATTTTTCCATCTCTAGAGATAGCTTGTATTACTAAATCTTCTACATTGTCATTGTTAGTGTCAATGTTAAATTCTACCATAACATTTTCATCAAAAGATGCAGTTGAAGTAGCTGAAGGAGCTAAAAGACCTTGAACATTTGCTACAAAAGCAATATTGTTTGTATCTTCTCCTTGAAAAGCATAAAAGTCAGTAATATCTGCTTTTGTACCTGAAACAGCAGGAGCATCAATATGATCTGCTGCAACTGTAATTAAACCAATAATTGCTACTAATAAAGTAGCTGTTAAAATTTTTGTTTTTTTCATTGTGTGAGTTTTATGTTAATATTTAATTGAATCTCACATATACTTACGAGAAGAATTGAAGTACGGTTTTAAAAAAGTTTATTTTTTTTATATTTATTTCTAAAATCCTTATGAATAAAGAGAAAAACGAAAGAAAAAAATTTAAAAACTCATTAAATAATTGTAGTATTGTAAGAGAAAAATGAAAATAAATTGAATAATCCAACCAAAAAATCTTCTTGGAAACATAAACTTCATGAAATAATTTATGAAGCAGATACACCTGAAGGTAAATTATTTGATGTAATACTTCTAATAGCCATAATTGCTAGTATTATACTAGTTATGTTAGAAAGTGTAGAAAGTATAGATAATAAATATCATGATGCACTTTATGTTGGTGAGTGGATTATAACCATCTTATTTAGTATTGAATATATTTTAAGGGTTATTTCTATAAAAAAGCCCACTAGATATATTTTTAGCTTTTATGGTATAATCGATTTTTTATCAACTATTCCTATTTACATATCATTCTTTTTTGCTGGCTCACAAGGTTTAGTAGCTTTAAGAGCACTTAGATTATTAAGAATATTTAGAATATTAAAATTAGCTAGATACATAGGTGCTTCAAATAAATTAATGCTTGCTTTAAGAGCTAGTAAGGCAAAAATTGCAGTTTTTTTATTCTTTGTATTAATTGTTTGTATCATATTAGGTACAGTAATGTATATGATAGAAGGTGCAGAAAATGGTTTTACAAATATTCCTAAAAGTATATATTGGGCTATTGTAACGCTAACCACTGTTGGTTTTGGTGATATTGCTCCACAAACTCCTTTAGGTCAACTTATTGCTAGTGTTATTATGATTTTAGGTTACTCAATAATTGCAATACCAACAGGAATTGTAAGTGCTGAAATGAATAAAACAACACCTGATCATGATCATAATACACAATCTTGTCCTAACTGTTTAAAAAGTAATCATAAAGAAAAAGCAACCTTTTGCTACAATTGTGGTAGTATCTTAAATCCATGATAAATCAAACAAAAAATACTTTAATTACCATTGTAGGACCAACTGCAATTGGTAAAACTGCATTGAGTATTGAATTAGCGAAACACTTTAATGCTGACATTATTTCTTGTGATTCTAGACAGTTTTATAAAGAAATGACTATTGGCACTGCTGTACCAGAAAAGCATGAGCTAGCTGCAGCAAAACATCATTTTATACAAAACAGAAGTGTTTTCGAAGATTATAATGTAGGTGATTTTGAAAAAGATGCTCTTAAAAAACTTGATGAGCTATTTAAAAAAAATGCTATCCAAATCATGGTTGGTGGCAGTGGTTTGTATGTAGATGCTGTTTTAAAAGGATTAGATTACTTTCCAAAAGTAGATAAAACTGTAAGAGAAAAGTTAAATAAAACACTAGAAGAAAAAGGATTAACTCATTTACAAAATCAACTTAAAGCATTAGATATTGAAACGTTTAACAATATTGCTATAGATAACCCTCAAAGAGTTATAAGAGCTCTAGAAATTTGTATTGGAACAGAAACTCCTTATTCTACTTATAAAAATAAACCTAAAACAAAAAGAAATTTTAACTCAATTAAAATTGGTTTAACTGCAGATAGAGACATTATATATAATAGAATAAACCAAAGAGTAGATTTAATGATGGCTAATGGTTTATTAGACGAAGCTAAATCTTTATACGAATTCAAACATTTAAATGCATTACAAACTGTAGGCTACAGAGAGCTTTTTTCTTTTTTTAATGGTGAGTTTGATAAAGATTTTGCGCTTTCAGAAATTAAGAAAAATACAAGAAGATTTGCCAAAAGACAACTCACTTGGTTTCGTAAAGATGGTGCTATTATTTGGTTTGATTTTAAAACCAGTAAAAATGAAATATTAAAAGAACTAAATAATAAAATTAACCTTTTTTAACTTGGCTATATTTTTGTAATTCAATCACTTTTATATCTTTGCTCACTAAATTAAAAAATCATGACATCAAAAATAAGTATTATACTATTTCTATTAATTAGTACATTTTCATTTTCTCAAAGTAAAGTGGGCACTATAGATAACGACTACATTATTAATTTAATGCCAGAATCTAAAGTAGTTATAAAAAGAGCTCAAGACTATGGAGCTAAGTTAGACTCTTCTTTTTCTATTAAAATGAAAGAATTTCAAGATAAAGTAGCTAAGTTTAGAAGTGAAGAAAAAGAAATGGGTGAATTAATGAAAAAGACAACTATGAAAGAGCTTTCAGCAATGGAGCAAGACATCAAAAAGTATCAAGATAATGGTAGTAAATTAATGCAGTTAAAACAAAATGAATTAATGAGACCATTATATAAAAAACTAAATGATGCTATTAGCGAGGTTGTAAAAGAGCATGGTTATACTCAGATTCTTACAACTACAGGTAATCAATTTGCTTACATTGATGAAAAATATGATATTACAGAGTTGGTTATGGCTAAATTAGGTATTAAAGCACCTGAAATTAAAGAATAATTTTTTAATAAAAAACCTCACAAAATTGTGAGGTTTTTTATTAAATTTAATTATGAAAAAAATCCCTTACTTCATAGTACTAATTCTATCTATAAGTTGTGGTATTCAAAAAGAAAAAAACCAATTTAAAGAATCTCCTATACATTATGCTACAGTAAATACAGACTATAGTTTAGAATTACCTAACAACTGGAAATCTTATAAAGATTTACATAACCAAACAAGTTATAAGCCTAAAGATCAAAAAGGACTTTATCCTGATAATCAAATTACTTTTCAAAAAATAGAAGTAGATAAAAGCAAAATAAAATCAATAGAAGATATTGTAAATTATAAGTCAAATAATAAAAAATATTTAAAAAACTATAGAAAAAATGTAACCACTGTAACATCTAGATTTGGTAAAACAATAATAACTGATATAAGTTTTATTCTTAATAACAAAACTAGTATTGTTAGAAGTACTTATTTTAAAACTAATGATAATTATTATAGCATAAGTTTCTATTCTAACCCATATTCATTC
>Ga0209652_1001490_pt1 | contig 18974 bp, 11 predicted proteins | sample SaaInl74LU_5_DNA_FD_184641 | JGI IMG/M metagenome (GOLD analysis project Ga0209652, IMG submission 184641) | Marine microbial communities from expanding oxygen minimum zones in the Saanich Inlet - ESP_74LU_5_DNA (SPAdes) (version 2) | ecosystem: Environmental > Aquatic > Marine > Intertidal zone... | reverse complement strand
TGACCTCCCCTTCTAACACGCTACTTTTCTCATCAGCAATAGCCTACACCCCTCCTCCCAAGAAAAGCAGTAGTGGCAGTGCCACATGCGGTAATAAAAACGTTGAATTCTATTGGCATCCAGATTTGCTTCACAAGTGGCAATCACTGCTCCAACCAAACGATCTATCCACACATCACGACAACCAACAGAATTCAATCAACTATGCCTCCTTAATGGTATTAGCTATACATATAGCTGATGAATTGCGACGGAAGTTATCATTGCATCGACCAGTGTTGGTACCGGTAGGAAATTCTAGTACATCAGAAGACTCATCATCGATCCCTTTGGATGAGACCATTCGAGACACGGCCAACACGTTGCGCATAGGGATGGCTATACCTGAAGGACCGTTTCTGCCACTATTCGTGCTGGTTATTCATTCGTTGAATATTGCCGTGGCGGAATGTTGGCTCACTGCTTCTGATGATGATGATGTAGATCATGATGACGCGGATAGTAACTCGAATTCTGGCACGAAACAAACACCACGGGGGAAGAAGGGGGTAGTTCTCATCCCCATGGAAACGGACGAGGCACCAGAGCGATTGAAACACATTGTCACTGATTCGTCCCCTCATTTGATATTGGTTGCTCCTGGGGATGATTGGAGGAGTATGGAGAATGCTCTCGGGAAACAACAACAACAAGTTACTGCTACTCAATTGGTGGATTTTATTGAATTGATAGAGGCAGCTTTTGCACAAATAATGAGACGACAACGAAATGATAATGTGGATTATTACTCATGGATAGAAACATTGTGTGCTGCACCAGATGTTAGTGCATCGATTGAGAATTCGTCGTGGGATGTGGCGAGGCTAGTTGCCATTGGATGTGCAAGGTTGGCATCTACTTCTTCTTGTGATGACACATCATCATCATTACCAAACTACATCACTTCTTCTTCATCATCATTATCATCATCGTCATCGATGTCAATAATGTCACACATAGTCTACACATCTGGAACAACTGGATTACCAAAAGGTTGTATATCCTCCCTATCATCGTTACAAAATTACGTCTGTGCAAAGAATACAGCACATGAAATCAACTCTCAATCAAATGTCATGCTAGCTTCGGCAGTGACATTTGATCCATGTTTTAGTGATGTTCTTGCAACGTTTTTGGGCAATGGAACTTTGTGTTTGGCACCAAGGGCAATGCTGTATGGACATGGAGACAATAGTGATGATGATGGTGGCGAGCTTGATAAGGATGGTGGAGGCAATAGCTATCGAGGACTGACAAAGTTACTTAGACAGCTTCGTATAACTCATGTGTTATGCACACCAACTCTGTGGGCAATGGTGGAAGGTGATCCTCCGATGAATGTACCTACGTTGCAAGTAGTTGCACTGGGAGGGGAACCGATACCAAAGTCGATGAGGGGTCGGTGGGCTCGAAGGAGGGTGATTGATGATGAAGTTGATTCTTCTTCTTTTACACGATTGGCTTTTGATCGAGACTATCCGAGATTGTTTGCGACGTATGGTGTGACAGAGGCGTGTGTATATCAAACGTGTGGTGAGGTCATTAATGAGCTGCAGCTTGACAATGGTATTGTCAGACCTGGACAGAACGTAGGTTTGCCTCTATTGGGAACGAATGTAAGCATTTGCCGTCCTCTGTCAGAAGACGACAACGACGAGGAGAATACCAAGCTGGAAATGTTGGAACAGGGAGACGAATCATCAAATCCAGTAATTGGCGAGGTAGTCTTATCAGGAAAACAAGTGGATGACATGAGTTCCTACTTGAATTTGCCAAAGCTAACACGACGAGTATTTGTACAGTCTTCCGGAGATGAAGAAGATGCTACGGATCACACATTTTTCTATCGAACTGGTGATCTTGGATACATTGACAAAAGAACAGGGGAAGTTTACATCAATGGACGTATCAAGGGTGATGGAATGGTAAAAATCAACGGCATTCGTATCGAGCTATCCGAAATTGAGGCTTCAGTTATTGATGACATTGTAGATGACAGTCATGGGCTTGTAGTTGATTGCATGGCTGCGGTGGCAACATCAGCTTCTTCGTCCACTGACAATGATGACAACCAACACAAGCAACTCATCGCATATTGCATCCTATCAGCCAGCAGTATCTCTCAACTTGGGATCGATGCTGATCGCCTAAAGGCAGGAGTCATCGTTCCACAAAGCCCTCTGTTGTCTTTATTGAGAGCACGATGTGATAGACGTGTTCGAAAAGGATGTGTGCCTTCTTTCTTTGTGATTATTGACCGGTTGCCGCTCTCTCCTACTGGGAAACGCAATCGTTTAGCATTACCTGCCATCGAAAAGTGCAGTATAATGAGTCTAGCAGCTGGTGATGATAGCAGTACAAGCCTGTGGGAATACGGAGTAGCAGGACCTATCGTAGCTGAGAAAATATGTGAGTGCCTCAATTTGCAATCTTGCCAGAAAAGCCTCGTCACTACAAGCTCGTCTTTTTTCATTCTTGGAGGAGACTCGCTGGCAGCAACTCGTGTGACAAGGGGATTGTATGCGCGTCATCACAATGTGAATGACTCGCGAAATCTCGGAGGCAGTAGTGGTACATTGGATGGTCCATTCGCAGCCAGATTCTTGCTTCAAGCCAACACATTGGGTGAATACTGCGAATTTCTCGACTCTCATTCAGCCTTTTGTGGTAGTGAACAGAGAGAAGGCAATGTTATGAGGACCGGCGTACACTCTGGAGACAATCAAAATTCGAAGCAACCGGACACGCTGTTTGAAAGTCTAATTGAATCGATCACGATAGGCCATGCGAATGTGAGTATGGCTCTATTGGATTACGTCGACCCCAACATTCAACCAATCCAGGCAAGACTGGGAAAGGTCACGGACCGGAAACAACAACGCAGCTTGTTCAAAAGCAATCCTCTTCATTTAGCATGTATTCGCGGTGACGCTGTGCTGGTGAGAGCACTTTTAGACAAAGGTTGGAAAGCAAATACACCTAATTCATCTGGTGCTTTCCCCATACATCTGGCATGCTCGCATTTAGAAAGTGCTGATAACCCTGGTCTAGAGGATTTGAACCGACGAGAATGCGTGAGGATGCTTCTAGAGGCAGGTACGCCGATTGCTATAAAGGATGGCAACAAACAAACGATTCTTCACAGTGCTGCGAGGTCGGCACATGTAGAATTACTGAAATTCGTCTTGTTGGAGTGGAAGGCTGCATCTAATGTCCCAAAGGGCATCAAGTTCAAATCTCATGGCAAATTAGGAAGTATTTATGACTGGCATGATCGTTGGTACCGTACACCTGTTCACTGGGCTATCCTCAATAAGCGGATAGAAACACTGCGAGTGCTTCTCGACGGAGGGTGCAGCGCCTCCCCGCCGAAACCAAAGCAGGGTGTATCAAAAAGATCAACTAGTGTGCTGATTGAAACACCAATGGAAATGTGTCAAAGACTTTATGGAGATAAAGAAGGGGTTGGAAAGGAAATCAGTACAATGTTACAGAATGCGGAATAATATGCTAAGAAGTGTTTGTTGCCACCCCGAAGATCAATACGGATGTACTATGACAGCCTTTACTTTATTCTGCTTGGAAAAATACTAAAATCTTCTTCATTCACATTCATCTCTCTCCCACTGCTTACTCTTTTTAACTTCAACTTCTTAAAGAATCACTTCCCCTCGCAGCAATATTTTTGGCACGCAATCAACTTCCAGTCCACTGTGAGGCGTGTTGTGGGGGAAGATAAGAGCCCTTCCTCTTTTCGGCTGAGCGACAGCCAATACCTTTGGAGTTTTGAGGTGTTCAAGTAATGCTGTCCCCCCACCACTTTCGCAGTCAGTCAAGTATAAGATGAATGTATGCGTGCTTCTCTGCCCAGACTTTTCATCCACTCTGCACAGATCCACATGAGGAGGAAGTACACCGCCTTTTCGTTCATATTTCAGGAAGCGGATATGCTGAAAGACGGATTTGGGTGACAGTGTATCATTCATTGGACTTGTAGTATCATGTTCGTCATGCTGTCGAGACATTGACTGCCGTGCTGCTATGACGCAACCCTCAAGCATCTTCTGTATTTCGTGGTCTACATCACAGTAGTAAGAGCGCGAGGGGCGATAACTAGATTTGTCAGAGTTGGATTGGCCATCTATGACTTCTAATCGTTGCCCTCCAACATCTTCGTCGCAAGCTTCTATTACCGGCAACGATTGTTGAAGCGAATCTAGAAAGCATAATTGTTCATCGGAAAGGGCGTTGTCCACGACGCATGCTCCTGCACCTGGATGATCTGCATTTTCTTCGATCAATGTCGTCACTTTAAAGTCATCTTTATCACGGCGAGGTGCAGGACACTCGTCGTCAACCGTGACCGGTTGATCATGATATTCCAACAATAATTCCATGACATCTACTCTTCCTAACCTCCTAGCAACGCTACAGCATGAACTTCCACCATTGGCACATATCTTGGGTTCTGCCCCAAAGTGTAGCAACCACCGCACAACGTCAATCGATCCCTTCCAGCATGCAATATACAGAGGAGTTTGTCCATACTCGTTCTGCACATTTACATCAATACCAGCGTTCAAATATACAATTACGAGTTGAACAGAAGAGGAAGCCACAGCTCTGAAGAAACGATCAGAACGAACATCTCTAGATTGCTGCGCTTCAACCAATGGTTGGAGTGCTTCCTCCCAAGTAGAATGGATTGGATCCTTAGCTTTCCTTCGTTTGCTATTGAATTTCTGTTGATTGGAATGATGCTTTGGCTTATCTTTCGTTCTGCTTTGGAGTTTCAATTCAGTAGAAGTTGCTGGGAGTGTCATGAATTTGATGTAGGATTGCAATCGTCGTTCTCTCCGTTGAATTGATTCGGTCGTCTCTATTGATCCTTGAATTACATCATCCTTCTTCTCTTCAATGATATTGTCGTCGCTACCTATACCATCATTCTTTGACGCAGATTCCTCACATCTCTTCTGTCGAGTATGATTCAAATCGCCCTTCTCACAGAACTTCAACCCCTCGAATTCAGCACTGCATTTCGGGCAAGTTACCAGCCTTGACTGTAAATCAGTACAGTTGGGGATATGTTGGAGTAGGTGTACCCACAGGCACGGTTCACAGAATGAATGATTGCATGGTGGACCAAAATTGAGGAGTAGTGGGTGGCATTGCTGATGACAGGATTGGTGTTGAGTGTTGCAAAGAGAACAATGCTTTTCAGCAGATTGTTGATCAGCATCACGAACGCTCATATTGATTCTCATCTCCACTACTGCTCGAATCATGTATTGCCATATCGACATTGGTACTATTACTGATCGTCCGCTGTCAAATTCATTCGTCCCATCACTCTGCTGGTGGTGCTTTTGGTCATTTTTGTTGTGAAGGCAATGGAAAAATGATAATACCTTCCGACTTGCCATTTCTCCTGCTCGTTTGTAATGTTTCATCACTTCCTTCTCCTCCTCTTTATTCTTTCCGTCGCCACCTATGCAATCATCTTTTGCTGCCACCATTCTCATCATTGTGGGATCAAATCCTCCAATCAATAGCAATCCAACAATCTGATGTCTGCCCACCAGCGATGCATACTCAACTAATGTCACATTATCACCATGACTTTGCAAATAATGCATGTATGGTACAAGACGTTCCATTACGTAATCTCGTCCATATTTGGATGTGGCAAGTGTCGCCGGTTGAGATTGTCTCACTGGTCCATTATTATCGTCGTTTATTATCCAGGGTATATTGGTCGATATCATCATTTCTAATGCATATTTTGCTTGTTCAATTGTTGCTGCCCCATTCTTTGGTATCCCGCCTGACAAATCAATACATGTGGAATTAGTTTCGTTGTTTTCAGAAGTTGCATGGTGAGGGAGAGGACCATTTACCAAATGATACTGACGAATATCATCTTGATGATGTCTTGCCAATGATGTGACTGAGAAGCTTGATACATCATTTTTAATGATTGCTTGGAGATATTTTAGAATGATGTTCATTTCATCTAGTGATGATGCTCGATAGTTCCCCTCCGAACTGCTCGATTGTTCCATCTGCACTAGCTCAGCGACTTTTGACTGTATGTCAAATCGAGCCTTGAGACGATTGCGCTCTCGAGCTGTCTTCCATCGGTTGGTGCTTCCTGATTCGATGCCCATTTTGCAGCTCGCCGCAGGCCGCTGTAGATGAAGTTTTATGTATGATATGCTCCAGAGCGTCGCTCTGCACCACGCACCACCCAAAAAGAATGGATGGAGCGGACGGAAAGTTGGGGGAGATGGCTTCTGAATGCCGAACGGGAGTAACTACTTACCAATTTTGAGTACCGAACAAACAGCTGGGAGTGTCCCAGTAGTTATGTATTCCAGCATGCATCGATGAGCGAGCTCTTACTTACTCTTCCTTTTCACGCTCAATGCATTCATCATACTTAGTAGCGCCTATCTAATGCACCCCTACTTACGGCAGCCGATAGCGATACTCAGATAAATACTTGCAGAGTGATAACTACACAGCAACAAATAACCACACTTCAAACTTCAAGGCAGATCTCATGAGATGCACAAATCAATGGCAATGCGGCTAAGTACAAGTACATCATACAGTGCACAGAAACAGAAAGGCCACAGAGGCAGGGAAGGATGTAGAATCGAGTTCGAAATTGAGGAGTATTAAGCATGAGGCAAAGCCATAAAGCTACCATTCATGCAAGATCAAAAAAGGGAAGAGGTCCATTGCTCTACGCCTCACACTCACATCTCTACTTCATATATAATTATATCATATTACCTATCCCATGAAGAGGGAAATTGCAGCTGCAGTTACCGCACCAGCTACAGTTAGAACAATACCAAAGGGTCCGACAATAGCTGCAGTAGAGGTAGGATCATCAAACGTGTCACTTCTAGCACTGAAAAACTTGGCAGCTTCCTCGTAGAGATCCTCGAGATCGCTATCATCTCCAATCGTCGTGCCAAGATAGTATGTGGAAATGTGCTCATCGGCTGGCATCTTGATATACTGCAAAGGAACCGTGTCTTCGCCCATCAAAGCTGTGTCATAGTCACCAACGACAGGCATACCCGGAAATGAGTTTGCAAAGTATGGCACTTCCGGAAGACTCTCGTAATACTCCTCAAGTGCAGTAGAAGTTGCGTCGAAAATATTAGATCCGACCAGGATGAACTTATTGAAGAGATATACTACTCCTGCCGCAATGAGTTCATTCTCAAGGTGTACGTCTCCGACAATAGCAATAGCGGTAAGGCAGGCCATCGTCACATCACCATTGTCTTCCTTCAAGCCACCATAGCTTACTGCAGTCAATTTCGTAGTCACTTCAGTTTCGTCCCAGTTGTTCCAAAGCTGCATGACTTTAGACGAGAATGTGTGTGCTGTCGAGCCTGCTACCCGTAGTGCCGCCAAAAAGAAGGACATCTTCGGAGGACATCTTTTTGCCATTTTGGGGTCAAAATTAATTGTGATATATACGTTTAGCTATAACCTAAACTGAAAGTATTGACCACTATTTTGGCCATTATGATTGGGTTAGTGGTCTGTAAGAATAATGCAAGTATACTGACAAAATGGCATGTTTGTATGCGGAATGGCTAAAAAAAATCATGTCCTCCGAAGAAGGACACGTATGGTCCGAAGAAGGACACGTATGGCCTACGCGTAGGCTGAGTTTTTGTGTAGCTCCCCAGTTCCCAGTTGAAGAGCTGCCCAAAACTCAAATAGCTCTTGCATGGTAGAACACGCAGTGCGAGCCCCCCAGATGAAGGAAACAATCATGTCCTCCGAAGAAGGACAGCTTTGGCACTACGGCTACTCCATTCGACAGCAAAATATACTCATCGAAATTAGCATTGTTTTGGAGTGATGTCGCAACTGCTGCATAGTACATATTGGGAGTGTAATCGGTGAAGAAACTTGTCAAGTTTGTCTCCATTCCGCCTTGGTTGACAGTTTTGATCACCGTTTTGTCAAAATCTGCATAATCGCGATTGAAGGTTTTGATTAGAACAACCATCTTGGCAATGATTTGTTTCAAAAGAGGAGGGGACTTGTAAGCTGAGAAAGTTGCCCAATCTTCTTGGAAGTTATCAAGACGAACGCAATCGTTTTCAGCTTTGATGTCCTCGCGCTCGCAAAAGGTTCTGAAAATGTCGATGGCGTCATTCACTTGTTTCATACGAGAATCTGTTAGCCCCTGAATGATTGCACCAAGAGCCCCGTCGGTGGTATTGCCTTTATTTTGGAAGAAATCTAACAAATCGTCAAGCAATGGTTCAATCTTGTCTCTATAGATCTGCATCGGCTCGTTGATAACAAGAGCATTATTCTTCGTGTACCAATTGTGAGCGGCAGTCGGGTACATCAGAGTGGCGAGGGTCGGTCCCAATATTCCTGTTCCACCACGGTTGTTTGAGATGTCAACAATGAGCTTTGTGATTCCTTTACGTTTGCACTCTTTAGACAAGTCCATCCACACTAGCAACAAAGTTCCAAACCCCATACCGAAGCCCTCGATTTTCAAGACAGCATATCCATCAATGTACTTTGGGCAACGTCAAAGAAACGTTCGCTTTCTTCACCTTCACCAATTCTCACCGACCTAACGTCTTTGCCTGTAGGTTGAGGAATGGTGCGATCAACATCTACTACACTAAATGTACCCTCTATAGCTTGCATCATTTCAGCATGAGAGTTACCCTGCTTGTTGATATGCTCCTCTAATGCTGTAACATTGAAGTCTACAGTTGAATCAGTGTAGTCGGTGCGCTGCTCTTCCATAAAAGCCGACTTCAGATATGCATGATACTTTTCCTCGGCTCCGTCTGCATACTTGACAAGGACTTCTGGCGGATAGGCATCAGATGGACGTGCATTGATTCCAACAGGAAGAATCGCTTGATTGTATTCTCCGAGATCATCGATAAAGTCATCACTCTCTTCCTTAAGCTGCATAAGAAGTCTATTCAAACGCGCTCCTCGTGATTGATAAAATAATCCGGCAATAGAGGGAGAGTTTGACACCTCAAGGAAGAACTCATAAGGGGTCATTCCATTCATACTCTCCACGACGCTTTCACTTTTCGTCCCATTTTCGTCTTCCCAATCAATCTTGAGCCGCAACTCTTCAGTAAGTGGATCATTTGAGAACGAATGCTTCCCCTTGACCGCACCGTCAGCGCAACGCTCAGGAAGAAAGAAGACAGTTCCTCCTAGCTCATTTGCATTGATAGGTGGTAAATTAAGATGCCCATCACGGAGCCTATTGGCAACGGATTGAATCTCCCAGAAAGACGCCAACGTTGCACCTTCCTTCTCTACCTTCTGGGTGATAGTCGTGAACTCTGCGTCGATATCGACCACGCCCTCATCAGAACTATTGATGAGAGTGTAACCCAACTCAGCCTGATGATCTTTGGGTGCACTTGCTTCGGGGGCTCTCGCAATATTTTGTAAAACGCACTGAGGTGGTAGATGAGTGATATGTTGTTAGACAAATACAATTGCCGCTACGTCATATCAAACAACAATTAATGTGGAACACGAACTTACTAGGACTGCGAGAACACTTTATTCAGAGCACTAATTGTGCAAGCATGTGATCTTTATCAACTTGCAACGAAGCTAAGCAACTTTCAATTGAGCTGATCGGATAAGTATCAAAGATGATATGACCAGTTTCGGCGTCGAAGAAATCGACAGCAGGGATTGAAGAACAGAGGGTGTTGTTGACACCAGTGCTTGGATCCACCTGCTGAGATGCCACAGCTGCAATTCCAGCGAGGAACAGAGCGATAGATTGGACAATATGATGCTTCATCTTCATGTCGTCTGGGGCTGAGGACTGAGGAGAGATGAATGTGTATGGAGATGTAGTGTGAGTGTATGGGGGAGAAGCAGGTGTTAGACAGACATGATGTGTGTAGCAATGTAATGTAGCAGAAGTTGTTGGCGCTGCGCTTGGCGAAAAAAAGTCAGCTCCATTCATCCACAATACATACATATTATGAGTATGAGTGTGTAGCAAGGTGGGAGACAACATTGGTGCCGATGGGAGACAACATTAGTGCCGAATTGCTGCGCCGGCGCCAGCGTGAACCGTCCCATCCGAGATGCCTCTCCAGCTCCAGAGAGAGAGCAAGAAGTGTGTGAGCCGGAATCTTTCTCAGCACTGCCACCGAATATTCCACTTCCAGCACTGCCCAGTTGATACTAACCTGATGATGATCAGTGAAAGGAATGAGACTTTGATGATTGTTTCAACGCAAGTGTATGTGTGGAGAGTGTGTGGAGTTGACGCCCTGAATGAAGTATGTACATGTACATAGCACATGCATGAAATGCCGAGAAGTTGATTGACTTGAAGAGATCTTGAGTGACGAGGACGACCAATAAGTGCCGAGAAGTTGATTTTGTTGAAGGGATCTGCTGACACGTCGTAGGGGTTGTACGGAGGAATCAATACTCGATTCACGCGAAAGATTTGTCAAGTTTCCTTCAGCCGAGAAAAAGCACTTGATGCGTCGAGAGGTACCTACGTAGGAATTAATACAAGAGCCGCTCTCACCAAATCTGATTAGTACAATAGATCGAAACCATGGCGTCCGTCAGCAGCAAGCGGAGGCGAACGTCGACCGGCAACACCACCATTGAAGGGTTCAAAAGCCTCTCTGACCTCCCTTCTGGGATACTAGTGCATGCAGCCACTTTTCTAGCAACTCCCTCCCGAGCACTGTTTGCTGCGGCTCTGATGGACGATGCACAAGTGGTTAATCAACTCAGCTCGGCCATTGCAGGTGATCAAACCACTCTCGATTTTGGAGATATAGAAAAGGAATTGGCCTTAAATCTGTCAGATGGAGATATCAACTCAGCGCTGCTGTGCATCGATGCAGTGAATAATCTGAAAAAGTTGAGGATAACAAATTGTGTCAACATAACTGGTGCCGGATTGGAGCCGCTGCGTGGCTCTGCAATAATTCAGCAGATTGATCTGAGTCTTACATGTGATGGTGAAGGACCATCAACATTGGATCTGGAGTCGCCCATATCATTTGGTGTTGTCCTGCCCATTCTAGACAGCATTATTGAAAGGGGGTCGTACAGCACATCACACTACCTCGCATTTGGCGCGAAGAGAGATTCGAACATAACTTTACGGAAGGAGAAGTCCATCAATTCCTCATTCGGTACAACCAAATGCTATCGAACCGTAACGGAGAAGGCAGCTGCACGAATTGCGATTATGATCTTGTCGGAGTTGAATGGGTTGAAATGGATGATACCCAACAGACATATGGATTACAAAACTACATTTGCTGCAGATGTATGAAGCTCTACTGCTATGGCTGCAGGGTTGTCGATAGTGGTTCCATGCTTGAGACTTGTGACCAATGTGAGCGATTATGCTGCCAAGAATGCACAACAACCCTGTTGTGTGATTATTGTGACAATTATCATTGTGAAGATTGCAAAGATGTTGTAGAATGTTCCCGCTCTGAATGCAACTATAAAGTTTGTGCCGACTGCATGGAGATCTGTGACAAATGCAAAAAAATGCTGGTGTAGTGATTGCTTTACAGTGCAGTCTAGATGCACTATTTGTCCCGAAAGATTATGCAGTGATTGTTCCAGAGAAAAAGGTGTAACTCCTGCTACTTTTTGTGGTACTTGTGGCACAGATCATTGTGATTCATGCTGTTCATTCAGGTGCCCGAGACCCATTCTGAATCAGAATAAGTGGTTAAAGCAAGAAAATGACAGGTTGAAGACTGAAATCAGGCATCTCAAGGATGAAAATAGAAGATTATTGGCGTCTCAAATGTGAATAACTCTGATTGGAAATTTTGTTTATGTAAATAATGTTTGCGCCCACCACTTGCCTCGGCTATGAATATAAGACCCCATTAACCTTTATGCTTTCAGGTCTTTGTTTGTTGTCTGTTGATTCTTCCTGTAACAGAGTTGTCGGCCTACCTGCCTTTCTCCCCCGCCATTATTCTTTATTCTGAACGAGTGAAGACACTTCCGAATACTTGCTACTGACTCACTTGCTTACTTTACTTCTTACGCTTTCGAAGTATGCAAGAAGTTGTTAAATGAAAGTCGAAGCTCTACATGTGAAATGAGGGTACGACCAAGATGAGTGATAGTTCATCCAGCATCTATTTCCCTTTCAATGAGTCCCCTTCCCCTTCCTTTGATGATCTTGATTTCATCCTTCTCCTATCACAATCACAATCACATCTCACTGGTAACTGGAACTACAATCTTTCATTGTTCTGAAGAGGAAATGCAGACTGAACGGATACAGAATGCCAGGAATGAGTAGTCGAAATGGGAAAGGTGCTGCATTGTGCGTGCTTTGCGTTGAGCTGCGCGTCGGCGATCGCCGGTCCGGACGGACAAGTACCACAGTCTGCTGGACAGTGATTCTTTCTCTCTCAAAGGAAAAGGTGACAAAAGACAGGAAGCCGTTAAAGAAAAGGGAATGCCCCCTTTATTAAAATCTCCTTGCTCTATTTCTGCTGCATAGAGCTTCTGGAAATACAAATATATGAGGGCTGAGAGGGTCTGCCCCCTTGAAAAGGGGGCCTGAGGAAAGCCATCATCTTACCGTTTTTTTGTCACAGCAGGTTCACTTCTCGAAGAACAGAATCGCCATTTCAAACATCGCGGATAGATGATGACAACAACATCATAGAACATAGAGCACACATAGGTAACACCGTAATCATGGCAGGGGGCATCCAACGAGCTCTCCTACGCAGAAAGCTCGACTCCCAAAGGATCGATGACTTATCTCCATCGAAATTTGCCGGAACATCTTTCAAATTCGGCGAAGAAGATGATGATTCGTTGTTAGATAAGTCTTCATTGTTAGATAAGTCGGCGGTCATGTTGTCTGATGCGCCGTTTGATAATGATACTAGCAATGGTAAACGATTGGTGAATCAGAATAATATTGATGAATCATCACGTGACGACGTCAACGAAGATGATAAGTTATTCAGGGATAATAGAGGAGTTAAAGTGGAGAGAGACACCGCAGCGTTGTCTCCGCCATCACAACCGCGGTTTACATTTACAGCAGCAGTCACACCAGTCCTATCTGATGATCCCGTGCACGTTACCGTTACCACCACTCCTCAATCATTTCTACACGGGATGGTTATTATAGATGATGAAGAAGTTCAAGTTACCCCCACCCCGAAAAAAAGGGCCGTATATGAATATCAAGGAAAGTTGTTTGAATCTAGTCCAATCACTACTCCAGATGAATACGGAAAGATGCAAGGTCTATCGTTTGTGGATGAAAGTCTCAACTATAGCATCAACGGTGATGATACACCTCAGCCTACACCACTCAAGAACGATTGTTCTTCCTCTCCGTCCATGTTTATATCCAGTCCGCTCACGGCTCAACCAGATGATTCTCTTCTACAAGCATCCATGTCATCCTTCATTAAGAATGATGATAGTATATCCGTTATTAAGAATGAAGATAGTATGCTCACGGTAGAACGAGAGTTGTTTGATTCTACCACCAAGAAGAAGGTGGTGGAGGACGAGACTCTAATGAAGACGACGCTGTATGATGATGATACCAAGTTGGACATGAAAGAATCAATTCAACTTACAGCAGCGTTTAGCTTTAAGGGATCTCTTGTGAGAGCGAAACCGTTGTTAACATTTGACGAAGAAGAGGGAGGTGATGAGTATGATGATGCTCTTGAGAATTTGTCTCAATTGGGTATTGATACCAACGTGCAGCTGCAGCCGCCAAGTAAGAAAGATGGTCGTCACGAGAGATCTCTGAGTCCAACGGGTGTTACCGACTTTTATCCAGATGAAGATTTCTCTTCTTCTATACCACCTCCACCATTACCACCAGCTGCACCACCAGCAGCATCATCATCAAGTCCCAAGATAAGTTTCATGTCTAACTTGTTAGATCAAGCATTGAGTGGTTGCCATCCGTGCAGTAGTGTCGTGCATCATACCAAGAAGAAGCAACAGCAACCTGCTACTGCTGATCCTAGACTCTCGTCGATGAATCGACCAGAACTTGTAGAAAGAGTATATTCGCCCGCACAAGAACTCTCATTGGCTCGACAAAATGCCAATAGTACTCAGCGAAGTCATATGAGAAGAACTTTAAATTGAATGGAGTGTGCCCATAGATTTGGCAGACTGTTCATAGGGCGTTTGCCGGGGGTGGCTGTCGTATTAGTGATATTATCCATTCAATCAATGCTAACTAAGTTTGGATAAATATATGTATGTTTAGGTCTCTAGCGAGAAAGAGTAGTATGGCTACAAATAATAGCATTGCTTCGGGGTAAACAATTAAACTTCGTGACTACTACTTATCACATTCAGGCCGGCTCCACGGGTTCTACAAACACTTTAACTAATGGCCAACCCCGTAAAGGCCTGCATCTTGGACTTCCAAGACGTCTTCGTCGCAGTTTTAACATGCTTTGCTCCCGACAAGAACGACTTCACCTCCTTGGGTGCCAAAAATGCCGTCTTCAGTTTGCACTCCAGCATGCCATACTCTTGACCATTCCTCAGGATTGGTCTTGAAATATGCGTCTCCTGGACCTCATCGGATGATCCAGCCCCACTCAAATCCAATTCAGAAACTAATTCATTCAGATTGAGCGCCACGGTTCCAATAACATCGTCTCCACTCGTCGCATCATAATCTACGACTGTCAGCATAAACATTGCCCCCTCTGCAAGTCCATTCTGCATTCCTTTTCCATCAATTGTCAAGTGATAATTCTCATTCCACACAGGATTCAGACTCTTGGTTATGATTGAAGATGACGGCCATGCTTTCGAATATAATAATTCTTTGGGCGACGAGACAAACTTCACGTAGGGGTCAGACAATCCACCAATCAATTCATTATCCATAATGGGAAGATTTGTACACTTCATATCTGAAACAAGAATCTGTATCTGTTGTTCGACTGGATGATCTTTTCCATCTTGAGTTATAACAGAGTCAGACAGATTTTGATTGTGTGGTGGTCGACATTTGTTCAATTTTACTGCAAAACCTCCACGGATAGGCTTGTGATCTGATGTGATGAAATCGGGACAGGGTTCGTAGAGGAATGGGATAACGTTGTTTGTCATCCCCTCGGCTGATTTCCACAATATCCTGTCCGTGTAACTGTTACAAAAAGAGGAAGGGAGAGATAGAGGGGGAAAGGAGTGGCATCATTTTAGTTGTCGATAGAAAGACATACAAAAAGGGCAACTGACAAATACGCTCCTCTCTCTCACCTTGGAGTTCGTTTTTCATTATACTGATATCCCTCCCCCCTAGCAACCTTAAACGTGGGCGGCCAATGACAAGGCAAAGTCGAAAACCCAACAAGACACTCCTTCTGTTTCAATGCTACTGCCAATTCATCTCCACCATTCAATGCCTTCCAATCTTCTGCCTCCACGAGTGCCTTGGCTTGTTCAAAATGAGATCCATTTGCTGGCTCATCCTTCTTCTCACCACCTGCCGCTTCTTCTTCGTCTCCTCCTCCCAATTTGGTGGGTGAATCTCCCTCTCCCCCCATTGCATTCTTATCCGCTACAACCTCCTCTACCGCCTCCTCTTCATCTTGCTCACTCTCCATACAAACCGACCTCTTCATCAACCCTGAATTACCCTTATTAATCGACATCTTCAATCCTGCCGGTCCCTTAAACGACAACTTCAATGCCTTCTTGGCACGCGAGCTCTTCTTCTTCTTCGCCTCATACTCCGAAAACTTAATCCTATAATTCAAATCCCCACATAAAAACATATGATGGGAAGTAATCGTAGCATCCTGCATATTATACACCGGATCAGTCTTTGCCCCACCTAAAATCTCCGCTAGGTTCTTATTCCGATTGGTGTAATGTGTCATACCCTCATGAGCTTCCAAATGACACGTCATGAATGAAAATCGAGTCATATCACGTAACACAAACGTCACAATGATCCCACCCTTATTGGCCATAATGGATCCAATCCCAGTATTTTCTGCACCTACATATACCTCGGAAATCTCTTCTGCCAATGTGGAATGGGCTAGAACGAAGAGACGCATTTCACCACGTAGACTGGAGGTGACCATTTCGTAGGATGGGAGTGTGGTTTTGATGAGGTTGTTGAGTTTGTTGTTGTCGTAACCTAGGACGTCTACGGTTAGTGCTCCGGTGATGTTGCGCATTGAGGCAGTGTCACTGTGAAGTGATGATGATTGAAGGAGTGTAAATATTATTAGGATGAGCAGGAAGAAACAGGAGACTAGTTACATTCAATTTGCAGTAAGATTGCTGCAGCAAACAGTCCCAAATTAAACGTATAAAAGGATAGCAATTGGCATGCACATCGTAATTATCATGAATGAGTACTCACCGCTTATAAGTTTGATTCGCCGAAATCCCTCTCATAACCATCCCCGCTTTCGCAGCCTTTTTTGCTCCCTTTTTCAATGGATTTTTGAATCCTTTGCTCTTGGGTGGTGATGAAGGAGCAATATTGTTGTTATTATTGTTGTTGGATGATGATGCGGTATCATCTGCTCCAACATTGTTACTAATACTGTCAATAGAAGTATCCAATAATTCCTTGTCCTTCTTTTGCTTATTCACAAACGCAGCCTCCTGCATCCCCAACACGATAATATCAAATTGTTGTTTCTCATTTGTAGTTGCTAGTGATTGTACAATGCCCTCTTGACTATTATCATTACAATTAATAGCAGCAGCATAGGGGCCAACAGAGAGATTGATTTCATCCTGCCCCACTGGATAGGGAGTGTTGGTTAATGGACCATTGATTTCTCCGTCGTAGGGCACCCATGCGGCGAAGGAGGTGGGGGTGGGTTCTGCGTTGCCCACTAAAGAGAGGATGATATAGAGTCAGCAATGTTATATAATTGCACGACAATAATTCATATAATTAGCGTATCTTACCATTGGCACTGCACACGAGAACTTTGAGGTAGTCATCACCCGAAATATCTGGAATGGAATTATTTTGATTCATCTTGAACTGCTGCTTCTTTGTTATTCAATTTATGATGATGATAATCTACCAACAACGGTCACAGTGGATATCTCTTCGACAAGATCAGTATCATCCAGGACCAAGATTATCCAGAGCGAGGCAAGCACATCATAATGTGCGTCGGCGCTTCCTGTTGTTATGTCGTTGGTCGCGCTTGAGAATCGAATCTTGGATCCAACGTTCAAATCTCGTGAGAAATCTTAGTCTTGGTTGAAGTCTCATCGGTACCGAGTGATGATGACCTTTTCTGGCGAGAACTTGCAGCCGAGGTACAATGTACATATTTGGCCACATCTTACCGCTCCACGATTTTAAATGAACACAGGCCCAGCTCTTCTCTCTCTGTGTCTTCTCTTCTTCACACATGTTATACTTCCATAATTCAGATTATCTATCTCGTCATCTGTTTCTTGTCATGGCCATGGTCATCTTTATCTGTCAACGTCTAAGGATTGATATTGATTCAATCCAGTTCACTAGCGCCAGCCCCAACTCCTCTCGAGTGCGATAACACTCATTCTTCACTAGTTCATCCATATTGTTTGCACCTCACTGCTTTTGCTTCTTTGGAACATTTACAGAGATCCTGGTGCATAGACGTCATCCATAGGCAAAGGGACAATAGGATAGCCATATAGTGTACGTCTGGTTGTGGTTGGCCTCCCAGCGAGCGAAGTTATCTATCTAGGTACCTATGATATCCGTCAGTTGGTTAGGTACCATTTTTCATTCAAACAGGAGCATTGAAATTGAATACATTTCCTGGTAAAGAACTCACCTAGTCAATCAATCATTTGAAGCTCTCTGCGGCAAAAGATGGCGGCATGTGCAGTTCTTTGATGTGTCATCAGTCTGAGAATTCCAGCAAGTATTCACTTTGCCACAGATTTAACCCCTTTGTACCATACATCTTGTTCAAACAAAAGCAAGGCAAGTGATTACGGAGACAGCTGCAAGAGATGTGCTCACCAGATAGTATACAATGAATAAGATAAAAAGAATATGTAGAGGAGTTGCACTCCTACGTGTGTGTTCCTTCAATAATTCTTGTCTACATATTTCTTGAAGAGACTACCATATGTACTACATGATAGAGCACACACACTTAAAGGACCCATTTGTTCCGCATATCTTTCTCCACATCAATTAGAGATTGTCATGCTCCGCCGTGCTCAGACTCTCTTAGAGTGTTGTTGGCGAGCATTTTCGAACGTTCGAATGTGTCTTCTTCGGAAAGATGGACGATGCTTCTGTTCACCATCTTCTCTGCATCTGGCGCACACCTGAACAAAGCATCATCAAACTGATTCACATATGATGCCACAAGCGCCTTTTGTAGATATTTGGTATCCCTCTTGGCTTGTTTACTCAACCACAAATGTTCCATGAACTCCGTAGCCCTCTTTGATATTTCCTGACATGCCTCATCGTGTTCATTCGCCCACTTTACCATTTCAAGTAGGTTAGAGTAATCATTCGCCAAAGGAATGTAATGGACGAATGGAACGAGCAGATCCTCCATTGCCCACGTAGCTACCGTCGGTCGAGACATGAAGACTACAGAGTTGGAGTACAACATCCATTTCAATCCAGTTGCAACATCATTGCCTTCAATACTCAAGAGATACTTGTATCGATTCATTTCGAGAAGAGACTGCTTCTTACGAACATATTGCTTCTTCACATACTCACGCTTGAAGTTAGTCTTCGTCTGCACAACTTTGTGGAACGCAATGTCTGTATGATTATCATCATAGTTGATCCACTGAGCAAGATAATCAAGGCGGCTAGTGCCAGCTTTTTCATTGTACGTAGTGGCACCACGCCAAAACACCTT
>Ga0209652_1001488_pt1 | contig 18989 bp, 46 predicted proteins | sample SaaInl74LU_5_DNA_FD_184641 | JGI IMG/M metagenome (GOLD analysis project Ga0209652, IMG submission 184641) | Marine microbial communities from expanding oxygen minimum zones in the Saanich Inlet - ESP_74LU_5_DNA (SPAdes) (version 2) | ecosystem: Environmental > Aquatic > Marine > Intertidal zone... | reverse complement strand
TACATCTTCCTTTACTCCAGATGTAGTCTTCATTACCGCATTCCTTACAAGTCTTTTTCTTTCTTGGTATCATGTAGTAAATATACAAAAAAGAAAGCCCCCACATTTTGCGGAGGCTTTCATTTTCTAACCACTAAATCAGAAAACAGACCATGAAAAATTGAACTGTGTAAAATTAATAATTCAATTGAGAAATACAAAATAAAGTTTTATCAATCTTGCAAGTTCATCTATTCCAAGCTCTGTCGTTGCAGCGAACTGCATATTATCATCATACAATTTCACGAATCCGAAGTCGTGTAACATCATTATCTGCTCATGATGCTCGTGATCCCACACATCCTTTCCGAACATAAGTTCCTTCAATAGCGTCATTTTCAATTCATCACTCATCACTAACATCGTAGTTCTTGTATCGTATGTCGTACTGTCTTGTCTGCATCTTTTCTATGAATCTCTTTCTTGCCTCGTCAGGATCAGCATCCTTCTTAACGTAAATAGTGGTACTCCTGTCTATTACAACCCTCTGTAACTCATTAAGATCTGGAGAATACTTTTGAGATATCTCCAATGCCTTATTTCTAAGTTCTTTAAGTTCTTCATTTCTTACCGCACCCTCTTTTTCCATTTTTCTAAAGTTAGTGGTTTATAATTGTTTTTCAAATTGTGCCGCAATGTAGAAACTATTACTAAATTAGCAAACAAAATTTTATCAAATGGATATAAGAAAAGCCAAGACAACCGAGGGCTATCAGATAGAGGGATTGGTCAAGATGTGCGCTGAAGAGTCAGGTATGATGATGATAGACGCTGTAGATGCACACGGTGCTATATCCAGGACGGTTCTTTCACCTAATTGCCATGTCTATGTTGCTGTTGTTGACGAAGAGATCATTGGGGTCATCCTTGGATTGCAAGGTACTATGTTCAGCAACCTACACAACATGGAAGTGTCGATGTGTGTGCATCCGAATTACAGGAGATGCGGAGCTGGAATTGAACTTATGGAGTATTTTCTTCTTGAACAAGGATGGAGGAACGTGTATGCAGAGGTTGTAAGCGATAATGAACCTATCATAAGATTGCTTACAAAGTGTAATTTCAAACTCGTATGCTCACTACCGAAGTTCGTTAACACAAGAAGAGGATTCAGAGACAAAATGATATTTACATACAATGGATAAACCGAAGAATTTTAAGGAACTGAAGAAGAGACTTCAGCCATTTGTCAATATGGATAACCAAGTAAGGTTAAACCAAGAGTCTACCATAACCAATGTTGGTAAGGTGATAGACACTCACGTTAAAATACTTGAGGCTAACTCTGGAAACAAAGGTTATATGCCGTATTACGAGAGGCTCGTAATGCTACTTACTATCCTTGAGTCTGGCTGGGAATAGCGAATCTCTCAGGGTCTATCCTCTTACACCTTTCAAGTATCAGTACGGATACTTTTTTGAACGCCATTCTCTCGGCAGGTGTTGTCTCAATTCCTATCTCAGTGTTCAGCCCAGCGTCTACTTCAAGTAGGATGTCCACAGCAGCCCTGTGCGGTGATGACGTTCCTGACGTATCTATAGCCCTTTTAAGATACTTGGCGGTATCAAGGACTTCTTCATAAGCCTCCTGTAACCAGTCCTTGTGGCTATAATCCTGTCGATCTACTGTTACTCCGTATTCGCTCGCTCCTTTGATGTCTGAGGCTATCAGGTCCTCATGTATCCTACTTGTCGTGTTGCTCTCCATTCTCCAAATATACCGTATCTTTGTTATATGGCAAAGCGAGATTACAAATCTGAGTACAAAAAGTTCCAATCATCTGAGGAGCAGAAGAAAAAACGTGCAGGTCGAAACAAGGAGAGGAGAAAAGCCATGAAGAACGGAACCGTCAAGAAAGGTGATGGCATGGATATGTCACACACAAAGAATGGGGTAGTAAAAAAGCCCCGATCCGTAAACCGAGGCTCTAAGAAAGACACGCCAGGTGATGTTCGTGCCAGGGGTAAAGGTCAAAAGAAGCGACAGCCTAAGAGAGGCTGATGGCTATCTTCTTAGATAGGTAATCGTTTATTGCTGACATAGGGTCCTTTGCCGATCCAGCTATTATTGAATTTCTTTCCGTAAAATACTTCGATATATCGTCCTTATGAAAGGCATACCATGTATCGTCATATGGGTTGTACGTGGCTAATACGCCATAGTAGTGCATTCGTTGTTTCTTTCTCATCTTACTTTGTTTAACCATTCAAACTCCTTTGTTCGCATTCCTGCATACATCACCGCTATCGAATCAGCCATGTGTTCTTGTTTCACTAAGGGAAACTTGTTCCTGATAAGCCATGGAGCCTCTGGGTGCTTTTCATAAGCCCATTCTATCATCTCCTTCTTACTGGCGTTCTTCTTTCCTACACTTGCCATCTTTACCTCCTGTGGCGTAACCTCCAAACATCGGTCAGGTAATGAAGCAAGCAGGAAACAACTTACACCGTAGTTCTTCATCCCGCTTGCACTTTGACTTCCACTTGGTGTCTCTGCGAATATGATGTCAGGAACGTAACGCTCTATGAACTGCTTTGAACCCCTGTACAGGTCAACACATCTCTCAATAAGGTCTGAGGATGCACGTATCTTCTTGTTAGGGTTCTTTTCGGTTGTTATGGTCACTGAGTCAATGACAATGATCCTGTCACCAGAAATATCAAAAGCCGTAAGACACGTATTACTTAGGCTTGGGTCTATTGCTACTGCTTTCATTCTTTACAGTTAGGGTATGTACAGTTATCATTCAGGGTACAGCTTTCACCTTCCCTTTTTACATACTTGCAATTCTTTGGTTCTGTCTTCAAAAAATGCTCGCACTTACCTTCGCTTATAGGAGGCTTCATGAAGTATGATTGGTAATTACTCGGTTTTGCAGTATGTCTGTAGCATATCTGTTTCAGTGGGCATCTCTCGCCCGAACACATCGTAATATCTGGCATTATAATTTGTCGTTTAGTAGAAACATTGGACAGAGGCATGGTAGTTACGTGTGAACTCCCAAAGTGTGCATGCCCTTTGCTTCATAGTTTCAGTTCGAGTTCTTGACCCGTTAGTGCGAAATAAAGGTTTTGCAGTTGGTGGACATGCTTCAGACTTACAAGCTCTGAAAATTGATTCATAAATCCATGAAACACAATCCAGTTAGTTTCAGATATTGCGTGTGGATCTTTCTTGACCTTTATGCCCCAGTTTATAAATTCGTATTGCTTAAATCCATCGTCATTAAAACCAAACCGTTTCAACCATTCCTCTGTGAGTGGGATTGGTTTAACAATATTTGGATTGTTCTTAATGTCATCTAACTCATATCCAAACTCAACAGGATAAGCATTGCCATCTGAACGCTCCTCGTAATTCCATTTAACCCAATTACCAATTCTTAAATCTCTAATTTGTAAACTTTCCATATTCCTTTTTTTGTTGATTTACTTAACCCTGTTAAATTATTATGTATTGAGCCTGCACTAACTCCTGTCTTAATACTAGCCTCTGTTATACTATTGAAAACATCTTTATCATTTAATATAACCTTTACCCTGTTATTGCTTGGCTTACCTTTTCTTTTTTTAGCAGAATTTTTAACAGCCAAAGACATATCCCTGCCTTTTGCTTTTTCCCTCATTTTATTTTTAGTTTCTTCAGAATGTGGCATTCTTTTTCTATTTTTTTGGTATATTGAGATTTTGTTTTTTTGCTCTTGTGTTAGTTTTACTCCTTTTCTTGAGCTTTCACCACCAGTAGAATTGTTATACCCGAACAATCTGTTATTACTTTTATGTAAAAAAATTAATTCTATTTCTTTATTTAGCATATCTTTTTTAGTATCAGCCTCAAAAACAACTTCTATATTGAAATTTTCAAACCCGTATTTCTTCATAGCATTATATAAATGGTAACTTTTTTTATTAGAGTTACACTTATGCTGTTGCCATCTCTTTTTAAGAGGTTGTTGAGTTACACCAAAATAAACTTTGTTATTTATAGTATTTGTTATTTTATACACTATGTTTTTCATAAAACAAATATACAAATAATATTCTCAATTCGGTTGCTTTCATAGTTCTACGTCTTTGTTTCTTACTGGTTCTTCTTTTGCTTTACCACATACCTGACATACTTTACCACCATTAAGGTAGTGCTTCCGCCATACGTGGTTCTTGCAGCGTCTTTGTAGCATTGCTTTTACATTCTCGTCAGCCTTGCGGATAAACTCTTCTGCTTCTTCTCCTTCAAGTGTTGGAATGTATGACATAGGAATAGCTACTCTGGCAGTATTATTCGTGCAACTCAGCTTGTGAAAGCCCTCCTTGCCACATATTTTACATTTACTCATCTTTGTTTTGATTTAATTTGTTACACAACCTGTACTAAACAACATTTCACGATTGTTTAGTAATCCGTTGTAAAACATAGCTTACGCATTTACCGTGAAACAGGCGTTACATTTATCCTTACTGCAATTAGTGCCGTCAAGTGGTCTTTGGCATTTTATACAAACATCAGTTCTATGCGCCTGCTCGGTCATTAATTCAAGCATCTTCGTCATGCTTATCTGCTCGTCAATGAATTGCTTGTAAACCTTTCTAAAGAAACTCACGGTAATCCTTCCCGCCTTACGTTCTACAACATCACCTATAGGTAACGCTTCATCACTCGTGGAAATCCCGTTCGCTTCCAGTTCATCAATCTTGATAAGTCGTGCAATCAATTGGCGTTCAAGCCAAGCTTCGTAGGTTTCAAGTTCATCACTTCCTGGTTCGGTTTCCGTGCTTGTTCCGTTATACATGTCGTAAAGGAATTGTTGGTCATATTTCATCGCTCTCTATTTTGGTTAATTAAAAGTTTGTTTTCTCGTATCAATGTTGTGGTGCGCTACCCATAGCAAAAACCGTTGTGTGTAATAATTATACTAATGCCTTGCGTTGTAAACCCGAATGCAGTTCTTACACGCCTTCCCAAGCGGCACGTTTATGGTCATATTAAAGTTGCCTTGTTCGTCAAATCCACGACCACAAATAGGTGCGCTCACATGGTTCTTTTTAATCAGGTTAGTATCATCTTTGCCCTCGCCAGCTTCATAAACCAAATGCAATTTTTGCCCCTTTTTAATTCTCATGTATCTCATAATCTCAGTTTTTCAAATCCGTATAATTACTAAGGCTTACGCACAAATCGACCACACACACACAACAGCACCTATACAAAACAGCGGACAGGTTGGCGGTAAATTGAAAGCTAATCTCGGTGCTGCTTTGCATAGCTAAACCGTTGTGTAAAAAGAGCGAGTGGATATATGTTACCACCATTATCACCGAGCTGATCCATGGAGTTTACGGTTGTTTCTACTCTGATCAAGAGTTTCGCTCTATTATCTTCCTACATTTCTCGTAATCCTCCACAGACTCGTAGTATCTCAACACTACATCTGGGTCTTCGTGGTTCTCAGGCAGGTAGAACACCCCCTGCTCTGCAAGCTTGTCGTAGTCTGTAGCACCTATCAATAGCTGGTAGGCGTTGTGGTAGCATTCTTCAGTCTCGGTCATCTTATTTGTTTATAGTGGTCTTAATTGATTTTGGGCTAAGCAATAACCTTTTCCGTGACCTAAATCTTTGATGTTGGACTCTTGTATGAGTTCATCCTTTAAAGACCACCCAGCAAATGTTACCGTGTTATCTTCAATTATAGCGAGTATATACATATCAACATCTGGATTAACCTTCATCGTGGACAGTAACTTTCCAGTTTTGTACCTCGTAGACTTTATATCGTACCTGTAATTATTATATACCCCATCGCAACTTCCGCTTCTCGGAGATAAACCTATATCTGGGAATACATTGAATTTTTTAGCAAAGGCATACTCAGCAATTACCCCATCAACATCAGCAGCCATACCATCATGGCTTCCTATTTTAGCATCTTTTACACCAGCGTTTCTCGCTATCAATGTTCTCATTCTTCCTATCATCTCACAAACTGTGATTTCGTCAGGTCTTAGCGTTACTTTCATTCCAATATCTTCAGTGTTCCGTCAGCCTTTACTATGTATACGCAATTCTCGTTCTCAATTATATGCGTCAGGATCATCGCCATTTCCATGGATATGCTTCCTTCCTGAACCATCCTCTCCATATATGGTATATGGAAATCATTCCCAGAAGGAAATGTTTCAATAAGAGACGATAATACTTTTTCAACCTGTTGCCGTGGTGTCATTTGCTTTTAAATGTTACTGGATAATTAGACAGATATCTCTCTACGTCCTTCAACTTGGCAAACTTGATGTACTTTCCATTCTTATCAAGCACCTTGACCATCGATATGACTATCTTGGGGTCACCATCGACCAGCTCAAAGTCATACTTGGTAATCTCAAAACTTCCTACATTCATTGTTTTTAATTTTAGCGCAAGTAAATAAATATTCCAATACCACGCAAGCTTTCAAATAAAAAAACCCCGCCATCTGCCAGGGCGGGGAACAAAGAATGAACAAAATCAAAATATAGACGGCAGATTATTATCCTAATTCATTTCATACAGTATTATCGTATCCTTTTCTATGCTGAGTGGGATACAACTGAAATACCATATCCATTGTATCCCAGGTGGTCTGCGCTATGAACTCCTCGTACTCCTCATAACTCTCGTCATCAGCCTGTGGGAATACTATATGCAACAACTCATGCACTATGGACTCCTCATCCAAAGGTATGTCATGGTAAATGACAGCACTCCTGCCATCAAAGTCCCTCTCTATCCCTACAAAGTAATCCTCTCCATTGTACTCTACCTGATCTGGGTCTATACGCTCTGTACGGATACTCCAATCATCAAGACCAAGTCTACTTACCCAGGAATCTATAAGTGGCTTCATCTGTCAAAAATATCATCAACAAAAGCAGAAACACCCATTATCACAGAATCAGTTGAATGCTCTATCCCAGCAACAAACTCTATAGAGTCACCCTGGATGACAATCTCAGCCTCCCTGTCAATGAAAACACCTACTATCAGAACATCGTCATCAATGGAAGCCAACTCCTTTCTTAATTCACCTACAGTCATCGTTATTGTTTAGAAACCGCTAAGTAAATGATTATTTTTCAATTGACAACGCTCCTGACAAAAAAGCCCCCAGGGTAAATGGGTGGGGTATGAGAAAATGGGTACATGGGGGTGGAGTATACATAGTGAATCGGATTCCAAATCGTGTCAAAATCACCCCCCGTGTCGCATGGGGTGGGGGGTCAAATTCCAAATCAAAACCAAACCCAAACCACCTACATCATCATATATCATTTCATATATATGTACCCGATGCACTACCCTCTACTTAGTTCTGTTGCCACGGGTTAAACGTTCGTTCTACCTGTTGCCACCGTGAACAAACCCGTAAACGTGGAGCCAATGGAAGGAAGGAAAGGAAGGAAGGAGCCAATTGAAATTCCGAAACGGTTACGCATAAAAGGTTAATAGTATGCATTACAGGGTACTTTCCCTTCCTTCCTTCCAATGCCTAAGCAACTTATGTTTCAGCGTTCCTTTATGTTTCTAGCCCATATGCCTTTAAATGCCGATAACATTGTATCTAAAGCGTTTTCTGTTCTTATTGGTATCTATGTATTAAAACTTTTTTTGCGTTGAAATTAAGTTCAGGGCAACGTGTACCCTACTGTGTGTTTTTGTCTATTGTCTTCTATGTGACATTTACTATTTGCATTATACGTCAGGAACGTTATCTTACGTGCGTGATACCTTATTACTATAATATGGAACAACGTACACACGTAGCTTTTTAGCTTAGTTTATTTCTAACGTGTTGATAATCAGCAACTTACAACGCTATTTTCACTTTTGTCATCTAGCTGACATTTTACGTCAAACCCCCAATATACTTTTACCCTCAGAAACAAACGGGGTGACCCACTAAACAAAAACAAAATGAAGACAATTGAAGAGCGAGTATTGGAATTACTTTCAAAGTATGACGATTTGAAGGATGAACTTTTAGACTACACGGATGAGTTACACGATAGTATGCTATACGACATCCAGGGCTACAGAGAAGAAGTTTATGAAGATTCAATAGGCGAGGATGAGTTAGCTACTCTGAAAAAGCAAGTGAAGGCATTTGAGTTAATTCTGAAGGGGTACAAGGGCATCAACTACATTTACGGGTAAATTAAGGTTTGACCATAGGTACTGAACAATAAAACGGTAATTGTCATCTACATTACATTTTAGTATCAGGAGCGTAACTACATTGCAGTCGAATTAAAAAACAGAACAGATGTATAAAGTACAACTATTGACAAACGAAAAAACAGAGAACGGGGATAACTACGTAGGTGTAGAAACACTTGCGACCTCGAACGACCTCGAAGTAGCTAAGAGTTTAGCCGATAAAATATCCAAGGTAATTTGGGCGGAATCGAAAGACGTAGCCTTCAGAATTTGGAGCAAAGAATTAACACTTAATTTAATACCATAAACAATAACCTTTTAAACTTAGAACAAATGAATTTAAGAACACTTAACACAGAATTGATTGAGAACGGAGGATTCTCGTATTCACTAACCTTTGGAGATGTATTCGGCTCCAGCAACTATTCGGTAGCCTTCCACAAGGCAACTGAGAATGTATTCGAGAAGATACCAACAGAAAGTGATTACAAGGAGTACGTGAACAGGCACATTACTCTACTTGCCAAGGAAGATTTCATTCTCGGAGGTTGGGAACACGAGGGTAAATTCTACTTAGATGTTGCCCAGTTGCTACCGAAGGACGAGTATACATTGGAGTCGGCTATTAAGGTAGGTCAGGAACGTGAACAGATAGCAATTTTCGACCTACAAGAGGGTAAGGAAATTGAGTGCAAATAATATGAACAAGGGTAGGGCTTCGGCTCTACCCACAAAACAAAACGAAATGAAAACGATAACGAAACACTTTGATACAATCTACGCAATACTAACGGTGGTGTTGATAGCTATAGTAACACTAACGATAAAAATTTAATAGCAATGGAATTGAATTACGAAATAGACGTTAAGACACGTAGAGGTAGTTACAAGACGTACAAGATTACCTTCAGCGGAGAGCGTCACTACGAAAATTGGTGCAATGCAATGGAGAAGTATGGACATAAGATAATTGGCGAAAGGGAAATAAAGTAATTGTCACTTGGATGACATTTTAATAGGACAGGAACACTGATATTTGAATAAACAAAAACGAAACACAATGCAAAACATCACAATCAACAAATTAGAATTAGCAAGCGAACTTGCTCATAAAGAACTTGAAGAAAATTGGTCTGATTCTATTCAGATATGGGAGGATGAAAATGCCGCTATTACCGTATACACCGAAGAGGCTCAGGACATCTTCAATGATTATTACGACAAGTATTTAACCTTAATCGAAAACTGCAAAGCGTAAACAATAACAACTAAAACGAAAACAAATGATTTACGAAACGATTGAAAACGGACGTAGCTTCTCGGGAGAAGTTGACCTAGAGGAATCACCAGTATTGGTACTAGTGGATGAACTTGATTATGAACATATCAGTTTCAGCAAGATTAGAAAGGAACTGAACAAGGAGTTCAAGTTCTGTAGCCACAGGGTATTGGTGGAATACCTAAGTAATTTAAGTATTAACTATTAAGAGATAGGAACGATGAGAAAGTCAGAACGAATTACAAGAGTAAGGTTTAGCGGACATGGTCACTACAAAGTTACGATTGAAAGATACGGTAAGCCGTACACCGCAACCATTGACGATATGACGTTGATAGATGACTACAAAGATGGCGGAATAAAGGCAGCAAATAATTTGTACGATGCCGTATGGAGCAGAACAAACCCAAACAGATAATATGAGAACATTTGAAGATAAAATTATAAGAGAAAAGATTACTTCCCGTGGAGGTGGAATAGAGATTGACCTTCAAGAGTTCGGACACAAAGGTAGGATGACCGCATACCAAAACTATTTAGGCGGTGGTATGCTTGGAAGGGTAGCAAGTGATTGCAATATCGAGAACTGGAAGGAGAACGATGACCTTGTGGAGATTGCATACGAACTGCGCCAATACTTCCATAGTGTAACAAACCCTGATGATAGTGATTGGGAGAGCGTATCGTTCGAGCAGAACCAAAAACTACCAATAAGTGCTTATTAACGTATTTGTCAGGTAGATGACATTTTAGGGACAGGAACACAACTACTTTAGCTAACGAATTAAAACAACAGACAATGGAATACGCAAGACAATGTACGGCAACAAATATCGGGATGAACTCAGGTTGGGTTGTTTACGATGGAGAGGAATACTACTCTACTGAAGAGTTAGCACTAAATAGATGCAAAGAACTCGGATACGAAAGTATAGATGAGGCATACGATGACGATGTATGCTATTGGACAGAATGGGAAACAGAACAAGACTGAAAGTAAATAATAACAACTAAAACAAAAAGACAATGCAAACGACAGAACTAATTTCAGAACGCAAGACAGAGTTGAGACACAAGGGTAAGCCAGTATTCGAGGTGGTACGTAGGTACTGCAAGGGCGGGTGGAGCCACAAGGTAGCTACCATTACAGACCTATGTACTGTATATGAGAAGGAAGGAGTAAGGTGCTACCGTAAAGTTTACTTTTAATAGTCAGGAACATTAACAACTAAAAACAAATAGAAAACATGGAAATAGATTTAGTGTCAGGCAACGTCTACGGTATAGTAGACAATGGAGTTTTAATCTTCTGCGCCTTTATAGGCTTTGAGATTGACGTGGTAATTGCCAAGTGGTTTGATAGAGCCACCAACCCCTTCCTATCGGCAGTAATAGGTGCAGCAATAGGTAATTGCATCAGCGACTTTTTAGGGGCAATAGTTGACCCAAGCACGAGGTCGATGGCAGTAGGAATAACGTTAGGATGCGTGTATGCACTTGTGTTAATTCCATTATTCAACTTAGCATTTAAAAACAAATAAAAATAAACTAAAACAAATAGAAAGCATGACAAGACAAGAAAAAGTATTCGACCTATTGTGCGACACAGAAACAAATTGGACTGTACGCAAGGAGCCATTGATAGCCACCAAGATAAATGATGATGGCATCATTGAATTGCCAACTAAGACATTCGGTCTGTTCAGGTCTGATAACGATGGATGGCTAGGTAGCGTTGGTAATCAGTATATACCAATGCAGAACTTTGAGCTGGCGGATACCATCATAGGCATTCAAGACATGTTCGGAGGTGACCTAAGAGGCGGTGACCTAAGAGGCGGTAAGAAGATCTTCTATCAGCTATCGTTAAAGGATGAACACGTTGGTCCTGACACGCTGAAGAGATACATCACTTGCCTCAACTCACATGATGGTACATCTTCCATTGGATTCGGTAGCAGTAATACTGTTATCAGTTGCAGTAATACTTTTCACAAGGCAATGAAAGAACTGAGTAAGTTCAGACATACGATGACTGCAAGTGACCGCCTAGCAATGGCTGTTGCTGAGTTTCGCAAGGCAATGTATGAGGATGTTGATTTGATGGATAAGTTCAAGAGGTTCACTGAGGTTAATATTGATAGAACGATACTTGAACGTGTCATGCACAATGTCTTCAAAGTTGACATGAACACCAAGGAGTCTGATATTAGCACACGTAAGAAGAATCAGATAGCTGACTTTGAGCAAGCATTGGAGCGCGAAACATCACAGAAAGGCGGTACACTGTGGGGTCTGTTCAATGCGGTAACGTACTACACCAACCATATGGAGAAGTCAGATGACCACCACCTTATGTTTGGCGTAGGGTACAAAAAGAACCTTACTGCATTCAACATCATTGACAAGTACGAGAGTGATAAGAGGGTATTAGTACACGCTTAATTACTATATGGGGAGAAGCATCCTACACTTCATTTTTATATGTCAGGAACATTAACAACTAAAAACAAATAGAAAGCATGGAACAACTAAAATTGCCAATTCAAACATCGAAAGATAAAGCAGTAACTGAATTTATCAGCAGACCATCCAAAGGTAGCCTCATAAAGGTATATCTAATCTCAGAGGCAGAAGCAAGTATGAGAAGGAAAAAAGGAATAGAGGGTGGAAATGATGAATACTGCTTTTGTAGGTGTGTAGGAATTAAAGTAGACTACAGTAGGGAGGAGCCTAGAGAGATAGCACTGGTCAAAAGATTGAACTCAGACTTCAAAACAGATAACGCAGACTACTTTCTTAGTAAGCAAAAGGTAATATTCCTGACATGAAATACCTTAGACTGATAGCAAACATATTCGTGATGGCGATGTGCTTGGCGATAATCTTAATGAGATATTCGAGATGAGGAGAGCAACATTCAACCTGACCAAGAACGATAGAAAGGAGTACGGTATGGCAGAGTTCAAGAGCAAGGAGCATTTCCTTGAGTGGAGAATGCTAATGATGAAGAGAGGGTACAGAATCGATCTAAATTGGTTGGACGGATACAATGGAATAGACGGTAAATACGATAAACAAAACGATGATGAAAAATAGATACGTAGCATACTATAGGGTTTCCACTAAGAGACAGGGAGAGTCAGGTCTTGGTCTTGAGGCTCAGGTCAGAATGGTTCATGGATACGTCAGGAACGGTGTCATCATCAAGGAGTTCACCGAGAAGGAGACAGGAACATCGAAACGTGAAAGACCTATACTCGCTGAGGCTATCGAGATGTGCAAGGAGACAGGAGCCAAGCTACTGATAGCCAAGTTAGACAGACTTGCTCGTGACGTACACTTCATATCGAGCCTGAGTAGAACGGGTGTTGACTTCGTGTGTTGCGATAATCCTAATGCTAACAAGCTGACTATCAATCTGTTAGCGTCTGTTGCTGAGAGTGAGGCTGAGGCTATATCTTCGAGAACAAAGCACGGTCTTGAATCAATAAGGGAAAGGATAAGGAAGGATGGTAGCTACCTGTCAAGGTCTGGTCGAAAGATAACATCTCTTGGAAATCCTGACAATGCTACAGATGATGGAAGGAGAAAAGGTGGAGAAGTTATCAGACAGAGATTCATGAACAATCGCAATACTAGGATGGCACGACCTTACGCAATGGAGCTGAGAGGCAGAGGTCTTGAGCTTACAGACATAGCCGAAAAGCTGAACAGTAACGGATTCATCACGGCTACTGGCAGACAATACAATAAGTACAGTGTACATAAACTGATAAAGTAATGCTATGGATATTTTTGATTACAATAATTGTGGCTCTGTCTTGCTACTTACTTCACGGATACGACAGGAACATAAAGACCTTATCAAGGACGGTTTCCATACACTTCAGGTACAGGTGGATGGATAGAAGATGTAGGTTATTGGACAGGGTTTTATTTAACTTGGTGATAATTTTAATAGTAGGAACATACATAACAATAGCAATGACATGGTAAGAGAAAGAGACTTAATAGAGATTGGATTCAGTAGGGAATACCCTCTGTACAGAATGGGAGACATTACGCTTTATGCGTATGATGATGATGACAGGCTCGATGTGTACTATATGATAGGTAAGCTTCCGCACGACAATTCAATACGAGTAAGAACAGTAGAACAACTAAAAAAACTGATAGATGAAAGGAAAGGTTAAAGTAATAGTAAGGGTTGCGGCAGAACACCCTGACGCTGAGACATTCAATTGTCTTGGGAATAAGATTGTTCTAAAGGCAGAAAGTTACGACCACGCATACGAGTTTGCAATGACAATACTTAACTTGCGAGACACAAAAATGTTTGAGTACGGAGACTTAATGTTCTTCAATAAAGGAATACTAATAGAGATAGACAGATGAAAAAAGAAGAGAAAGAAGCGATTATTGACATACTTACAAAGTGGAAGGATATGATCGGTGTTGATGGCAGTAGCATTGAAATATTGATAGACAAGGTTAATCAGATATACATTCCAGAGCCGATAGACATACAGGAAGTAGATGTCATCAAGGCAGACATAGTGAATATGTGTGATCAGATTAAGTATGATGTCAAGCAAAACAAAGTTCGTGGGATTGATAACACCACCAAGAGGATGGCAATCTACAAGGCTTCTGAGATAAAGTATGGTAGAACTTCAAGCATGGAGTGTGCGGTTAAAGAGTTCTTCGACAAGGACAGAACCACACTACTGCACTGGAGAAAAAAATCAGATGACTTTATTGATGTGAAAGACCCTATGTTCGTAAGTTATGTTACGAAGTTAATTTAACCAAAAAACAAACGAGAAATGAAAAAGACACCACTACAAAAGCTGATTGAATGGATGGATAAGTTAGAAAACAACCCAACTCCACATTCTGTAAAATTAACCGCTTATATGCTACTCGAAGAAGAAAAACAGATGGTTATTGATGCGTTTGACAATGGAGCGCAAGAACAAGATGATTGGTATTCAGACCCACGTGGAGGCACTAAGACATCAGAACAATACTTCAACGAAACATTTGAGCAATGAAAACAAGAGAAGAAATAGAAGTACTTGCGCTGAAGGAATATCCTAACACAGGATTCTATGGAATACATGAGGAAAGACAAAGGTCGTTTATAAGGGGTTTTGAACTAGCGCAAGAGGAAACCCAACGACTTGAAACGATTAACGCGGAGTTGAGGGATGCTTTGGAAGATGTAATCGGGTCACTTAATGGAGCTGAATATTCAATACCCAGTTACGAGTACGAACAAGCAGAACAAGCACTCGAAAACGCTAACAAATGAAAAGTTGAACGAATTGATAAACGAGAAATGAAAAGATATCAAGTTAGACGCTGGGATAAGCGCAACACATTACGATTAAAGAAGTATGCATACCCTATGTGGTTTATGATGAACGTAATGACAGTAATGTTAATATACACAATGACTAATATAAATTAAGATGACAGAAAAAGAAGCAGACAAGTTACTATCGAAATTAGTACATGGAATGATTGATCTCGGTATGCATGGACAGGAACATATTCATGACACTCCACTGAACACAATATTTTTAGGGCTATCATCAGCGATCATATCAACAGGTGGATCAAATATTGACGATGACATAAAGGATGCGTCATTAGACCTGTTGGAAGCTCTTGCATCGGTGATTAACTCATCCAGGCTGATAAAGGAGATTGACATTCAGAATCAGATAAACGACCTATTAGAATAATTAGTTATGGGATGGATTAAAATTGACAGGAACATAACCGAGCATTGGTTGTGGACTGACGAGAAGAAACTGAAGTGGTGGTTGACCATACTTCTTGATGTGAATTACTCGGACAGGAAGATGGCACTTGGGTACAATACCTATGAGATAAAACGTGGTCAATCACCTAACAGTATAAGGACTTGGGCAAGCATTTTTAAGACAGGAACGAAGTCAGTTGTAAGGTTCTTGGATATGCTTGAGAAAGAGGGTTTGATAACGAAGGAAACAATAGGAAATGGGAAACACTCAACAACACTCGTAACTGTCTGTAAATACGATAGTTACGACCACTCAGGAAACACAAAGGAAACACAAGAGACAACAGTAAGTACCACGCAAGTGGATACGCAAGTGGATACGCAAGGGGGTGACATAAGAAGAAAGGAAGAAAGAAAAGAAGGAAAAAAAGAAAGAAATAACATAAATGCTCCAAGCATAAACGAGGTGATTGAGTATGTTGTAGGATGTGGGTATCCTCAATCCATTGCAGAGAAATTCCACGCACACTACACTATAAGAGGATGGGTTGTAAAGGATGGTTCTAAGGTTGATAATTGGAAGGCTCTTCTGAATAACATTTGGTTCAAGAATAAGAAGAAGTCAGTTGTCAAAGCCCCACCGTTAGAGCCAGGATGGAAGTATGTGGGACTTTCTGAGGCTTATGATATTGTACGTGATCAAAATAATGTAAGTTTGTCCGAGCAAGTGAAGGTTGGTGCAGGAGATGATTTCGTAAGGAAGATGATGAACAGAGACCCATCTTACCACAATGTAGGTGAAGGATGGAAATACAGAAAGACCACATGAAGAAACTGTTTGAAAGAGAGATAAGTATTTACGAGAGCCTGTATGATGTGGATTCAAGCCATGTGATAACTGTAGGTCAGGCTCTTGGTCGTATCAAGAAAGGTAAGAGCAAGGATAAGGTTGAGCAGATACGTAGACTTGGTAGTGGCAAAGAGCGTGATAGTGTTAAGAAGAGTCTGCCATCTCCGTTGTTCTCTGGTGTGTTCAAGTCTCGTAACGACAACAACATAATCTCATACACTGGTCTGATATGTTTGGACTTTGATCACTGCAAGATAGTTGAGAAGATGTCCGAGCTGAAGAGGAATAAGTACGTGATCGCCTGTTGGGTTTCTCCGAGTGGAAATGGAGTGAAGGCTTTGGTGGAGGTATCGCAACCCGAAAGACATCTTCAGCACTTCGATGCCATGCTTGAGGACTTCAAGGACCTTGACCCTACAGGAAGGAATCTTAGTCGTGTATGTTTCGAGTCATATGATCCAGATATGTACATTGCTCGTAAATGGGAGGTGTATGACAGGATGATTGAGAAGGTGTATGATGCTGTTCCTGTCAAAGTAACAACCGAGAACAGTATCTACGAGAAACTCAAGAAGTGGATGATAAACAAGGGTGAGGGATTCTTTGAAGGTAACCGTAATAACTTCGTATTCAAGCTTGCTTGCGGATGTCTGAGGTTTGGGCTTTCGAAAGAAGAGATACGAACCCCAATGATAGGCAATTTCTGCGGAGGTTCATTCACTGTAAAAGAATTGGATATTATCATAAACTCTGTCTACAGAAACTACGCATCAGATTTCGGTACTGCTGAGTTCACTGACGATGACAGACTCATACACACAGTGACAAGGGAAAGCATTGAGCAGCAACTTGAGTCACTGGATGGTCCGCTTGAAGATGTGATATACCTGAACGACATCTTTCCTGACATGTTAAAAGACTTCCACTCTGGTAATCAGAAAGGAGAGACAACCCACTTCCCAGGAATTGATGAAAGATTCAGATGGTGTAGAGGCGAGATAACAATTGTTGGAGGAATAGGAAACTTTGGAAAGTCTACGATGATGCTACAGCTAATGCTTATGAAATCATTGATGGATGGATATAAGTGGGCAGTATTCTCTCCAGAGCAGTATCCACCTAAGTTCTTTTACAATCAGTTGATTCATGCTATGGTAGGAAAGTCACCATACAAGCATCATCACAATCAGATGTCTGAGGATGAGTATAGAAAGGCGGCAGAGAAGCTGAACGATAAGTTCTACTTCATATACCCTGAAAAGGAGATGCCGAGTCAGGAGTACATCAACAGAAAGTTCGTTGAGGCGATGATAAAGCACAACATAGATGGATGTATGATAGATCCGTTCAATGCGATATACCGAGATAGACGGAATAATCTACGTGATGATCAGTTCTTAGAAGACTTCTTCCGAGTGCAGAAGAAGTTCGCATTAGAGAACAACATATACATGATTATCGTAGCGCACCCTAACAGTTCCATACAGAAGGATGAAAGAACAGGAGACTACAAGTGTCCGAGGGTATATGACTTCGCAGGTGGCGCAATGTGGAATAACAAGGCAGATAACATCATCATGTTCCACAGACCGTATTACAACTCACAGCCACAGGACTCAACATCTCAGTTCATCTCTCAGAAAATCAAGAAGAAGGAACTCAATGGAACGACTGGGGAATGCATATTGACATACAATGTTATGAACGGAAGGTTTTACGATGATGACATAAACCCTTTGGAGCGTGATAAACATGAGTACGTTGTTAATAGTCAAGCGATGCGCCAAGCGAGGATGCTAGATACTGATGATGATACGGATGTTCCATTTTAATTTATATCTTTGTGTCGCTAACCTTACTGAAATGAAATCGAATTTAAATCCTCCAGTTCCAAGTTGCCAATTTAGCTCGTCCGAGCAAGTAGGGTTAGCCTTCTTGGTTCTGGGGGTATTTTTGTTATGAAGAAATGTGCAAGTTGCGGAGAAGTAAAGACTGTTGATGAATTTCATGAAAATAAATCACGTAAAGACGGAATAGCCCATTACTGTAAAAAGTGCTGTGCTGAACTCCATAAAAAACGTGCAAGAACACTAAGAGGAAAGTGTCTTCAGATATATGTAAATCAAAAAAAGATTAGTAAACTTAGGAGGCATCATCCTCCAACATACACAAAGCGGGAGTTTATTGAGTGGATGTTGAGTAACGAAGACTACATAAAACTCTTTAATGAATGGAAGGAAAGCGGATTTAAGAAAGAATTCGCTCCATCTTGTGACCGATTAGACGACTATAAGGGTTACTCTTTTGATAATATCAGGGTGGTTACTTGGAGAGAGAATCAAAAAAAGGGAGATTTAGATAGGGTAAATGGCATTAATAACAAGGGAAGTAAAGCCGTCATTAAATGCAACTTAATAGGGGTTGAGTTGGACTCATACCATTCAATAAATCACGCAGCAAGAGAAACAGATATAAAACAATCGTGCATTTGGGGTGCTTGTAGCGGCAAGCAAAAAACAGCTGGTGGTTTCAAATGGAAATACGCAGAACATACATAGGTTGTGTTCTGAACAACTAAATTAGCAAAACAAAAACAAGAAAAGTAATGAAGAAAAGTTGGGTGAAGCGGATACCAGACCGCACAGAAGCATGGTACGAGCATCGGAGAAACGGTTTAGGAGCGTCTACCGCAGCTATTGTTTGTGGTTTAAGCCCTTATAAACCTACAAAGATGCAGCTCTTTCACGAAAAAATCGGCACTATGGAGCCAGACAGAACAATGTCTGCACCTGCATTTCACGGAATACACCAAGAGGCTTATGTGGCAAATCTTTGGAAGTATTACGATGGAACTGAA
>Ga0209652_1001485_pt1 | contig 19034 bp, 15 predicted proteins | sample SaaInl74LU_5_DNA_FD_184641 | JGI IMG/M metagenome (GOLD analysis project Ga0209652, IMG submission 184641) | Marine microbial communities from expanding oxygen minimum zones in the Saanich Inlet - ESP_74LU_5_DNA (SPAdes) (version 2) | ecosystem: Environmental > Aquatic > Marine > Intertidal zone... | reverse complement strand
CGAGGCGCTTCTTGAACGTTGTAATAACCTTGGCGGCCTAACATTAGGCGAACTCGCTGAGATGGCAAATGTGGCTATACCGGCCAATTTACAGCGACACAAAGGATGGCCTGGGATGCTCATTGAGCGCTGGCTAGGGGCAAGTGCAGGGTCGAAACCCCAGCAAGACTTTCCCGAATTGGGTATTGAACTAAAAACCATCCCCATTGATGAGTATTTTCGCCCTCTTGAAACCACATATGTCTGTTATGCGCCCTTGCTTATGGCGCCCGGCGTTACATGGGAAACATCGAATGTAAGAAATAAGCTTCAACAGGTTTTATGGTTGCCTATTGAGGGAGATAGACGCATCCCTTTGGCACAGCGTCGTGTGGCGACACCATGTCTATGGCAGCCAAGCGAGCAAGAGGATGTGTTGCTAAGAGCAGATTGGGAAGAGTTGACTGAGGCAGTACTAACCGGGCATGTGGAATCGATCACCTCTAAGCAAGGTGTCGCACTGCACATGCGCCCGAAAGCCGCCAACGGCAGCGTATTGACCGACGCATTAGGGCCAGAAGGGAATAAAATAAAAACCCGGCCCCGTGGCTTTTATTTGCGCAAAACGTTTACACAAAGCATTTTGTTTCAACACACATAGCACCATTAACACTGACCGTACTCACCGCAAGAAAAACACATGGATAGGGTATTAAGGGTAAAGCACCGCCCTGTTATTTCGACCCTCGGCGCAAATGTTTAACAAGAAAATCGCTCAGAAACTTCTCTGAATTTAGCCCTAGCCGCTTTGCTACTCGTGCTACCTTCGCGTCACTGTTGAGCAAAACGTTTTTTGCATAATCTAAGCGGTATTTGTAGATAAAACTGCGAAACGTTTGTTTACGCTCTAGTTGAAGCGCGATAGCGAGTAGTGTCGGATCTATCTCATTGCTTAGGCAAAACTGCTTTAGCGTTAACCCCATATCTTTGTATGCTTTCGTATTGATTACCGCAAGTTCAGCCTGTTGCAACACTCGCCTAATATTCGCAGGCGTTTCTTCACCTTTATCGAATCTGTCATATTCGAGCGGCGAGGGTGAGGTGTTGCGTGGCGACGTTAATGTCAGTAGGACGACAAGCAACACCGCACCTATCAACACATGATAAAGGCTTTCCCAAAATGGGATGGTAAAAAAACCAAACATCGCGGCAGTGACGAGCAAGATATTTAAAAACGATACCCCTACCGTGCTGCCTAATAGCCCAGCTAATCGGGGGATTTTATATTCGCCTACATCGACAACTTGATAGGGTAGGTAACGGTGGTAAAGCTGTATATGCTCGGTCACTAAAATACCAATCAGCAATATACTAAACGCTGCCACAAGTGATGGGATATATGCTGGCCACAGTAAGAGCGGCTCTCCTACCGGCGAACCCACCAGCCATTGCGACTTTTCGTGAAGCGGCATTAACAAAATAGACAATTGAAATACTGCGGTAACACCGACAGGCCAAAACAGCCGTGAGCGCTTTGACGGGACCAGAATAAGCATTGATTTAATGAAGCGGTAACAGCATGACAGCAACGCCACGCCAAATACGTCGGTTGCCCCTAACGACCATGTGAGTGCGCTGGCGTCTGCCAGCCTTACCCATTCGTCGAGCATAAACACTGGCCAACATGCTGAAGCAATAGCTAGCCAGCGCGCTTCTTTCAATAAGTGCCAGTTAGCCGCTAGTCGAACTAATGCAACGAAGTAAAGGCCGACCATGGCATATAAGAAAAAATCGTAAATAGACCCGCTTAGTGTCATACCAACATCCTTTTAATCGCACATGACTTGCACGATACTACCAATACATTTCTTTTCGCATTGCCACGTTGCGCGTGCGTTCCATGACCTTTATCAAGGTACTGAGCTTAGCATTCGTCCACGTGATTAATTCATCATGCGACTCATCATCTGCATCATGAACCGCTTGCTTCAACATTAATAATGCATTTAGCTCGTCGATGCCTGTCAGCAAATCTAACCACGGTGCGCGAAAATTACCTCGCTCTTCAACAAATAAATCGCCAAGTAGGAAACCACTCCACAGAGTTTGCCTTAACAATACCTCGACCGAAGAATAATTTGCAGGCGCCATCATTTTATTAATCGGCATGCTCTGCTGTACGGTTTGCCATCCTTGCGATAACCAACCTTTCGCGTGGTCAAGTACATCTAGCTCGTACCCGGTCGCTTCATGCTGCCATGGTTTATTATGCATCAGGCCAATGGCCAGCAACTTAATTTCAGTGGCATCGCTGTCGTAAAAAAGATTTTGTGGGTTATGTGCATGCAGCAACCCCGCTTTGCGCCCTTGAAGATAACTAACAATGGCGGGGTATTTACTTAAATTTTTGTGAAACATGCTTTTTTTCGACAGCAGATAACGCAAGCTCTGCAGATCATCTTGCCATGCCCACTGCTGAACGTGAGTGATCAGTTTTTTATGAAGCGACAGCATCTGTGCACACTGCAAGACAGGTAAATAGAGCGATACACTCTGTAGTAATAATCGTACGCTTTTTGCCACTTCCCCTAGCATTTTTATCGAACCACTCTCGATGAAAAGGTGTTCATGATATTGCCAGTGCGCTAATGCCGAGTTGACTGCTGAAATAAAGGCGTCCTGAGTACTGGTGTTCTCTGGTAACGATAAAAACGCAGGCAATGGGCGAATTTTTTCATTAAATCCGTGGAGAAGTTGGTAACCCTGCGCCGCTTTTGATACGTCACTCAAACGCACATCCATCGTTTTATTGATTAACGATGCCAAAATAAAGAGGCTACCCACCTCTCCTTTCTTTAATTCTAATTCTATCTCGTTTATCGGGGAACGCGCTTTGTCGGTTATTGCTTCACCACAATCCAGCACAATTTCAACTTCACTGTCACCTATTTCTACCATGTAGGCGTGGCGGGTAAAGTGTGTGCTGAACTGGCGAGACAACGAAGCATTCATTGTGGGAATATCGAAACCACTTGGCCACACATCAGCGCTAAACAGCGTTAAATCTGGCGTTGGAGTGTCCAAATCAACGTTGTATTCAGCTCGTTGGTGCAATCCGCCACTTACTACCCCATTGGTTTTGAGGGTTTGCTCGTACCGACCATTGCAACCACGAACGCGAAACCCCATTTTATGGTTTTGAAACGCCAGGTTTGAGGTGTCGTAATAATCGTTCTCTAAGCGCATTTCATGATGAGACAACACAACGACATTATTCTTTTTAAATAAAGGCAGCACGTTTTGTGTAAAAGGCTCATGAGCATGTTGGTGCGTTACAAACTTAAGTTCTATTTCTGACATTGTCGTTTTGTGTACTTCAGATGATGAAGCAACCTTACCTTTGAACGCAGTTTTTGGCAATGAATCACGCAGGCTAAGTATCATTATTGCGCAGTACTAGCGGTGTAAATCGTAGTATAGAAAACGGGACTTTTACTCCCTAAGTGCCTAAGACAAAAATGAAACTAACTTGCCTTTAGTGCGGTCAACCAATACCATCATTATGTTTACAACGAGTAATTGGAATTTTTATGATCCGTAAGTGGTTAGCTCTTGGCTTTTTTGCATGCGCTTTCAATGTATCTGCACTTCAAGATACCGCTAATGTAGAAGCATCATCTTCACATTACATCAGTGACGACCTTTTTATCTTTATGCACACAGGCCCATCTCGAAACTACCGTATTTTAGGGTCGATACAGGCTGGCTCGCCTATTTCTGTGTTAGAAGCAAACAGTGAAACAGGCTATACAAAAGTGAAGGACGGAGATGACAGAGAAGGATGGGTGGAAAGTAAATTTGTCTCAACCACCATGTCTCAAGCAGAGCAACTCCCCATACTTAGTGAGCAACTTGCGCAAAGCCAAACGAGTTTGCAGACTGCCCAGCGTGAGAATGCACGACTGCGCCAACAGCTCAATGAGTCGCGTCAACGTGTCTCCGCGCTTACACAGCAAAACGAAGAACAGCTTAGCGAAATCTCGGTATTAACCGAAAAAGTAGCTAGTGCAGATAAAGATGAAATGATGATGTGGTTCACGCGAGGCGGAATGGTTGCAGGAGCCGGTATTTTGCTCGGCATTATCCTTACCTACTTACCCAAAAGAAAGCGTCGCAGCAACGAGTGGATGTAGCCATTTACAAAAAAAAGCCCAGAGAAATACGCTGGGCTTTTTTGTATTACGACTGACGTTATTCGTCGTCTTCCACAAGTGTCATCAATGACGTATTCCCACCCGATGCTGTGGTATCAATACTTATGGTTTTCTCTGTCATCAAACGTTGAATCAGTTTATCGTTATACTCTGCGGTAATAACCGGCAAAATAGCGCCTTCTCGAGAGGACAGCATTGCTGAAATCCTAGCCGTACGTTCGGTGCTTGAATCAACGACCACCCCGGCTAAATCCTCGTCCATTAACAATGTGTCAAAGTGCGCTAGGCGAGCAACTTGAAATACGCCTGTCGGTGCTCCCGTTCCTTCGAACTTATTTTGAATCTCAACGGCTTCTTCGTAGAAAATTTCAGACACTACCGATACTACCGGGTTACCGGTTGCTAATGCGGTGACTACCGACAACATCCAGTACTCAAATGTAACGTCTTTATCCGCAAAACAAACCAATATGCCTCTCGGTTCAAGGTAAAGTTTGTTCGACTCTCCCGTTGGACCAGGAAGTATCTGAGGTTTTGCGAGTTTTTTCTCTACACTGATAAGCTGTTGGCGTGCCGTTGCAAGCGTACGGTTTAAATCGTCGGCAAGGTCGTCAACAATATCAACTTTTGCAATTTTAGCGAGTAGCTGTCGTACCATTGAAATACGGTCGTTAAGCGCCATATGACGCCACTTTGTTTCAACGTCTTTCGCCTTATCCATCATGATACGCGCACGTTCTTCTATCTTCTCATCACCCACAAGTGCGGTATCGGTAGATTCGACGTCTTCGACCTGAGAAGGTTTTGGCGTAGCTCGCTCTACCATCAAACGCGACAAGTAGTTCGGCCCACCGGCTTTTGGCCCTGTACCGGACAAACCTCGGCCACCAAATGGCTGCACGCCTACGATGGCACCAATCATGTTGCGGTTGATATAAACGTTACCTGCGCGGCTTTTCGCTGCCAATTCATTTGCACGTTCTTCAATGCGAGAATGGATGCCCATGGTGAGCCCATACCCTGTACCGTTGATTTGCTCTAGCACGCCATCCAACTGATTAGCCTTGAAGCGAACAAGGTGTACCACCGGGCCAAATACTTCTTTTTCCAACACATCAAGGCTATCAATCTGATAAAGCGTTGGCGGGAAGAACGTGCCGTTTTCGAACCCTTCAGGTAAATCATTTCGGTATAGTAATCGCGCTTTGCTTTCCATTGCAGTTTGATGATCAGTGAGGCTCTTCAATGCTTTTTCATCAATAACTGGCCCCACATCTGTAGCAAGGCTTGTCGGATCGCCTAACGTCAACTCTTTCATTGCGCCAATCAGCATGTCGGTGAGGTCGTCAGCAATATCTTCTTGTACAAATAGCACGCGAAGTGCTGAACAACGTTGCCCAGCACTTTGAAAACCCGAGTGAATGACGTCGTCTACCACTTGCTCAGGTAATGCGGTCGAGTCAACAATCATACAATTTTGACCACCGGTTTCTGCAATAAGCGGCACTTGCTCACCACCACGCTCGGCAAGCACTTGTGAAATAAGTGTTCCGGTTTGCGTAGAGCCAGTAAACATAACCGCTTTTATGCGGTCATCAGGGAGCAATGTCTCTCCCACTGCTTTACCCGGCGACACAATGAGTTGTAATGCATCTTCAGGAAGCCCAACCGACTGCATAATATCGACAGCGCGCTGTGCAATAATACTGGTTTGCTCGGCAGGCTTGGCAATAACGGTATTGCCTGTAACAAGGGCAGCGGCCACCTGGCCTAAGAAAATAGCCAGCGGGAAGTTCCATGGGCTAATACACAGCACGACACCACGAGGAAGCAAACGCTGATCTTCAGCCAGTTCTTGTGCACGTACCGCGTAATAACGACAGAAATCTACCGCTTCACGCACTTCGTCAATACTGTCTTGTGCAACCTTACCGGCCTCACGCATACAAATGGCAATAAGTTCAGCCATGTGACGTTCGAGTGCATCAGCGGTTCGGTTTAATATTTCGGCACGTTCAGCAACATCGCGTTTAGACCATGCGTCAAACCCGGTATTAACCACATCAAGTGCATCTCGCATTTCGTCAGGCGTGGCGTAATGGTGATAGCCGACAATGTCATTATGATTCGTTGGACTACGAACCGCAGTAGCGCCTTCGGGCAGTGCTTCTGACAAGGTGTAATATTCTTTCCAACGAGCCAGTTCATGGCTTAACGCCCCTACTGCATTTACGTCGGTTAAGTCTAACCCTCGTGAGTTATCGCGCTCTGGCGCATACAAGCCCCGTGGGGTTTTTATTAGCTTGTTGTAACGTACTTTTAAACGCTGCGTTTTTTCTACAGGGTCTTCAAGTAATGCCTCTACCGGCTTCTCATCATCAACAATAGCGTTAACGAATGACGAGTTCGCGCCGTTTTCAAGCAATCGGCGCACAAGATATGCCAGCAAGTCCTCGTGTTCACCGACTGGCGCGTACACGCGACATTGAATTTTTTCTTCTGACACCACTTGGTCGTACAGTGTATCTCCCATGCCATGAAGACACTGGAATTCAAACCCTTCCTTATCGTCGCCGGCGAGTTCAACAATCACAGAGGCGGTATAAGCATTATGTGTCGCAAATTGTGGGTAGATGGTGTCGCGATATTCAAGCAAGCGGTTTGCGCAAGCATGATAAGACACATCAGTAGACGATTTACGTGTAAATACCGGGAACTCTTCCAAGCCGGCTTGTTGGGTTAGCTTTATTTCCGTATCCCAGTACGCCCCTTTTACAAGACGCACCATAAGTGGACGGCCAACGTCTACGGTTAGCTCACGCAGATACTCGATAACATGGATTGCACGTTTTTGGTATGCCTGAACAGCAAGACCAAACCCTGTCCAACCTTGCAAGTCGCTGTCTCGAAATACCGATTCGATAATATCAAGCGATAGGTCTAAACGGTCTGCTTCTTCAGCATCTACGGTCAAACCTATGTCGTATTCTTTTGCCATGAGGCACAGCGATTTCAAACGCGGCGGAATTTCTTCCATAGCGCGCTCACGGTGAGAAAATTCAAATCGAGGATGGATAGCTGATAGTTTTACCGATATGCCCGGCGAGCGTTTTGGCCCGCGCCCATTCGCTGCTTTACCAATAACTTTAATCGCTTTAACGTAAGCATCATAGTAACGCTCAGCGTCTTTCATTGTGCGAGCGCCTTCGCCCAACATATCGTAAGAGTATACGTACCCTTTCGTTTCTTTATCTTTTGCACGCTCAACGGCGTCTTCAATCGTTTCGCCCATAACAAACTGGCGACCCATTACACGCATTGCGATATTCATGGCGCGTCGAATGACAGGCTCGCCAAGGCGCCCTAGCGTTTTCTTTAATAATCCGAACTGCTCTTTTTTACGCTTATCGGCATAGTTCACCATGTTGCCCGTAAATAACAAGCCCCACGCAGACGCGTTAACAAACAACGAGTCAGAATTACCTAAATGGGGTGTCCATTGGCCTTGCGACAGCTTATCTCGAATAAGCTCATCCTGTGTCGCTCTGTCTGGTACACGTAACAATGCCTCAGCAAGGCACATCAGTACCACACCTTCAGCCGTAGATAATGAATACTCATTAAGTAGCGCATCAACGCCACCGTGACCTTCTTGTTCCCGACGAATTTGGAGCACCATTTTTCGTGCTCGTTCCCACGCTCGACTTCGTGCTCGAGGGTTTACCTCAGCGATGGGAAGAATTTGGTCTACCGCCACAGATTCACTAATGCGATAGTAATCTCGAATGCGCTGGCGTAGAGGTGAAATTGTATGAAGTGTGTCGTTAATGAGCATTGCAACCCTTTCTTAGAAATAGCTGTAACTGTAAAGCGTCTCCGCTGCGAACCTGTTCACGGTTACATGGAAACGCCCATAAAACAAGCAAAGTCGACCTCTGCCTTTTTAACTCTTATTGGTATTTTAACTTTCTACTTTCGTATGAAGATCACGACAGTGAAAAAATTTGCGCGGATAGTAGCACACAACAATCTGACGCAAAGCCCGACCTAGCAACTTTTCGAGTACGTAAATGGAACGTTTTCTTTTCACCTTACTTTAGGCTTTTTTCTGTTCAATACCGACATCGCACCCTTTTTTCCCAAAACCCAAAACTTAAACTATCTTTAAGTAACATATTATTAACAACAGTCGATAATAACGATAAGGACGCCTATCCCCAATTCATTCAAGGACACAATCAATAATAATTATCAGGTGGAAACAGTATCATGTGGTTACGAAAATTTAGTTTAATTCAGCGACTAGGCATCATTGTAGCCCTTATCGTATTGTTGCTTATCGTGCTTACTGCCGTGGTATTAGACCGGCATTATGCTGCGTTAAAAACCAAGTCGTACGAAGAAAACCAACATCTTGTTGAAGTCGTCCACACCATGCTTGGCGCATTTGCCGCCCGTACTGATGTGACAGAAGATGAAGCGCGCGCACTCGCACTTGATGCGGTGAAAGTGCTTCGGTATGACCGCACTAATTACTTTTGGATCCAAGACGATACCCCCACCATGGTTATGCACCCTATTAAACCTGAATTGGATGGTCGTGACCTTCGCACGTTCAAAGATGCGAACGGTAAGGCGTTTTTTGTCGATATGGCGAACAGTGCAAGACGAAATGGCGATGGTTTCGTCGACTACGTATGGCCCTTCCCCGGTGAAGACACCCCCATCGAAAAAATCTCCTATGTTAAGACGTTCAAACCGTGGGGATGGACGATAGGCTCAGGTATTTATTTGATTCATTTAGATGAGGAATATGCGCACCTTCGTAATGTGCTCATCATGTTTTGTATTGTGAGTATTATTTTAGTTATTGCGCTTATTTATTTCATTGGTGGCAGTATCGTTAAACCTGTCCAAGAAGTTACCGAGCGGATGAAAGATATTTCAAAAGGCAAAGGCGACCTAACGCACCAACTGCCAGAAACGGGGCACGATGAAGTGACCCGCCTTGCGCGTTACTTTAACGAATACACTGAAAAAATGCGCGAGTCGCTTCTTGGGATAAGGGCCAACATTGAGGCGCTGACAGAACAAGCCGAATTAGTTGATAACGTAAGTCAAAACAGCAACAAACAAGCGCACACGCAAAATGAAAACATGATGCAAGTTGCTGCCGCCATGGAAGAAATGACAACACAAATAAAAGATGTGAGTCAAAACACCGATGCGGCAGAACACAGTACTACCGGTGCGCGACAAAACGTACAAAGTGGTGCTGCTGTGGTTGAAAGCACAGTATCAGACATTCAGTCGCTCACTTCAAACATTGAAAGCGTTAGCGCCGTGGTTACTGAACTTGCGGCACAAACCGATAGTATTGGCGCCGTACTGGACGTGATAAGAGGTATTGCGGAACAAACTAACCTGCTTGCGCTTAACGCCGCGATTGAAGCTGCTCGCGCAGGAGAGCAAGGCAGGGGTTTTGCGGTTGTTGCTGATGAAGTAAGAACCCTAGCAAGCCGAACTGGGCAAAGTACCGACGAAATTCAGGCAATGATTGAGAAACTGCAAAGCCATGCAAAAGCGGCGGTTAATGCAGTAAAAGGCAGCCAACAGGCGTCGGCAACAACGGTAGACAATGCCAATAAAGCCAACATGGATTTGCAAGAAGCCGACAGGTTAATGACCGAGATTGCTAGCATGAGTAGTGAAATTGCGCGGGCTACCGAACAACAAGCAGAGGCAGCCAATGAAGCGAATATACGGATCAACGCGTTGTCGGGTGCCGCAGACGATAGCTTAAAGACCGCAGATGAACTTGCTAGCGCCAGTCAATCATTACGGGCAAGCTGCTTGGCAATCAAAACCATTGCAGAGAGTTTCAAACTGGACTAACGCATTATTACCGCATACCGTTTTCGGTATGCGGTGACAACTCGTCACTGCCAGCGTTATGTTGCCTCCTTCCACTTTTAATCTCATCGTCGTGAAGCTATGGCACAATATGCCTGAGTGCTTTAGACTGCTAAAAACAGTTTATGCAAACACCCATCACTTTCACCCCTTGTTTGCTGGTTAAAAGGAGTTTCCTATGAGTTCGGGTTCTAAAAGTAAGTCGATTCTATTTTATGTAGCGGGCTTTTTTGTTGTGCTTATTGCTGTGTATTTCTTATTTGCAAATACCATCATAAAAGCAGTATTAACGTCGAAATTGGGCGAGTCTTACGGGGCAGAAGTTAACATTGATACTGTCGATCATTCATTGTTTCCTACCACGGTGACACTTAAAGGCATTGCACTTACCAACCCTACCAAACCAACCCACAATCAAGTGTTTGTAGGTGAAGCGTATGCCGATGTCGCGCTAATGCCCTTATTATCTGACCAGGTGGTAGTGAACAACCTTGATTTGTTGAAGGTGCAATTTGACACGCAGCGTAGCGAACCCGGTGACGTGTACCGCGTACCTGAGCGTTCGCTCTCGTTCGATGAGATAAAAGGTAAGGCTAAAGATGCCGTACCGACCGTTGATGAGTTGTTAGCTCGCAACCCACTCAAAACTACCGCGGCAGTAACCGAAGCGAAGCAAGCGTATGAACGCTATTCCTCTTCACTAAAACAAGACTATGCGTCATTGCCCGATAAAAGCCGAATTGACTACTACAAAACGCAGATCGAGCAATTAAAAGAAACCGATTACCGAGACCCGCAAGCACTGCTTCAAGCAAAATCGGCGTTAACAGGGCTAAAAGAAGAAATCAGTGCTGATAGAGCATTAATTAGTACCTTTAGTGAAAAAGCGACAGAAGCTAAGGACGCCCTAAGTGCCAGTGTAAATGCACTTAAGCAAGCGCCTAAGGCAGACTACGATTTACTTAAAGGCGTTATAGCTGGCGACCAAGCCGCCTTATCGCAAGTAACGTATTTTGTATTTGGCGACAAAGCCGCCGAATACACCGAGTATCTTATGTCTGCGATGCAAATCGTTATGCCATTACTGCAAGGTGACAGCGCCTCAGAAACGCCTGCGGATATCCCTTCTATTCTGGTAAAAGAAACGAATGTGTCGGTGCTGTGGCAAAATGAAACCATTGAGAGTACATGGAACAACATTACCAATACGCACAGTGTGTTTGGCAAACCGACTACGTTTACTATTGATGCTGCCGGTGACCTATTAAAGTCATTCACTTCTAGCGGCGAATTTTGGATTGACGAAAACGGTGTAGACGCCAAGCAAATATGGTCGCTGGCCGGTGTCACCATGTCGAATATTAACTTCGAGGGTAACGAAGCGCTTAAGGCAATCATGAAATCTGCGCTTATGGCAACCAATGGCAGTATGAATATTACTGATAACCAGCTTAACGGCAGCGGCGAAGTAGACCTGAAACAACTGGTTATGGAAGCCTCGGGAAATACAGAAATTACGCAAGCCATCGCCAATGCGCTTCAATCACTGACTGATTTGTCGATGACTATGCTGCTAGACGGCTCGCTTGCCAACCCCGGATTTACGCTATCATCGGACTTAGACAACAAGCTGGCAAAAGCGGCGTTAGGCCAATTGACGGCCTCGCAGCAAGATAAATTGGACGAACTTAACAGCAAATTAAATGCAATGATTGCGGGTGAACAAAGCGCGTTGTCGGGCCAACTGGTTGATGTTAATAGCATGCTAAGTGCTGCACAGGGCGATAGTGATGCATTAAAGCAGCTTCTTGAAACGCAATTAAGTAGCGTTGTCGAGCAACAGAAAAATAAGCTTTTCGATAAGCTAAAAGGAAAATTCGGACAAGGTGAATAAAGCGCCTTTGATTGTGCGCTTTATCACGGCATAATAAGGTATTAGTGAGGGCGATTTAGCGCCCTCTGTACTTATCTCCGCTTATCAATATTCAGGTGATACCGTGTGGCAAGATAAATGGCTTCCAATTGTTCTGGTTTGTTTACTCGGGCTACTGCAGTATCGCCTGTGGTTTGGAAAAAACAGCATTCCCGACTACCTAAAGCGCGAACAAGAAGTACTGGTTCAATCTAAGCAAAATGCCAACCTTGCACAACGAAATGCACTGTTAAAAGCCGATATAAACGACTTGAAAATAGGTCTAGAAGCCATAGAAGAGCGGGCCAGAAACGAGCTTGGCCTGATAAAGCAGGGGGAAACCTTTTACCGGATATTACCTGCCCAAACGAAGTGAACGTCATGACACTACCCTCTGTTACCGCTATTATTCCCGCTGCTGGCGTGGGAAGCCGTATGAACGCTGAGCACCCTAAACAGTATCTATCACTAGCGGGTAAACCCATACTCTCTCATACTGTCGAACTCTTGCTTTCTCACCCGCAAATTACGAAGGTTATCGTGGCCCTTAGCCCTGAAGATCGCTATTTTAATCAGTTAGATATTGCTGCTCATCCTGATGTTACCCGCGTTGAAGGCGGCAAAGAACGGGCAGACTCGGTACTGAATGCGCTAAATAGTATGAAGGATAATAGCTGGGCTTTAGTGCACGATGCAGCAAGACCTTGTGTACCGCTTGACGATATTTCATCATTACTTTCGGTAATGTCACGCGACGATGTGGTTGGCGGCATTCTTGCTACCCCGGTCAGGGACACCATGAAACGCGCGCATACCGACAATAAGGCATGTGTATCACATACAGAAAGTAGAGAAAATTTATGGCATGCACTTACGCCGCAATTATTCCCCAATATATTGTTACAACGCGCACTGAGTAAAGCGTTATCAGAGGGTGTGGCAGTGACCGATGAAGCATCGGCAATAGAATACGTGGGTGAAAATGTGGCACTGATTGATGCCAGCCCCATAAACATAAAAATAACCCATCCTGCCGACCTCCCCTTAGCAGAATTTTATTTACACCAACGCATGAAGGCAAAAGACATATGCGAATAGGACACGGTTTCGATGTTCATAAATTTGGCGGCAACGGCCCCATTACGCTTGGCGGCGTAAAAATAGACTATGACCTTGGTTTAGTTGCGCACTCTGACGGCGACGTGCTTCTTCACGCTTTGTGCGACGCATTACTAGGCGCGGCAGCACTTGGCGATATTGGTAAGCACTTCCCGGATACTGACGATACGTATAGCGGGGTTGATAGCAGAGTCTTGCTGCGACACGTAATGAATGTCATAAAAGACAAAGGGTATGTACTGGGTAATGCTGATATGACGATTGTTGCACAAGCCCCCAAAATGGCGCCGCATATCAACGAAATGCGTACACGTATCGCAAGCGACTGTAATGTCGACATTGATGCAATAAATGTTAAAGCGACCACAACGGAAAAGCTCGGCTATACGGGCAGAAAGGAAGGTATAGCAGCACACGCTGTTGTACTTCTGGTGTCTGCATGAAGCCATTAGACACGCAACACTGGCAGTACTACTACGGCAAACCCGAGGCATCAGGGGTATTTAAGCAATACGCCGACGATTTTAAGGTTGTTGAAGACTTGGGCTACGAGCCGTGTGGCGAAGGCGAGCACCAATTTATTTTTGTTGAAAAAACGAATACCAATACCGCGTTCGTTGCAGAGCAACTGGCCCGCTTTACCTCGTTGCCACTTCGTCAAGTAACCTATGCCGGACGCAAAGATAAATATGCTGTTACACAACAATGGTTTGGTATTCTTGCGCCGGGAAAACCTGATTTCGACTTTAGTACCTTCGACTTAGAAGGGGTACGTGTGTTAAAGCAGGTTAGGCATAATAAAAAGCTTCGTACCGGCCAGTTGAAAGGCAATACCTTTACTATTACGTTAAGGGACGTAAAAAATGTAGACGCGATAGAAGCCCGCCTACAAGAAATTGCGAAGCACGGTGTGCCTAACTATTATGGCGAACAACGCTTTGGCGTTATGCGCGTAAATGACGAGGGTGACGTTCAGCGTGGGGGAAACCTAATGATGGCTGAGCGTATGATTAACGGTGAAACCATTCGTCATCGAAACAAGCGATCTATGGCCCTTTCGGCACTACGAAGCTGGTTATTCAACGACATGCTCTCTGGGCGCTTGCAAGCGGGTAATTTTGACACAGTGATTGACGGTGACGCCCTCATCTTGAGTGGTTCAAATAGTTTTTTCATCAACGATGGAAAGACTGACAACCTACAACAGCGCTATGACGCGAAGGATTTATGCCCTTCCGCACCGTTATGGGGAAAAGGCAAGCTTGCCACCAATGCGCAAGCGCTGGCGTTTGAGAGCGATATTGCAGCACAACACCCTAGCGTAGTCGATTTTCTTAGCCAATGTGGCTTTGACCAAGAACGAAAAGCAATAAAAATATGGCCGTCTGAACTGCAATGGCACCGTGAGGACGATACGTTCACGGTATCGTTCGCACTGCCTAGCGGATGCTTTGCTACGTCGGTATTGCGGGAGTGCGTTGAGACACTCACCCCCGTCACGAATACCTAAACTCTGCATGGTGAGAAGGTAAGTAAACGATACCCGTTACGTTGACATGACTGCGTATCAAAGGTTAGATACTATAAAAACGTGATCAAAACATTCGATCGCTAAATAATAAAAAGCGTTAAACGCAAACACTTAGGATAACAAGCAACATCATGAGAGCTTCCAGAAAAGGGGATGCGCTAGCTCAGCTGCTTTATGACGAAGGAATACGTTCGCAGCACGTGCTAAATGCTATTGCCGGTACGCCCAGACAAACGTTTTTACCCGACGCACTTAAACATAAGGCATACCAGAATACGGCACTGCCTATTGGGCAGGGGCAAACTATTTCTCAACCTTATATTGTGGCAAAAATGACAGAGCTATTGCTTGATAGCCCAAACAAGCCAGAAAAAGTGTTGGAAATTGGTACCGGTTCGGGGTATCAAACGGCGATCTTGGCGCAATTATTCGGCTATGTTTTTAGTGTTGAGCGAATTAAAGCATTGCAGTTTCAGGCTAAACGCCGCATGAATCAGCTTGATTTGCATAATATTTCCATGAAGCATGGCGATGGCTGGAAGGGCTGGGCATCTAAAGGCCCTTATGATGCCATTATTGTTACCGCAGCGGCAGCAAGTTTACCGCAAGACTTATGCGATCAATTAAAAGAAGGCGGCAGGCTTATTATTCCCGTCGGTAACGAACAACAGTCGCTCTTATGCATTGACCGAGTAGAAGGTGAACTTGTGACCACGACAATTGAGTCGGTAAGGTTTGTCCCGCTAGTGGCAGGAGAGTTAATGTGAGGCTATTTGGGGCGTGTTACGACCTGGCACTACGTTGGGCTAGACATAAACATGCGGCGAAGTACTTGGGCGGGCTAAGTTTCGCTGAGTCTGTCTTCTTTCCTATTCCACCGGACGTTATGTTAGCGCCAATGTCACTATCGCAACCTGAGCGAGCATGGCGATTTGCACTCATCACGACAATAGCATCGATTTTAGGTGGCATTGCCGGTTACTGGCTAGGCTTTTTTGCTTTTGATGTTTGGTTGTCCCCGTTGATTGAGCAATGGGGGTACACACATAAAATAGACAAAGCTATGCAATGGTTCACTGACTATGGCGTATGGGTTGTGTTCTTGGCCGGCTTCTCGCCCATTCCCTACAAGATCTTTACGGTAAGTGCTGGCTTCCTTCAAATGGCTTTCTTCCCGTTTTTACTGGCGTCAGCGGTAGGACGGGGTGCTCGATTCTTCCTCGTCGCCGGCTTGATGCGTTGGGGCGGCGAGAAAATGGAGAATACACTTAGGCAATATGTAGAAATATTGGGCTGGGCAGTGGTTATTCTGGCAGTTGGTGCATATTTGGTTTTGAGGTGATATGAAATTATCGCCTCTTTCTCTCCTCTTTTTATTTGTTACTTTTCTTTCTATGCAAAGTTGTGGCAGCAGAACTACACCCGCCCCTGTTGTTTTATTAAATAGTCAAATTGAGGATGAAGAGGGCATCTTTTCTTCGGATACCTATGAAGTACAGCCAGGAGATACACTTTATGCTATCGCGTGGTATACCGGAAACGACTATCAAGACATTGCTAAATTTAATAATTTATCAACACCTTACCGTATATTTCCTGGTCAAAAATTACGCATAACAGCACCTGAGATCGCATCACGATCCGCCTCTTCAGCACCGGATCCGACCAATCAGTCTACTGCTCCGACCATTTCAACTAAGACCAAAGGAGGCATTGACCAACCTCATCCACAGGGGTATGGTGAAAGTGAAAAAAATGTTAACAGACAAAACGTTACGGCCGTCAAAAAGCCGTCAGGAAGTGTCAAAAAAGTAGCGCCAAAAACCTTTCCAAGTAAGATAAAAAGATGGGTATGGCCTGCAAAAGGAAAGATCGTGGGATCTTTCAGTAAGGCAGAGTCTGGGAACAAAGGTATTGATATTGCCGCTGCAAAGGGTAGTCCCGTTTATGCTGCGGCAGATGGAAAAGTAGTTTACTCAGGAAGTGCATTAAGAGGTTACGGTAATTTAGTTATTGTTAAACATACCGACACATTCTTAAGTGCGTACGCCTACAACGATACGATTGATGTAAAAGAAAGAGAGTGGGTATCGGCGGGGCAGCAAATCGCAACCATGGGTAACAGTGGTACAGATTCGGTAAAGCTTCATTTTGAAGTAAGGTATCGAGGGAAATCTTTAGACCCTATGCGTTACCTGCCATCACTAAAATAATAATAATAAATAATAATAATAAAAGTTAAAGGAGAAACGTCAAAGGTAAACCTTGTAGCAGGAGATTCACTATGGGTACCGTAAATACAACCGTAGTATCAAAAGCAGATGACGCTGATGTCATCGATATGCCGGCCGAACTAAAAGCTGACGAAACCTTAAACACAGATTCTGAAACTGACAGCAGTGATTCTGTAATCAGCAAAGATGACCAACCCAAAAACCTAGACGCCACGCAGCTGTATCTTGGCGAAATTGGTTTTTCACCACTTCTTACTGCTGAAGAAGAAGTATATTTCGCTCGTCGCTCTCTAAAAGGCTGCGACGCCTCCCGTAAACGCATGATAGTGAGTAATCTTCGGTTAGTCGTTAAGATTGCGCGCCGTTATAACAACCGTGGACTTGCCCTGCTTGACCTTATAGAAGAAGGAAACTTGGGTTTAATTCGCGCAGTCGAAAAGTTTGATCCAGAAAGAGGATTTAGATTTTCAACCTATGCTACTTGGTGGATAAGACAAACCATTGAACGTGCGATTATGAACCAAACTCGCACCATTCGTTTACCCATACATGTGGTTAAAGAGCTTAATGTATACCTACGTGCAGCACGAGAGCTGTCACAAAAGCTAGACCATGAGCCTACCGCTGAAGAAATTGCTTCGGCACTTGATAAGCCTGTAGAAGACGTAACTAAGATGCTTCGGTTAAACGAGCGTATTACGTCGGTTGACACCCCAATTGGTGGTGAAAACGACAAGGCATTACTCGACATTTTGGCTGATGAGAAAGAGTTTGGCCCAGAAGAAAACTTACAAGACAACGATATTAAAAGCAATATCGTGGGTTGGTTACAAGAGCTTAACCCTAAGCAGCGTGAAGTATTAGCACGTCGCTTTGGTCTATTAGGTTACGAGCCATCAACGCTTGAAGATGTAGGCGCAGAAATTGGCTTAACACGAGAACGTGTTCGTCAGATTCAAGTAGAAGCATTGCGTCGTTTACGCGATATGCTGGGCCACCAAGGCCTATCACTTGAGAGCTTGTTTGATCAAATGGGATAACCACTCGCAGCCATGTTGAAGTGATTTTTGCTGAGTTTATTCTTGCAGATCGATAGTAAAACGCCGGCAGGGTTTTCCTCCCGGCGTTTTTTTATGCTTTTTGTAACGTAACAAACACATAGTTGTGTTTGTTTTTCTCGTCACTGGTGTGGGCAACACGTTCTACTTCGTTCCATTGGTATGCCTGCTGATAATCAGGGAACTGCGTATCGCCCTCAACCGCTAAATCGATATGCGTTAAATAAAGCGTGTCTGCGAGCGGTAAAAACGCTTGGTAAATGGTTCCGCCCCCAATGATCATTACCTCATCACTGCCTTCACCGAGCACGTGTGCTACGCCTAATGCTGACTCTGGAGAATCAACCACGGTGGCATCAGACAGGCTATATTCTTTATTCGATGTAATAACAATATTGGGGCGCCCCGGTAGCGCGCGCCCAATTGATTCGTAGGTCTTGCGGCCCATGATAACCGGCTTACCTAACGTTACGGCTTTAAAATGCTTTAAATCAGCGGGAAGGTGCCACGGCATATCGTTGTCTGCACCAATGACGCGGTTTTCTGCCATCGCGGCAATCATGGCTATTTTCATTGAAAACGTTCTCGTGTTTTTAGCGACACCCTGTGTGCTGCATTAAATAAAAGGCATAAAAAAGCACGAGATAATGGCGGTTAGTCATTCGGCTCGTGCTGTTATTATTCATGTATTACTAGCGGCGATACTCAACGTCTACATCGTAGTCGTCTTCATCCCAATCTTCGTCGTCATCAAGGTCGTCATGAAGATCATCGTGGGCGTCTAATGTATTACGATGATACGTATCCCACTTAAATTCGACTTCTTTCTCTTCGTCTTCTGTTTCCAGCTCTGTCGGTAAGGTTTCAAGGTAGTCCATAATGCTTCTGCATAATGGCTCTAACCCTAACTTTTGAAACGCAGAGATTTGATAAACTGGGCCGTCCCACTCAAGTTCTTCAACAATCTTGTCGCAGATTTCTTTTGCTTCTTCCTCAAGCAGCAAATCGACCTTATTGAATACTAACCAGCGAGGTTTGCTTGCTAGTTTTGGACTATATTTTTCAAGCTCTTCA
>Ga0209652_1001481_pt1 | contig 19088 bp, 9 predicted proteins | sample SaaInl74LU_5_DNA_FD_184641 | JGI IMG/M metagenome (GOLD analysis project Ga0209652, IMG submission 184641) | Marine microbial communities from expanding oxygen minimum zones in the Saanich Inlet - ESP_74LU_5_DNA (SPAdes) (version 2) | ecosystem: Environmental > Aquatic > Marine > Intertidal zone ... | reverse complement strand
GTGACTTTGATGATGTGCCCCTAGCAGCTGCCTCGTTAGGACAAGTGCATCGAGCAACTTTGCGTAGCAGTGGTGAGCGTGTTGCAATTAAGCTTCAACGATCTCGATTGAGAGATATTTACGACAAGGATTTGGCTTTGATGAAGAAGATTGCAAAAATAGTTGATAAGTTTGGTAAAGCGGGTCAAGTTGGAGGCATCGAACAGTCATGGGTTTCTATATTCAACGATGCTGAATCGATATTGTATCGTGAGATTGATTACAGAGACGAAGCTGATAATGCTATACGATTTGCAAATGATTTCGGTATTGGATTGGGAGGGGTTGAAATTGAGAGCACAGCGAAAGGAGTAGATGGAAATGCCTTGCCAAGTGCAGCCGAGTGGCTCCGAACACCATACACATACGGTGATCTCTCGAGCGAAAAATTCTTGGTGATGGAGTATGTACCTTCCATAAAAGCCAACAACAACGAAGCACTGGACAAGGCTGGAGTTACCCTTGAAGATCGCGAATTTCTGGCAGAATGTTTGGCACATGCCTATTTGCGGCAATTTTGTGCCCACAAGTTTTTCTCGACAGATCCGCATGCAGGTAACTTGGGAATCGAGGTCTTTGAGGATGAGAGGGCTCCCCGGGTGGTGTTTTATGACTTTGGACAGGCATGTTCTCTTGCAGATGATCAAGCTGGTGGTATTTTGGAAATTATAGAGAGTATTGTCGATTCAGATGCCAAGAAGAGTGTATCTGCATTTAGTCGCATGGGAGTGTTAAAAGATAGTGCTGATTTGGAGATGGTACAGGCCAAGTGCCAACAAAATTATGACGAAGGCAAGCTAAAAGTGAAGAAAAGGAAGAGTCGCAAAAGCTCAAGGTATAGTACAAAAGAAAAGGTCTTGGCTAAGGAATCCGAGAAGGCAGAACTTGACGCGAGAATAGATTCAGCTGGGCAAGCGAAGAATACGACAGATACATCGGAAGGAGTGAATGATTTAGAAGTGATGGCCTCTTTTACTTTACAATCTGAATATGCCTTTGTTGCGCGTGCTCTGAGCCAGATGGATGGTGTTGGAAAATCCCTCGATCCAGAGTTTGACTTTATATCGGCGGCGGCTCCATATCTTGTGGAAGTGAAGGGCACAGGAAAATACTTAACGGACGAGATCAAGAAGAAGTTTACCTTCGTATATGGAGAGGACGGGATTTTGGCAAAGGAATTACAGTTATTCAAATCATTGGGGTTGAAGCTGCCAACAAAGGAGTAAAGACCTCTTTTACTTTGTGTACAAAAATAAAGGTGTGAATTGTTCTATCTCAACACCTGCCCTAGCTTACTACTTGTATCATGCTCCTCTAGAGAATCTATTGTTAGCCGAGATCTATCCTGCCTCCCGACCTATCTCTAGAAACTTCATTTGGGTGGCTCCAGGGCTGGATACGATAATCACCTTGTTCGTCTTTATCTAAGGAACACGATACATCCACCTCCGTGTCATCACATTCCATAGGCAATTTAAAGTTGAGGCAGCAGTAGTCGATTGCTGCAATCTGACATATTCTTCGCTTCGTTACAATTGACACCAGTTTGGGGTTAAATCGCCTAGGTATAGACCTTGCATTCAAGTTCTCATCATCATCAGGCAGTGTTTGGCCATACCTCGAAACGATATTTTCCCAGTCTTTTATAGACGTTTCGGTCTTAAACACCTCGTTAACTCGTGCAGGGCGTCCAGTTAACTGATTGGATAGCATCGGTACCTGCAAATGAAGATGAACATCCCATGGCGACACACCATCGTATTCAAAAACGAAACGCTCAAATGCAGCTGCAAGTGTACCATTCTCATGAGTTGGCTGGTATGTGCACCAATTAGGTCTTCGTGGCGTAGCAGCACGATCTAGCTTGTACTCATCTGGGATAATATTTGGAGGACAGAAAGCGTCCTGAAATTCTTGGTATGTAGTCATATTCTCATAAATATAATCGTGTGGATGATCAAATTCTCTCACATGTTTTGCCCAGGAATGGTAACGACCACTTCTTTCAGGTTTTCTCATCCACGGTCCATACCTGTAGAAAACCTCATCATAGGAGCTGTAGAATCTAGACAATGGATCTCTCACAAATGTAATAGCTGAGAAGTCTTCATACTTTCCACCAGGAGATAGATCAATCAAGTCTTTGTGAACCTTTAATTCCTCAGCATCTAGGACATTGTTCATCACCCACCTCCCAGTACTTGATCCAGACTTTGCAATCATGATAAACACTAGTTTGTGCTTCAAAGAGAATGGAATACCTCTAATCTTCCTCTTTGGAAAGTGATTTTCGTAGATGTCTGGATCAGCATAGCAATGAGTTAGAGTTTCAGCCGGCGTCAGACTTAGTGTTCCAGGTACGAATCGCAAGCGTTGATGCTGTTCATCAAATGAAATTTTGTTCTGAAGAATGTCTGTTACTTGCAGTCCATCTGTAAGCTCAATTTGGTTGTTGTTCTGCAGAGTGCCTGGTACTTCTTGTTGCCCGTCGTTAAGATCAAGTGTTGCTGGAGTATTTAGTTGCCAATCGTTTTGATCCTTGGCTTCCTTCTTTCGCGTTCGGACTCGTTTGCGGGTAAAATTGAAGGAATGGTCTTGTGAGTACCTCTTATGCTTCTTATGAATTGATAGGGTAGTGGCGAACACCATGATGTAAATGATAACCATCACGAAAAGCACCCATGCTGATTGTACCATTGTTTTTGATTTCTGGTTCTGTCGCTTCTCATCAGCTTTCGTCATGCTACAGGAGGTAGTAAATGATGTTGTGCTTAGATGCATAGCAGTTGGCAGTTGTCCTGTTAGGCGGCGACCGGCGACCGGCGACAACAACAGTAGAATCGTTGAGGCAGCTTGTTGAGGCAGCTTGCATGCGTGATGAGTGTTGGCGATAGTGTAGCTTGCTAGCTATGTACTAATTCCTATGTACATGAGTACTCAAAAGAATGGTGGAAAGAAAGGTAATTTCACTGACTGCTGTAGATATTATAGATGGTGATTACTGGATTAGGACAGAGCTACATGCCTCCATCTCCCACCTCTTTACCCTGTGATTGTCGCTCCGCTGCTTCAGCTAACATAGCACCAATGTCAGTTCCGTCCAAGTGTGTATTGGTTCTTCTCATATTCTTACGTTCATAGTACCTTCTCTTCTTTGGTTTTCCGTCATTGTCAAGATTAGCTTTCCTCTTCATGCGAGGCCGACTCATCTTTTCTCCAGGCTCAATGAGTTTTTTTTCAAGTAGAGCTTTGTGCAAGTCAATTTCAGAAGTGGGCACCAGGTCCAATGTCTCGAGATACATGTCACGGACATCTTTCGTGCAGCCGTGACGAACAGCATGAGAATAAGATAAGGAAGGATCAGATGCAGCTTGCTTTGCATCTTCTACCGCACGTTTTACCGAATCAGCATCTGGTGCAGCTTTCCCCTTTGCTCCGGGCGGACCTCGTCTACCTGGACCACCTTCTCCAGGCCGTTTAATCATTGCAGTGGGGCGTTTCCTTCCACCGGCAGCACCAGGACCTCTAGACGCTGCCATTCCAAAAGATGCAGCTATACTCTTGGCAAAGACTCCTGCAAGCATGGATGAATTTTTCTCAGATGCAACCGAAGAAAGGAGAGTTGCGGATGCACCCCCTGACACACCACGATGTGTTCCTCCTTCTCCTCCTGCAATGGCGTGCAATCTTTCTCGTGCCTTCTTTGCAGATTGTAGATTTGCAATTCCAGCCTCCTCGCTCAATGAACCGTCCAAAGGCAATGTATTTTGATCAAAACGTCTCACGTAACCATCGACTTCATTCTTTTTGCTTAAATCCTTCATGCTCACAACACTTGGCGGAGCTTGTGCCCGTGGAGGCTGATTGTTTAAAGACACTCCTTCTCGTACTGCTGAACTCACTCTAAACCATTCATTGCCTACTCGTACTGCCTCTCCCCGACGAATTTGAGTCCGATGATCTATATCTGTTTTTATCAAATGTGATGTCGCTTGCCGGACATGTTTCAATCGCAACAATTCCTGTTTGTAAGCTTCCATGCGGGCAAGATCATTTTTGTCTTCAGGCTCTACTGGCAATACCGGCAAATCAACGGTGACACACCCATCCAGTTCAACCAGAAAATGATCCCCCCTTGGGAATAACACTTTGTCTCGTTCTTCTGGATTGTTTACTCCTAATATCTCTCCTCCAGCCAAGAGTTTTTTCAAATCCTTTTCGACATCATCGTATGCATCTGTGAGATCACTCCACTTGACACCATGCTTACATCTATTAATTTGTGCCAATAGCGTTGCCCTATCTCTAACTGTCGAAAATTTTGCTCTATATCCATAATGCATTATTGACAGGCTTGGATTTTCAGGATCAGGGACTTCTTCTACATTAACTTTGGGATTGTTGGCAAGCATATTCGCTACCGCGCTATCAACTCCGCCATCGGACAGATCGATACCAAGTGATTTGTAGATGACTGATGGAGGCAGGCAGCCGCTAGAGCGGTGCTGTCGTAAGAATATAAGGACATCTGATTGTTTTTCTAAATCAGACTTGTGTGACACATCGGGGATGACAGCAATCGAGGACGAGCTTGACCGCCGGAACGCGGGCGTGGCAGATGTTGTAGCGGTGGCAGCGGCATCGCCTTCGGATGATGGAAGGTTGTGCTCGCTTCTAAGGAAGTCAAGTCCGTAGACGTTTGACATTAATGATACTCTTTTATTAGTATAATACGGCTATATTCCTATTGATTAGATAGTTGCCAGTTGCCGAAAGGGATGGATTGGAGTATTGTACAATAGAGTGCCAAAGCAATCGCGCGACCGATCATGATCATGATCATCGGAGGAGATAGAGAGGAGAGGTTGAAGAGAGAGGGGGAAAAGGGAAAAGAGTGAAGGGTTCTCCTTTCCCATAAATAAGAAGATGACCTACTTGAAGTTGTATATAAGACAAAAAGTACACGTAAGTCCAACGGCAGAACATGCAAGCTGCTGCTGTCTGAGCTGGTGCGCCAACGCGCAAGTCAAAGGTCGATTGCGAAACGAGGTGGTGGGTAGGTGTGTTCGAGATCCTGTAACGTCCGTCCGTCTAATGTCATCACGCACGGAAACATTCTCTACCATCCAAGACCAATTCACAAGAGTTATCCTTTGGTACTATTGATTCCTACCGCATAAATAGAGGGCTTGTAAAGCTGTTCGCTAAAAGAATACCAGCTTTCTTCGCTTTAGTAAAATGAGGACCAGTGTTCCTTTCACTTCGCACACGTAACGTCGTCACCAATCGTTGATACAGGTTCCGCTGAAATGGAGCGAGGAAGAGCCTCGCCATCAATCGCAACTCGAACGCACACACAATCAAAGCCGCTCAAGCCGCTGCGCACACAAACCTGCTCGCTCCAACAGAGCCACACGTCAAGCAAAATCCACGCACCTTCTCGCATAAATCCTAATTATCAACTGAGCAGAAGCAATAATACATAACATTATAGAAGCAGCAACCATGAATAGAGCAGCAATAGATTCCATGCTAACAAACTCCCTAGGGTCAACCTTCTCGGCAACTTTCCAGTTCCGCGGCTCATTGGAGGGCGGAATTGATGGCCTTGATTTCTCTGACAATCTTGACATGATGGATGAGCATATGCTTGATGATATGTTCCCTGAGGGTGGCTCTGTCAGCAACCACGATGATAGCTTTCGCGACAGCTTCATGGCAACATTCACAATTCCCGGAGACCATCAGCCTTCCGCCGTCGTATCTTCCGAGGCCGCCGGCGACGCTAACATGGAGACGGATCACTTCCAAATGGAGTTGATGGGATCAACGATGACCGGCGGCGGCGCCCCCTATCAACCCTATCAAAGGCCTCGTAGGCGCCAGACTGTGGACTGTGCTCCTGAATTTAAGCCAGAGCAGTTAAGGCCTCCCCGTAGGCGTGTTACATTAAGGCGTGTTACTACTAATTCTGTTCCAGAATTCATGCCAGAGCTCTTGGAACGCCGTGCCCATGGGCATCATAATGCCACTTCCGGCTTTGATGAAGTTGGGCATCAGGGCGGACATCACATGTCTAGTCATCACCTACAGAGGCCAAAATCTGAATCCATGTTACTTCAACCCCATCATCTTGAAGATCCATCCAGAAGAAAAATCCAGTTTCATTCGCCTAATTATGGTAATGAACCACTCGCCGCTGACATCCATCTCGCTGTTCATGAAGCAGAAGATAAGATGATCCGCTTGCAGGAGCTGCTTGAACATAACCAGGGTCCTCTTCATGATCATGTCGGAGGAAATACTCATCCTCATGCCCAACATCAAATGTCGCCTCAGCCCACTCCATCTAACAACTGGCCGATGCGCAGAGTTTCTGAACACGGGTTGCCATGGACACCATCTTGTCCTCCTCACCATCTTCAGCAAATGCAACAAGAAGGTAATATGCAGCAACTCACCATGGCCAAGTTGCAAGCAGCCATGGAACGCACTAGCTCTACCATGAAGCTCTTACAAGATTGGGATCGTGCCCATGGACTTCCTGCGTCTCACTGTCAAACGATGGTCAACACAAGCCGATCCAGGAAACAGTTGAAAGAAGGAGTTGTGTTGAAGAAGTGGAATGGGTCACCTTTGTTGAATGCGGGGAGATGAAAAACACACTATGGAAAACCCAAATTGGGTTGGGGAAAATGATTGGGGATAAACGAAAGGCACCTATGTATATTAAACAATGAAGCTTACAGAGATTGAGATGAATTTGCCGAATAATCGTTTACTTAAAAAGCGACTTGCTCATGTATTTCTTTGTATTTAATTTAAATAGCAAACAAAAAGCTTTATCTTGTGAATTGTCCATTGTTGCTTGTTGCAAGTTTTGCTCATAGTAACAAAGATAGCGTCTGGATTCCTGCTGAATAAGCTCTTGATACGCAAGGATTATATTCAAGACTCAACGGAAAAGATGCCTCTTCACATAAGTAAAGATCTCTCTGGAATATGAAGGCACTGGCGGCGGGGGCTGCATAAGTCGATCAAACTTGGCCATCTTCTCTAGCATACACAACACGATGACCTCGAAACACACACAAAACGATGACCTCGAAATGAAAAGACCTCGTACATGGACATCTTCGCTCACATACACAACTTGTACTAATTCCTTTGTATCTTTCCGCTTACGTATGTGATAGCGACAGTTTACGACAAGATCGAGTACCGAATCCGAATAGACTGCCGCGGTAGGTCCCGTCTCTTCCATTCACTATTTCCCATTTCTCCTTTGCTTTCCTTTAAAAATGAAGGCTTCTCGGACGCCATCTGAAATCACTTCTCTCGACAAAGAATTTACTTACTCAAGAGTCTACTTATGTTGCTCGTATCTACTGCATAACTCCTTCTGCTTGTGAAAAGAGAACCATACATATCACGTCCTCACGAGACCTGTGTACTCTCCTGGCTATTCTCGGACGAGAGAAGCTAAGGGATCTCATCAAAAATCCCACGTCAATCCATGTTTTGTCCAGGGCCCAGTCAAGAAGAACAAATTCAAGAACTCTTAAATGAAAAAGAAGGTCATCATCTACGCTAATAACAATAATATCATGCCATGTCTCTACGTATTTCTAACTACATTTATATATATTTCTGTTGTTTGCTTACAGATTATAGACCAAATGAAGACGAAGCCTTCTGGTAAAGCTCCTTTCTTTTCTTTTCAATGTTGGAAACATCTGAATCCCTGTTTTGTTTGTGGACTTCCTCAAATGACATCTTATTTCCGTCCAGTACTTGCTTCCATGCCTTTCCTCCACAAATACTTGTCTTGCTTCTCAACAGCATGGAGGATCCCTCCGTATCCGTTACAGAAACGATGACATCTCCATCTTCTGCAACAATTCCATCATCTGATTCACTAACGAGGTTGTATAATACTGCTCCTTTTCCTGCAATAATTTTCTTTGCAGCGCAGTTCACGACAATGGCACCTTCGCCGATCTGAATCTCTTCTGCCTCCACAGCAGCAATTACAGCGTCGGCACCAACTGATCCACTCTTGGCCTTGCAAGAAAATGCACTAGCACTACCATCGACTGTTACACCCGAAATCTCCGAGTTCATCGTACGACCAGTAACACCGAAGAAACGTCTTAGCAAATCGGCATCATCACCCTCCTCGGAAAGTTTCAAGTTGTTGGCAATATAAAGCTTGAGCAGACCATAATCCCACCAGCAAGCGTTGCTTCCAACATCGACTGATCCAAACATACCAAGCTCAGGGTTAGCAGACAAGAATGACTCCTTCATCTTTGCCATTCTCACATGATGAGAACGAGATTCTTGTTCGTCAACACCCTTCTGAGACATGAGAGAGATGTATTCATCCTGGGGCAAAGTTAGAGGCATCCAGAAATGGGGATCAGTATCCAACTTGCCATCCTTTGCTGCCAACTCGGAACTAAATTCATCACATAGTGCCTGCAACATCTTGGCACTAACTGAGAAGCTTCCAAGCGATGGTCCAACTCGTGCAATATCCCCTAAATTCTTCAACATTCTCATGGCGGTGGGATGATCCACCTTTTCCACCTGCGCTGCATTCCCTCCACCAGACACTGCAATTACACCATACTTTTCCAATCCCTTTTCCTTCCACACCTTTTCAGTGGGAGGTTCTTCCTCAAGTGTGCACATGATATCAACATGATGAGTGGGAGTGTATTTGAAGGGAGCGGTGGGGACGAAGATTTGATCTCCCCAAAAGACAGATAGGCGACCGGATCGAGAAGAAGCGTAGATGCCAGTTTGACGAACGACTGCCTCGAGGACGGTGATGGGTTCGTAGGAACCGTCCGCAAGTTGATGGCAAACAGGAAGTTTCTATTGATCGAAAGATGAAATGTTTTGTGTTGAGTTGCACCAATAGAAACAATCGTTCCAAAACATGTATATACATACACATGATATGCACACTACTCACCACACCAGGCTTGTTATTATTCTCACTCGCCGGCAAAGGAGCCAACCTCGTCCCCTTCCCAGCAGTATGATACAACGCCGCACTAATCTTCCCTTCCATAAGCTCTTGTGCCAAATCAGCACCATATTTTTCCTTCGCGACATTACACGCCTTTTGAAAGGCGTAGAGCGTTCCCAAACCATTACCGGCACCGGAGGAGGAGGACCAATCTTCGCTTACGGCGATTACCATTGGGTAGTTGTTGGTTGAGTCGGATGATGATTTGCAGACTCCGGAGGATAGACGATCCATCCAGTAGGATGCTTGAAAGTCATCTGTGGTGCAGATAATTGTGACATCGAATAGGGCTGGATTAGTGGTGTCTGTCATTGCAGACATGGCTGCCTCGATTATGGCGGCTTGATCCATCTTTTGGCGTTTGTCAGGGCTGGATGATGACATGGTTGTATTGTTTGTTTTATGTTGAGTTTGTTCTTTGGTTTATGGCGGAGATCAGCCCTGTCATTGACATTTATTCATTGAAATGACCTTCGTGATCGAGGATCGAGGACGCGTGATGAGTGATGACTGAATCTTTCCGTCAAAAGATACGTGTCTTGATCTTCAGGTCTGGCCCTCTCCTACTTATCCATTTTGCAATCGGGAACACAGCCAAATGGTCTCAACACATTTTCCAAGTCAAAAGCGTTGCGGCTGCATCCAACATCAATAAGTGAGGCAACAAAGAGAGGCTCAAAAGAGAGATAGAAAGAGAGTGTTGGGCACCAACAACTGCACAATGAGGCGGTTGGTCCCCTTCCTCATAGCTGCCATAATGGCAAGCTTCCCATCATCTTTCTTCCTGCTATTAATCGGTCCATTAATAATCAACAGCGGTGGAATATCCTGCACAAGTGCGAACCACTGTAACAATCATGGCGGCGGCGCCTTGACGGGTGTCTCGGCAGTGATGGCATATACGGCTACTCCGAGTAGAACGATGACATCATCGACTGCTGCAGTCATGATGGCATCGTCATCATTATCATCATCATCATCATTTACTGGCGGAGGTTTGTCGGGGGCTTCGGCTACGGAAGTCAACTTCAATATGGTTCAGATTTCAGCTACGTCTGAACCCGTGAATAGAATTTCAAATCATGGTGAACTGAGTCTTGGTGATAATCAGCGGTTGAAGGTGGAAGTGCTTGGAGGGAGTCCGCATTGTACTTTTTCAATGGTCGAGTTTACGAATACTGTGAGTTTGTTTGGAGACTGACATTTCCGTGATATGATGATGTGTACTTTTATTTTATTTCCACCAATGAACCATCTTTGTCACTTACACTTTTATGTCAATGATTTACAGCACGACACCAAAGATTGCATCATCCACTCAACCTACATCGCCCCAACAGCCGTGTTTCCACAACAGGAACACGATCCGAAGCCACATATGCAGCAATCTGCATCACCGATTTTCAACGTGGAATTTCCACCAGAGCGTGCACTGCATGTCCGTCCAAAATCCAGCGTGGCCGTGCCGGTATCAGTGTTCCCACGTTGGAGGAAGCCCTATGAGGATGTGCCGCATCGTTCTCATCATCCACCCGATTCAAACCACGCAATGTATGGAATTCTTGATGGTGGTGCAACATCTCTTCGAATGAATGGTACAGCAGCATCTCTTCATGATGATGCCATCCTTACGGACACACTTGACATTATCCAACATGCACCCCCATCCGAAAAGTACGACGAGGCTTTCCTATCCAAACATCAAATTTATGAAACAATCGTGGCAAATACATCGTGGGGATTCTTTCATATGAAAGTCCCCACCGTTTGCAGTCCGCCATCGAAAGAGTATGAATACGGACTCCCCAACAACCTTATCTTTTTAGACGGAGGTGGTGGATGGTACGCGCGGAGGAATACAACCCCAACAGCGGAACTTGCACATCTATTTGGTGATAATACTATCATGCCTGCAAAAGATCCATCAGATCCATTCATTTATAATATTTACATGAACAACCCATCAGAGAAGGAGGTTCGTATTGTGGAGGTATTCACTACAAAGCCAGATCTGGTGGGGTTGGAAATGCGATGCAACAAAACCTTTAATGCAAGTGTGTATTATCCTCTGATTGGATCTCGTATCCTACCGAGACGGAACAATATTTATGTTGGGACGGTCCGACTATTCCCCGAGAACTTTCAGTCAAAAATGCTATCGTCGATGCAAGAGTTGGGATTTTTGGTGATTCGAACAAATGTTGGTTTATTTGCTACTGCACTAGACTTCATTCCCAGTCACTCCAAGGAGCGGGAGTATGTGCTGAAGGTTAGTGAGAATTATACCACACTGCCGGGTATTCATCTCATTCGAGATCATATTGTGGATGCATCGATGAAGAATATAACAAAATCTGCTGAAGTGAAAAAACCATCAATTGATGATGACATAACCACGTCTCCCTTGTCGGTTATCAAATCTTACCGTCTACCCGAACAAAACTCTGAGTCCAGAACGTCTTTCATGACAACATTGTTGAAAAATAGGCGGATCAATCCACATAAAGAAGAATATGTGCCGAATACTCCCGTGTTGGAAGTGTCGCCTTATAATATCGACTTTGGTATAATCACATCAGGATCTCGTATCGTTAGGGTGCCTCTTTCACTTGCTAATCCAACAAATGTACCCATTCGATTGATTCGTATGTCAGTAGTGATGAAGACAGTGATGGGAAAGGGCGTGAATATTACCGAACTTGCTAATGAACCTCATCGACTTGAAATTGGTGTCGGCTATCATGATTATCCTTCTATTCATGGCATCGAATCGGTGTCCATGAACTCCACAACTGGTAGAGAGGATTTGGAGTTTTCTTTTGAAATTAGTATTCCTGCACGAAACATGGTTCAAAACGCCCTCAATATTTGGTGCAAATTCACTGCAACCCCTGGAGAAACAATTCTTACCCGATCCTACGAGGGGAGTGTCATCTTTCGGGTCACCCATTCAAAAGAGGGTGCATACCAAAATTGGGAGGAGCAATTTTTACGTTTTGGTGAGGGTTCTGAAGGTGTCAATTATGCGACAAAAGTGGACTTTAAAGGATCAATCTTGCCTGGAGCTTTCGGAATATCCCCCGAGTCTCTTATGTTTCCCACACATCATTCAATGTTGCCAGCTATAAGCAGGCATACCAAGATTAAATCGGTGCTGGCGGATACTCAAGAATATTATGATCGAGATCTTGATGTGATGAACAACTTTGGAGTTCCGATTTCGATAACTGCCATGCACCTCCATGAGCCTACTACCGATTATTGTCGAAAGCGTTTCTCTATGCCAGCCTTCGAGAAAGGAAAAAATGTTAGTGGCAATTGGCAAACTGCAGCGGAAGGGGAAAAGTGGAAGGGTTTGACGGTGCGATATCACATTCAGGATGATACAAACATGGGACCCTTTCCCGGGCAGTGCATTCTCACCTTTGAAACTGATAAAGTTGGAAATCAGTCGTTGCCGTTGGTGATTTACACTGGCAATTTAATTGCAGAAATTGAGCGCCCTGACAGCTCTCGTGTAATTCCTACTTGCTTTGAAGATGGCGAAAAGAATGGAATGGCCTGCGTAAATGAATGGTCGGCGCTTACGCCAGAGGGTGGTGTGCTACGTAGTGCTTTGCGTGATATGCGCAAGGGGCGCGATTCATGGCCTCGGCCTTGTGGGGGAATGAAATCTGTGGAGCAGTACTTCCGTTCCCTCAGTTCTTACACACGAAACTGTGACTTTCTCAAGCCAGTTATTGTGCCGTTTGGTCCTGTGAGCGCCGGAAGCGTCGTAAAACGCTCTTTCTATTTGACTAATTTGAATCCGCTACCTGTTGAAGTTACAGCTGCTACGGCTGTTATTGGAAATATGGAAGTCTCTATTGGACATGTCCCCATTTATATGCCCGATATGCTGAACGAAGCGAAAGGAAATGCCGATTTGAAACTCTTTTTGCAACAATCGACGTTTGCACAAGATGTCATCTTCTCGAAACTGCAGCACAAAGCTGACATCTCCCTGAGCGATAGAGCAAAAGGAGGGGAGCTTGAATCGTGGTTCTATCGCCAGCGAGTCATCCAAGCGGCATCAAACGTTACGTTTCTAGCAAACATTTCAGAGGTTCAGGAAATGAGGTGTTCCGGTGGGTTTGTTTTATCAACAGACGGATCATTTGCAGAGAGTTTCACCAGCAAACAGTCCGCAAACGAGAAAATATCTATTCCTGCTGCTGGTGTTGCACGCTTCGAGATCTCTGTGAGAATACAGGAACGGTCAGTTTTGAAGAACGATGTGACCCCATTTGTTAGCACTGGATTGGTGCTTGGAACAAATTATGGTCAGAGTATGCCAATTGTCATCACATATCGCGCGCTGTCTGGGCAGTTGGAATTGAAGCCGTCTACCAACGTCAGAAGTAGCTTCTACTGTGGGCTGAGCTACGAAGATGCGAGCAAAACCTGTTCCTTCCCATGTCCTTCGAGGTCATCGCAGGACTGTCCAGGAGAAATGGGTTGTTGGGCATACACCACTTGTGGGGCGGATAAGGATGATGTAGATGAAGATAAGACCTCAGATATGTCATCGGCACGCAACAACTCCGAAGTTTTGGTACCAGGCGAGCCCCTTACGGTGGAGGTCCCGATCACCCTACGTGACATCAGTAACGTTGTGCTTCCATTCAATAATGGCATCTCTCTTTCCATTGAGAGCACCTTCTCTCACGACATCCTTCTCAGTGAGGTTCAAAGCTGCAACAAATGGTTTTCTGTCTTCATTCCTAGTATTAATGGTTCGGGAACAGATAGTGGTGACAACTCAAGTCGATTTCTCCCCATCAAAGGTCGAAACGAAAACAAATCATCTTCATCGGAGCAATCATCATCATTGAGCAGTTTCGGTACCGTTTATTCGGCGCTGACATGTTCACACCCTTCAAAGGACAACAGTTTCTATGCATGTGCTCTAGAATGGCTTGAGAGGAGAGATCATATTCAACCATCAGGTTGTGGACTTCCAGAGGTGCCTTTTATCAAATTTAATGAAACAGATGTCAAATCAGTGAAAAGCTCTGCCATCACTGCCATTCGTGACGTGGTCACTTTTCTATCTGTCCGCTACGCATCTAACACGTCTTCACCGACTACTGATGGAACTGGAGAGTACATCAAAGCAACACGTGTCAAAATGTTTGAAATTGCTCGTTCAGCATGGGATGAGATTGTGTCATTAGGATTAAACGTTGTCACAGGTGACATCAGTGCAAAAACGTTGTATGTTTCGCCCGTATCAAGCTCAGAGATAGCTTCAATCGAGAAAAGCCCGGACAACGGAGAAGTTGTAAACGATGAAAATACTCTTTTAACTATACCGATGCCGTCTGTGCTGTTACGGAGCACTCTTGACATTCCAAAGTTATTTGCGGGTGGCTCTGCGGAAGAACCAGATCTGCTCAAATTTGAGACTGCTCACGTGGGGGAAACTACCAATCTGAATGTGCCACTTAGAAATCCAACGGGAATGACAGTACGTGTACGATTAACTGCAGCAGAGATTGCTGGTGGAAATGACGAAGATGATATGGGTAACAACGTGTTTGTACAATCATCTCCCAGCGAGTATCACCCCTGGTGGACTGGTGGCAGTTACTGGATGTCAGATAATGTCGGAAACCTCATTTCTGCAACTCACAACGTCACAATCAAATCCGGAGCTGGCGCTTTCGTTAGTCTTTTGAATCCAGCTCTTCATACTATGTCTTCGTTTGTTCTGGGGTGTGGAAGACGATGTTCTATAAGCAATGAGGTGGATAGTACTGTGGAAGAGAAGCTTTACAGTGCTGTAGGCGCGGCAAGCGGAAGTGATAGCGAGTTATTTGGGCATCCCCACGACAAAGCATCTTTAGAGCAGGGCAAAAAGTCTACACCGCATCAAGTGCTTGGTTTGTCTGATCCACCGCCATTTTCTCTGGGTAGATCTAGTTTGAACGAACTTGTTCTCCCTCCATATGGTACAGGGACATTGGGGCCTGTTACATTCCGTCCCTCAAGTCGGAGTGACTTCAGTGGCTCGTTGTACATTGAAAATAGTTTGACAGGGATTGAAGAGGTGAAGCTTCATGGAAGTGGTGGCTGGGAAAACCTTGCGTTTGTAGATGACGACACTATCTTGGGTGAAGGAGGTGACGTAGAATATCGCTTCGGCCGGTCTGCATTAGTATTTTCTGGTTCATCATCAACAGAAAGAGATTCAGTTGTGAAGTCTTTCGTGTTATTGAACCGAGGAGATTTTCCTGTCAAAATCGACAGTGTGTCTATGGCATCAAGTGAAGTCAAGCATTTTACTCACAAGAGGCAACATCCATCTTTCTCATTTAGGCCTGATGGTTTGCTTTCGTTTTGGTCCGACTGGACAAGGTCGCCGAAATGTTCCTCCCGTGGCTTTTCACTTCTTGGGTGTAGCGATGAACCCTCCGTTTCTTTGTGGAATTCTGTGAAGCAATTGATCAGAGCTTCTGACAAACCCGGTCAGGATCAAAAGAAACCATTTGAAGACAGCTTTGAGCTCTTACCAAACGAGAATAAGACATTTTACGTGGAGCATCGCCCCGATTGCTCTTTTATGACGTCTTACGCGTCTGTCATTTTTGGAGTGGATAGTAAGAGAAACCGGCACCAAGCATTTCGCAGCGAAAATGTTGAGCTCATCGTCGGATTTGACATGAATGGATATCAACTCTCACGCTGCATTCCATATTCTGCTCCAGACGCCAGCTTCTGGACGAAGACAGTGTCATTTACTCTTCCGTCTATGATGCGTGATGTGCTATCGTTGGGACTCACCAAGATCACCGATGCTAACGGCAATCCCAAAATACCGAATCGGCCGATCCAAATTTCGTATCTTGCAGCTGCATTGATTTTGGTCTTATTACTGATGGCGATAGACCTCATGTACTGGTCAGATTTTCCTCCAGAAGGATCTGATACATGTACGAGCTGGAATGCAACCTGCAGATGCCTTGCACGAGCCGATCCAGCATCGTCGGATCTTATTGCTATTGGTAAGGAGCAAACGAAACACGTGCTTCTGGGCAGATATAGGAAGGAAGGCGTCCTCCCATCACACTGTGTTACATCTGATGGGAGTTTCCGTCGCGATAAGGGAGCCAGCGCCGGAGTTCACAACACTTTTAGTGATTCCATCTTCAAGCAACACAAAATGGTACAAGAGGCTAAAGTCAAATCAGACGACGAGAGTGTGCTTCCTGGTGGGTTGTGCTGGCGAACTGCTTTTAGCCGTCGCATTGGAAGATGTGATATTCCTCGAACCTCTAGTATGATGAGCAGAACCCGTGAGCTTTACGCAAAACACCAGAAATTGCAAAAGGCTTTAGCAGATACTGCACCACCACCGCTTGCTACAGAAAAAGAGACCGCTAAGTCACTCAATGGCAAAGCTGCAATCGTTAAGCCGAAAAAAGTCGAATTTGCTCCTGCGCCCCAGGATAGAGCGCCTCAGGGCAGTATGGGCGATTCAACCGATTGGGTTAATGCAAATGGGAAGAAAACCAAATCAAAAAGCGACCAACACACGAAGCTTTCAGTTACGGTTGAATCGAAGGGTAAGAGTAGTGACACAGCGGCAGTGTCAAGCCCAGTTAAGAAGACCTCTACCTCTTCAAATCAGAGCAAACCTGTCGAAAGTGCTAAACCGAAAGTGCCCGGAAAGGTTGCTGCTAGAGAAGTAACTGCCAAGAAGCCATTGGAAACAAAATTGAAGCAAAAAGAACAGAATGAAGTGAAATCAACGAAGAAAGATCGTGCCACCACGAAGCAGGAAGTTGCGAAGGAAGAAATGCCAACTAAGAAAATCAAGCAAAAATCTAACGAAAAGGCTGACTTGAAGGTCACTAAACGGGAGACCAATCCACCCAATGATTTATCCGGTGGAAAAGCCAAACACGCTAGACAAAGCAAGAAGGCAAACGATGCAATCAAAGTCGCGGAACAACCAAAGCCAAAAGAAGGAAAGCAGAAGACGAAGGCAGCGAAAAATGCGAAGCAACCGACAGGATCGGTAAAAGCCAAACCAAATCATGCCACCGGCGAAGACTTCCCACCTCTCACATCAACTGCATCCGCAGCTACACACGTGAGGCCACCCCCTGGTCTATTGGCACCGCCTGGATTCAATGACCAGCCGGGTTTATCCAACTCGTTTCCTCAGACTTTGTCCCCACAGCCTTCAACAGCAATGCCTTCTCCGACAAGATCGCTTTCTAGTCCTAGTGCTGGACTGGGTCTTCCTGAATCGGCTTCGTTTCAGTTACCCGCCTCTGCAACTGCTCTTTCATTTAACGATGGATTTTCTCTTGGTGGAATGCCCTCTGCACCTGCATCGCCGAGGTCTAGTAACGAGGACATCATGTCCTTTTTGGATATGCGTCATTCGAGCTCAACGCCACCGCTCATGCATAAGTCTCAATCGAAAGAAGACGTGAAGGATCTGTTGGGAACAGGTAACGATTTCAACATTAGCCATTTCCTGGACGGGATCTTGAGTGACGAGCCACCCATCACTAACGAGGCACCCCCGCCTGCACGTACAGAATCCAATCCTTTTCAAGCAGTCGCTGCGGTCCCTCTCGATCCTTGGAACAACAGCTTGTCTGCTAATGCAACATCGGCCGATGATCCATTGAGTACATTGCTTGGGAGTGCAACTACTCAAGGAAGTGGCAATGATTCATCGGTTATTGCTGGAATTCCATTGAACAGTGGAGCCTCGTCGTTGTTTGGGAACACAATTCAAAGCAGCCATGTCTCCGCCGAGCCCGCCTATGCAAGCCTTGTCAGTGATGATGGCGAAAAGGACAACGATACATTTAACGAACCAGATTCGTTTTACAACCAACTCCTGGGTGAAGACTAGGAAGCTTCGAAGACAGTTAGGGTATTCAGAAATACTTCTAAACGAAATAAACGATTCTTATACATACTGACATTTATTTACTCTTCCTGTAGCAATGTGTCAACGTGGTTACGCAACCGATCTCTCAGTATTTGCTTCGTGCCACTCTGTTTGAGTCCTTGAGCTTTCAGTATTTCTTTCAGCTTTGCAACAGTGAGCTTATCAATTGGATCACTGTTGTTTGAATTTGAAGCTACTGCTGCTGTTTCTTCTTCTTTCTGCTCGCCATCAAGCGACGCACTCTTCAGTTCACTCTCAGGAAGGACAACACTATCATCATCGTCACTATCGCAACTAGATTCATCTTCTGCAATTACTTCTGTTTCTACAATGTCCCCCACGATGATCCCCCCATCAGCAACATCATACGTCTTTTGGTAACCAGGAACTTCTTCCACTGGAACAGAGGATTCTTGCCATACATCAGGAACATTACTTCCAACAGGGCGACTCCCAGTAACAATACCCGCCTCTCGTAACTCTTCCGCTAAAATGTCTTTTCCAAGCATAGAAAATTCTGATTCGTCATCTAAACTGTACTCTGTACCATCTCCCTGTTGTACAATCTCTTTGGCTAGTCCACTCCTTGTTAATTGATCAAGCGTTGCCTGTTCAATGTCAAAATGCAATCCCTTCTTTTTGTCATTTGCCTTGTCCTGATCTTCATCTTCTTCGCCCTCTAATGGATTATTTTCGCCAGAAAGACCCGCACCAAACATTGTTTTGTCAACCTTACTCATGTCCAAGTTATCAATATCAACACCCAGTTTAGCTGCATACTCCCTCACATCTAATTCCTCTGGCTCATCATACTCGCGATGAGTGACCTCCTCTTCATCATTGGGATAAACTCCACCCCAGTCAAAGTCAGTAACTGCATCAAATGTCTGTTGTCCACCAACCGTAGAGACAGGAACAAAGTGTTTCTCTATAGTAATTGTAATTTCCCTCGGATTCTCACCATCTACTTTGGCAGAGGAGGTGGCATCCGCTATAGCCCAAAAGGTGCCATCGACACAAATCTTTCCTCTCATTTTACGTGTGCCATCCAGT
>Ga0209652_1001477_pt1 | contig 19121 bp, 17 predicted proteins | sample SaaInl74LU_5_DNA_FD_184641 | JGI IMG/M metagenome (GOLD analysis project Ga0209652, IMG submission 184641) | Marine microbial communities from expanding oxygen minimum zones in the Saanich Inlet - ESP_74LU_5_DNA (SPAdes) (version 2) | ecosystem: Environmental > Aquatic > Marine > Intertidal zone... | reverse complement strand
GATTACCTTCGTGACAATATGCGTTCTGAGTTGGATCAGATGGGACAACGGGGCCACAACTTTGCGATTGTCGATGAGGTCGACTCGATCTTGATTGATGAGGCGCGCACGCCGCTGATTATCTCTGGCCCTGCGCAGGATCGGTCTGAACTGTATAAAGTCGTGAACACGATTATTCCCGAACTAAGCGAGGAACATTTCACGATTGATGAGAAAACCCGCAACGTTACGTATTCTGAAGAAGGTAACGAGTGGCTTGAGCAACGTCTGCGTGAAGGTGGTCTGCTTGATGCTGAGCAAACTCTGTATGATCCTGAAAGCGTAACGTTGGTGCACCACGTGAACCAAGCGCTTTCAGCACATAAACTCTTTACCAAAGACAAAGACTACATTGTGCGCGACGGTGAAGTTATCCTCATTGATGAGCACACGGGCCGTATGATGCCTGGCCGCCGTATGTCAGATGGTTTGCACCAAGCGATTGAAGCGAAAGAAGGCGTGGCTATTCAGCCTGAAAACGTCACACTGGCGTCTGTCACGTTCCAAAACTATTTCCGTCTGTATTCCAAGTTGGGCGGTATGACCGGTACTGCCAAAACAGAAGAAGAAGAGTTTGGTGAAATTTACAAGCTGGGCGTTGTCGAAGTGCCTACAAACCGGCCCATCCAGCGCGTGGACGAGCATGATCAAGTTTTCCGCACATCTGACGAAAAATACAAAGCTGTTGTTGATGCGCTGAAGGCTGCAAACGCAAACGGTCAGCCTGTATTGGTCGGGACAACCTCAATCGAAAAATCAGAATATATCAGTCAAATACTGACTGCCGAAGGTATTGAGCACAACGTACTAAATGCGCGTCAGCACGAGCAAGAAGCGCAGATCATCGCAAAGGCTGGTCGCCTTGGCGCGGTAACACTTGCTACAAACATGGCGGGTCGCGGAACAGATATTCAGCTTGGCGGCAACGTCGATATGCAGGTCATGGAAGCGCTGGCTGAGAAACCTGACGCTGATCCAGAAGCGTTACGCGCGGAAATCGAAGCCTCGGTGGCGGATGAAAAGGCGAAGGTTCTTGCGGCCGGTGGTCTTTATGTTCTGGCAACCGAACGTCACGAAAGCCGTCGGATTGATAACCAGTTGCGTGGGCGTTCCGGACGTCAGGGGGATCCGGGCCGCTCGTCGTTTTTCCTGTCGCTCGAAGATGACTTGATGCGCATCTTTGGCTCCGAGCGTCTTGAGGCAGTTCTGTCTCGCCTCGGTATGGCGGAAGGTGAAGCGATTGTGCACCCTTGGGTCAATAAATCACTCGAGAAAGCACAGGCGAAAGTTGAAGGCCGCAACTTTGATATTCGTAAGCAGCTGCTTAAGTTTGATGACGTAATGAACGATCAGCGTAAGGTGATCTTCAACCAGCGTCTTGAGATCATGCAAAGCCGTGACGTGTCTGAAATTACCAAAGATATGCGCGATCAGGTGATTGAAGATTTGGTCGATGAGTTCATGCCGCCAAAAACCTATGCAGACCAATGGGATACGCAAACCATGCAGGCACAGGCGATTGAGCGTCTTGGGCTTGATTTGCCGATCGTGGATTGGGCAGACGAAGAAGGTGTCGACGACGAGGTTATCCTTGAGCGTATTGAGGAAGCCGCCGATGCAATGATGGCTGAAAAGTCTGAGCAGTTCGGTGAAGACAGCATGCGGAGCATTGAAAAGCAGCTTCTCTTGAATACCATCGATACAAAATGGCGTGAGCATCTGATCGCTCTTGAGCATTTGCGCTCTGTTGTGGGGTTCCGTGGATACGCGCAGCGTGATCCGTTGAACGAATATAAGACCGACAGCTTTCAGTTATTTGAGGCTTTGCTCGATGGTCTTCGTGGCGATGTAACCCAGAAGCTGGCTCAAATCCGCCCTCTAACTGAGGAAGAGCAGCAAGCGATGATGGCACAGATGGCCGCACAGCAGGCACAGCTACAAGCGCCGGCCGATGCTGTTCCTGCATCCGATAATCAAAACGCGGTTGATGGCTTTGTAGAAAGTGACCCTACGACTTGGGGCAATCCATCACGCAACGATAGTTGTCCTTGTGGTTCTGGTAAGAAGTTCAAGCACTGTCACGGGCGCGTTTAATGGCTGGTCTGTATAGTGCCTGAGTTTTGCGGTCAGAGGTAGCCGTCTGAGCGCATGCTCACCTCGCGCGATTTGCCGATGATTAAGTGATCATGAAGTGTCAGCCCAAGTGATTGGGCAGCACTTTCCATGGTGAGTGTCATTGATATGTCAGATTTTGACGGCGTTGGATCGCCTGACGGATGATTATGCACAAGAATAAGGGCGCTCGCGTTCAATTCGAGAGCTCGCCGCATGACTTCCCTTGGGTAGACAGGCACATGGTCGACGGTGCCGCGGCCAAGTTCCTCATCGGCAATCAGCACATTTTTACGGTCCAAGAAAAGACAGCGGAACACTTCAGTATCACCGTGTGACATGGCGGTGTGACAGTAGTTTATCAGCGCGTCCCAACTGGACAGCACATCTTTTTGCATTACTCGGGCGCGCGCCATTCGGTGTGACGTGGCTTCCAGAATTTTCAGATCGGTAATGACCAAATCACCCACACCGCGGACTTTGGCTAAATGCTCAGGGCGGGCAGAAATCACGCCATTGATGTCTAAGAACGTATCAATCAGCCGCCGCGCAACTGGTTTCACATCACATTTTGGAAGTGATCGAAACAAAACTAACTCGAGCAATTCGTAGTCGGGCATTCCGCGCGCGCCGCCTTCGGCGAAACGGTGATGAAGACGTTGCCGATGATCTTTGACGTAACTTAGCTCCCCGCCTTTTGGGCCGGTAAAGAGAAGTTCTTGGCCCTCAAACAAGGGCATTTGATTTTCAGAAAACTGATCTGGCGCACTCATGACACTTCATGAATGCGCCGATTCTCTAAAAAATCAGTTAACCCTTCATCGTTTCCCAAAAGCTTTTGACGCTTGAGAAGAAACTTGATGATTGTGGGTTGTTGTCTTCGCTAAGTTTTTCGAACTCGCGCAGAAGCTCTTTCTGCTTAGATGTAAGGTTCACAGGCGTTTCAACGGCCATTTCGATGAACATATCGCCCGCTCCGCCACCGCGAAGCCCGGGCATACCTTTGCCGCGCAAACGCATTTGGCGCCCCGATTGGCTGCCGCCCGGGATTTTCACTCGTGACCGTCCGCCATCAATCGTAGGCACCTCAATGTCGCCACCAAGAGCGGCAGACGTCATTGAAACAGGCACGCGGCAGAACAGGCTTTGCCCGTCACGCTCAAATATTTCATGCTCTGCGACTTCGATGAAAATATAAAGATCACCGGTCGGTCCACCGCGCATTCCGGCCTCGCCTTCGCCAGCAAGGCGGATACGGGTGCCGGTTTCAACACCAGCAGGAATGTTTACAGAAAGGGAACGTTCTTTTTCGGTCCGGCCGGCCCCGCCACATGCTTTGCACGGGTTCTTGATGATCTGGCCAATACCGGAGCAGGTAGGACAGGTGCGTTCTACGGTAAAGAAGCCCTGTTGCGCACGGACTTTACCCATACCCGAACACGTTGGACAGGTCGCGGGTTCGGCCCCACCGTCTGCGCCAGTGCCAGTACATGTATCACAGTTAACAGATGTTGGGACGTTGATGGTTTTCTGGCTGCCGGCGAAAGCTTCCTCAAGGGTGACGCGCAAGTTGTAGCGCAAATCCGAGCCGCGGCTGGCGCGTGTACGACCGCCACCACCGCGCTGTCCGCCCATGAAGTCACCAAACAGATCATCAAACACGTCGGAAAAGGCGCTTGAGAAGTCACCGTTCCCGCCACCAAAACCGCCACCTTGTCGGCCGCCGCCCATACCGCCTTCAAAAGCTGCGTGGCCGTAACGGTCGTAAGCAGCTTTTTTCTCTGCGTCTTTCAGCACTTCGTAGGCTTCGTTCGCTTCTTTGAACATTGCCTCGGCGTTTGGATTATCAGCATTACGGTCTGGGTGTAGTTCTTTCGCTTTGGTGCGATAGCCCTTTTTAATCTCATCAGCGGATGCGCCTTTTGAGACCCCTAGAATTTCATAATAGTCACGTTTTGCCATGGGTGGTCTCCCCCTTTGGAACGTAAAAGCCAGCCCACCCGTCTTACAGGGATGCGGGCTGGCTTCATTGGTTCCTTAGCGCGGATTAGGCGCGTTTGTCGTCGTCCAGATCTTCGAAGTCAGCGTCTACGATGTCATCATCAACACCGGCGTTGCCATCTTCTGGTGCGGCTTCCTCACCAGCGGCTTCTTCTTGCGCTGATTTATAGATCGCTTCACCAAGTTTCATCGCAGCTTCAGTTACGTTCTGGATGCCGCCTTTGATCTTACCGGCGTCTTCTGTTTCCAGATCATCTTTGAGTGCGGCAATTGCCAACTCAATCGCTTCGATCGTTGTTGGGTCCACTTTGTCCGCGTGCTCTTCCATGGACTTTTCAGTCGAGTGGACGAGGCTTTCGGCTTGGTTCTTGGCTTCCACCAATTCTTTACGATCTTTATCTGCTTCGGCGTTATCCTCAGCATCTTTGACCATTTTTTCGATATCTTCATCAGACAAGCCACCAGAAGCCTGGATCGTGATCTTCTGCTCTTTACCAGTGCCTTTGTCAGCCGCGCCTACAGACACGATGCCGTTGGCGTCGATGTCGAAGGTCACTTCGATTTGTGGCATGCCGCGTGGTGCGGGTGGAATATCCTCGAGATTGAACTGACCGAGGATTTTGTTGTCCGCAGCCATCTCACGCTCGCCTTGGAATACGCGGATTGTCACGGCATTTTGGTTGTCTTCAGCAGTTGAGAAGGTTTGTGACTTCTTAGTTGGGATCGTTGTGTTGCGGTCGATAAGACGTGTGAACACACCACCAAGGGTCTCAATACCAAGCGAAAGCGGTGTAACGTCAAGCAGGACAACGTCTTTCACGTCACCTTGCAGAACACCGGCTTGAATTGCTGCACCCATGGCAACAACTTCATCTGGGTTCACGCCTTTGTTCGGCTCTTTACCGAAGAATTTTGTTACTTCTTCGATGACCTTTGGCATACGTGTCATACCACCAACAAGGACAACCTCGTCGATGTCACCAACAGACAAGCCTGCGTCTTTCAGGGCCGCTTGGCATGGTTTGATTGACGCTTTGATCAAATCACCGACAAGGCTTTCCAGTTTCGCGCGTGTCAGTTTAACAACCAAGTGAAGCGGCTGGCCTGTTTTGCCGTCCATTGAGATGAAGGGCTGGTTGATTTCAGTCTGGCTTGCAGAAGAAAGCTCAATCTTTGCTTTCTCAGCGGCTTCTTTCAAACGCTGAAGCGCCATCTTGTCTTGGGTCAGGTCGACGCCATTCGCTTTTTTGAACTCATCCGCGAGGTGGTTCACGATGCGCATGTCAAAGTCTTCACCACCAAGGAACGTATCACCGTTGGTTGATTTCACTTCGAACAAACCGTCATCAATCTCAAGGATCGTTACGTCGAATGTACCGCCACCAAGGTCATAAACCGCGATGGTTTGTGTCTCTTTTTTATCCAAGCCATAGGCCAAGGCCGCTGCTGTTGGCTCGTTGATGATACGTAGAACTTCGAGGCCAGCGATTTTGCCGGCGTCTTTTGTTGCCTGACGTTGTGCATCGTTGAAGTATGCAGGAACGGTAATGACCGCCTGTGTCACATCTTCGCCGAGGTACGATTCAGCAGTTTCTTTCATCTTTTGCAGAATGAACGCTGAAATCTGTGAAGGGCTGTATTTTTCGTCTTGGGCTTGGACCCAAGCGTCGCCGTTGCCGCCATTGATAACGGCGAAAGGCATGTTCTTTTTGTCTTTTGCCAGATGCTCATCATCGGCGCGACGGCCGATAAGACGCTTAACACCGAAAACAGTGTTCTCTGGGTTTGTGACTGCTTGGCGTTTTGCAGGCTGGCCTACAAGACGCTCGTCGTCTGTAAATGCAACGATTGATGGGGTCGTGCGCGCGCCTTCCGCATTCTCAATAACACGGGGCTGCGAACCATCCATGATGGCGACGCAGGAGTTTGTTGTCCCAAGGTCAATACCAATAACTTTAGCCATGAATTGTCATCCTCTTTTTCCGGCGATGTCGTGAGGCGCGGACCCTATGTCCGGCATCCAAGCCTCAATCCCAAGGTGAAGGGCGTCCATAGAGGGACAACCCAGTTCGCAGCGTATATAGGGAGGGGTGTAGGGCGCTGCAAGCGGCGCGCATTGGATAAATGCACCAAAATTTGAAGGAAAGTGATAATGCGACCCACTTTAAGCATTCGGGGCTTTCATATCTATAAAACTGCATTGGATATTGGCGCACAGCGGCAGTTGGTCGATGCAGTCCGGGACATTGTTAAGGCGGCACCACTGATGAGGCCACAAACACCATCTGGTCGTCGGATGTCTGTCAGAATGACTTCGGCGGGACGTGTTGGATGGACAGCAGCTGCTTCGGGTTATCAGTATGCAACGCGTCATCCTTCTGGCGTGGCTTGGCCCGCCATTCCGCGCAAAATCCTTGATGTGTGGAGCAGCGTCACGTGCGACGCGCCGTTGCCTGACAGTTGCTTGATCAATTTTTATGATGAAGCAGCCCGCATGGGGTTGCACCGCGATCATGATGAGGCTGATTTTCAGTGGCCCGTTGTTTCCATCTCGCTCGGGGATGAGGGCTTGCTGCGTGTAGGCGGCCTTGAGCGTGGCGGCACTACGGAAAGCATCTGGCTGCAATCAGGAGATGTTGTTGTGATGGGCGGACAGGCCCGTCTTGCCTATCACGGTATTGACCGCATCAAAGGTGGTTCATCACGACTTTTGCCCAACGGCGGTCGGCTTAACCTGACGCTCCGTGTTGCAACTTAAGCCGGTTTATTGTCGCGCGCTCCAGCTGACGGAGGCGTGTTTGCGGGTATAAAACTCGCCCATCAGGCCAATCATTAGGAATATGACCGTGATAAGGGCCGCATATTCCCAATCTGTGTAGCGCGGGTTGTAGTTCACAAACACAAAGCCACGGGCTTGGTCGATTGTGTGAAAGAGTGGATTCCAATCGAACATCGCCAACATAAAACTTGGCAGCGTATTGGCTACGAACATTTTGCCTGAGGCAATCATGTTGGCGCGGCTGTACACTTGGGTGAAGATGCCAACAACAGCCGGCATCCATGGTTTGAGCGCCAATAGAACCATCCCAATTGCAACGCCGCTGGCCCAAGACAAAAGCAGCATGCCAAGCGCGCTCATTGGGTCTTCGATGACGACTGGTGTGAAGATTACGTGATAGCCAAACAGAACCAGAAATAGCGATAGCAACTGAATATAAAGAGAGCCTAGCGCAGAGGAGCATATGGCGATTGCTGTGGTCATGGGGGCATGCTTCATCATTGCTGATGCCGGACCTTCTGAACTGACAACTGCGCTAAGGGCTTTGGTATGGCACAGGAACAAAAAGATACCCGACATGATGTACAGCAAGAAATCACCGCGCAATGTTGCGCCGCGCAGGCCTAGCACGGAAAACATAACGTAGAATGCCGCGACAAAGATGATTGTCTGCAGCATGTTGGTAAGCAACGCCAAGAAGGCATTGCCATGACTTTTGCGGACGTCACGGACGATCCCATGGTAGATTAACTCAAGTAGACCAACGGCTTTTCGGCGCCCGGTAGGCCGTGCTTCAAAACTAAACATTTACTATCCTGCTCAACGCGCGACCCGTTAGTTTCACAGAAATCTTGCTGTTTCATTACCAGAGTCGCATAAGCCTTAGGCAAGACCATACGCTTTTTCGCTAATTTATCAATGATTTCGACATCGGGAGTAACAGTTTTGGATTTCACAAAGATGGAAGCGGTTTTCCGCGAGTTGGCTTTGCGCGCTGGTGATGTGATTATGGAAATCTATGAAGCGGATGATTTTGACGTCAAAACCAAGTCAGACGATAGCCCTGTAACGGCCGCTGATGAGGCCGCGGATGCGCTTATATCTGCGGGTTTGCGAGCCGCCTTTCCTGATGTGCTTTTGGTGACAGAGGAGCAGTCTGCTTCTCATACGCAAACGGCGGATACATTTATCATTGTTGACCCCCTTGATGGCACGAAAGAGTTCATCAACCGGCGTGGTGATTTTACAGTGAACATAGCGTTTGTTGAAAACGGCGTGCCGACACGTGGCGTTGTTTACGCGCCTGCCCGTGAGCGGTTGTTTTACACAAATGCGTCGGGTGAAAGTGTTGAAGAAGCGGGACCTTTTGCAAAAGATAAAATGGGTCCGCAGGCGAAGATCACTGTGTCATCCCCTGATAATGTAGCTCTGCTTGTTGTTGCCTCAAAGTCTCACCGCGATCAGGCGACAGATGATTACATCAATAAATATTCGGTCAGCGATATGAAAAGTGCGGGATCGTCGCTGAAGTTTTGTCTGATTGCGACGGGTGAGGCTGATATCTACCCGCGTTTGGGTCGCACGATGGAGTGGGATACGGCAGCGGGTCATGCGGTACTGAACGGTGCAGGTGGTGCGGTTATTTGCTTTGACGATCATACGCTGCTCAAATACGGCAAAAGTGAGTATGCAAACCCGTTCTTTATTGCCCACGCACCGGGCGTTGATCTTAAGCGAGGCTAGATATGTCTGTTCTCATCGTAATTCCTGCTCGGTTCGCCAGCACACGCTACCCTGGCAAGCCACTTGTTGAACTGACCGGCGCTGACGGCACAAAGCGCAGTTTGATTGAGCGGTCTTGGCGGGCAGCGATGGCCGTGAAGGGTGCGGATAAAGTTGTTGTCGCTACGGATGACGACCGTATTCGACGAGCGGCAGAGAGTTTCGGTGCCGAGGTCGTGATGACGTCAGAGAGCTGCGCCAATGGTACAGAGCGTTGCGCACAAGCCTATGCGAACCTTCGTGCGGACCACAATATTGTAGTGAACCTACAAGGTGACGCGCCGCTTACGCCGCCGTGGTTTGTTGAGGCATTGATCGATGGGCTGAAAAATACGCCGGCTGCTGATGTGGCCACGCCGGTTTTGCGGTGTGATGGTGAGACGCTGGACAGTCTTTTGAACGACCGCAAGCATGGTCGCGTTGGTGGGACAACGGCTGTGTTTGGCGCGGATAATAATGCGCTCTATTTCAGCAAAGAAGTTATTCCGTTTGTCGCACAAGACTTTGATGCACAAGATGCCACGCCTGTGTTTCATCACGTTGGTGTCTATGCGTATCGGCCCGCGGCGTTGATAGCCTATCCTGCATGGGATGCTGGCCCGCTGGAAGGGCTTGAGGGTCTTGAGCAGCTTCGGTTCTTGGAGCGTGCACGCCCCATGATGTGTGTTGAGGTTGAGGCCCGTGGCGCAAAGTTTTGGGAGCTAAATAATCCTGAAGACGTACCTTTGATTGAGAAGATGCTGCGCGATATGGGCCAAGCTTGATTACAATGGCATAGCTGTGTTTAGTTTCCTTGCTGCCGGGGAAATGTATTTTGGTCCATATATTTGCCTTACTGGTGACATATTCGGGCAAGAAGCCTGTGCGCATGTAATGTGCAGGGCTCGACAGATGCGAAAAAAGGTAACTAAAGCTATTTTCCCCGTGGCAGGTTTGGGCACGCGATTTTTGCCTGCGACCAAATCAGTGCCAAAAGAGATTATGACCTTGGTTGACCGGCCGCTGATCCAATACGCGATCGATGAAGCACGTGCGGCAGGCATTAAAGAATTCATCTTTGTAACTTCTCGCGGCAAAGGAGCGCTTGAGGATTACTTTGACCACGCCCCAACCCTTGAACAAGAACTCCGCAAAAAGGGCAAAGATGAGCTTCTTGAGGTCCTGAAAAATACCAACATGGACAGTGGGGCAATCGCCTACATTCGCCAACATAAGGCTCTTGGTTTGGGGCATGCGGTGTGGTGCGCGCGTAGACTTATCGCGAATGAGCCTTTTGCGGTTATTTTACCTGACGATGTTATTGCGGCGGATAAGCCGTGTCTCCAGCAGATGGTAGAGGCATATGAGGAAACAGGCGGCTCGATGGTGGCTGCGATGGAGGTCCCCAAAGAGAAATCAAGCAGCTACGGCATGCTTGATATCCAAGAAGACCTCGGGGCGATGGTGTCGGTCAAAGGTATGGTTGAGAAGCCTTCCGTTGAGGACGCGCCGTCGAACTTAGCTGTGATCGGTCGTTACATCCTTTCGCCAAAAGTACTGCAAAACCTCAGTCAGCTCAAATCTGGCGCGGGCGGTGAAATACAGCTGACTGACGCGATCGCGAAAGAGATTGAAAACGAGCGAGGCGTTTATGGATACCGCTTCCAAGGCCAGCGGTTTGATTGCGGATCAAAAGCGGGCTTTTTGCAGGCGACTGTCTCGTTTGGCTTGGGTCGCGATGATCTCCGCGATGAGCTTCTGGACTATCTTCAGCAGATGGTTGGCCAACAACAAGCCGCACAGTGACTCGGTGTAGCTGACGTTTCGGGTCTTGGCATGCTAGCGCGTCTCATTGATTCTTATAAATTGCGGTGGAAACGCCGCCGATATTTGTTGCGCGCATTGCGCAAGCGGAATCAACTCGCGCTGGCAAGCGACAAGACTACTAATATCATTCCGAGCAGTGTTTTGTGCTTTGTGTGTGTGCGCAATGAACGCACGCGCCTGCCATACTTTTTTGAACACTACCGCAGATTGGGCGTGCAGCACTTTTTAGTGGTAGATAACGGCTCAACGGACGGCAGCTCTGAACTGCTTCACGGCGCACCTGATGTGTCTGTTTGGCGTACCAATCACAGCTATCGGCTGTCGCGGTTTGGGATGGATTGGCTGACTTGGTTGATGATTGTTTACGGACATGACCGGTGGTGCCTGACTGTAGATGCCGATGAGTTGCTCGTATACGATCAGAGTACTACTCAAGATCTCAGGGCGCTGTCTAAAGTGCTTGATGCGGCGGGTGAGACGTCTTTTGGGGCACTCATGTTGGACATGTATCCTAAAGGGCCACTTGGGCTGCAGACATATAAAGCGGGTGATGATCCGATCGATGTTTTAGGCTGGTTCGACCCTGATGGGTACGACTTCAAAACACAAAAACGGATGAACAACCTTTGGGTGCAGGGCGGGCCACGGGCACGTCAGTTTTTCGCCCAAGAATTCCGCCGCGCGCCGACGCTTAACAAGATCCCTTTTGTGAAGTGGAGCCGACGTTTTGTGTATGTCAACTCAACGCATTCGCTGTTGCCAAAGCGCTTGAACGATGTGCAAGACTATCAGGGAAGTGAAAAGCCATCTGGCGTTCTACTTCATACGAAATTTTTGCCCGAAGTTGTTGATAAATCTTCCGAGGAAAAGCAGCGTGACGAGCATTTCAATAATTCCGCTCTCTATGATGAGTACTATGACGCCCTAAGTGCGAACCCTGATTTGTGGCACAAAGGTGCTGCCCGCTATGAGGGTCCGCAGCAGTTGATTGATTTGGGACTTATGTATCCGATCAAATGGGGCGCGTAGGCGGCGAATTTATTTACGAAAACGCAATTTTTGGCCTATAGTTGCGATGTACGAAAACCGGCGGCGATCGGTTGGGGATTTATGAGGTTTGGCTTTGGGTATTTGGAGCTCATACAGGATGAGGCTGCAGAGGAAGCGCTTGCGCATCCGTGCGCGGCGCAAATCCCGCGAGTTGCGCTTGATTGTCAATAATACTGCTCAAATCCCACGTGATGGCATCGTTCTGTTCTCTACCCTTCGCAACGAAAAGCGCCGTTTGCCATATTTTTTGGAGTACTACCGTGCGCAGGGTGTTGATCACTTTGTGATTGTTGATAACGACAGTGATGATGGTGGCCGTGAGTATCTTGCGCAGCAGCCCGATGTATCGGTTTGGGCGACACAACATAGCTATAAATCAGCACGCTTTGGGATGGATTGGCTGAACTATCTGCTCTCGAAATATGGTGCGGGCAAGTGGTGCTTGACCGTTGATTGTGACGAATTCTTTGTCTTTCCATTCAGCGACACACGCCCCATTCGGGCGCTGACTGATTGGCTTGATACATCTTCGATACGGTCATTCAGCGCATTGCTTTTGGATATGTATCCAAAGGGCCCAATAGGTCAGTCCCGCTATCTGGAAGGTCAGGACCCCCTTGAGGTGCTTAATTGGTTCGACGCGGGCAATTACACGATTTCGCGCAATAACCGATACGGCAATTTATGGATTCAAGGTGGGCCGCGCATGCGGATGTTCTTCGCCGATGACCCAATTCGTGCGCCGGCGCTCAACAAAACCCCGCTCGTCAAGTGGCGTAAAGGCTACACCTATGTCAGTTCAACACACATGCTTTTGCCCCGTGGTTTGAACCTCACCTACGATGCAAATGGCGGTGAGAAGGCTACGGGTATTCTACTGCACGCCAAGTTTCTTGATACGTTTGGTGCCAAGGCGGCTGAGGAACTGAGCCGTAAACAGCATTACGCAGCCAGTCATGAGTATAAATCCTACGCTGCGCAGATGAAGGATGACCCCGATCTTTGGTGCAAGTGGTCAGAGAGTTACATTAACTGGCGGCAGCTCGAAATTTTGGGCCTCATGTCTAAAGGAAATTGGGCATGAGCGTTGGGGTCATCATGCTCGTTCACACGGCATTGGACCGTGCTGAACAGGTTGTGCGTCATTGGGTGGCCGGTGGTTGTCCCGTTGTTGTCCATGTTGACAAGGTCGTGTCGCAGGCGGAATTCACTGCGTTTCGTGGGCGGCTTTCAGATTTGCCTGAGGTGAGCTTTTCTGCACGACGTAAATGTCATTGGGGCACATGGTCATTGGTTTGCGCAACACAAACGGCAGCAGAGCAAATCCTACGTGAGCATCCACAGGTCGAGCATGTTTTTCTAGCATCTGGGTCATGTTTGTCCCTGCGGCCTGTGCGCGATTTATGCGCCTATTTAAAAGCGCGCCCCAAAATAGATTTCATCGAAAGCGCCACGACCCAAGACGTTCCTTGGACAATTGGTGGGCTGGATGCTGAGCGCTTTACGTTACGATTCCCGTTCTCTTGGAAGCACCAACGAAGGCTATTTGATGGGTATGTCCGGCTGCAGCGCCGCATCAGATTTAAACGTAAAATACCCACGGGACTACAACCCCATATGGGATCTCAGTGGTGGTGCCTGACGCGCAGCACACTGTCTGCCATTTTGAACGATCCGATGCGCCAAACGTATGATCGATATTTCAAGCGTGTTTGGATACCGGACGAGAGTTATTTTCAAACGCTTGCGAGAATCCATTCCGAACGAATTGAGAGCCGCTCGCTCACGTTGTCCAAGTTCGATTTTCAGGGCAAGCCCCATATCTTTTACGATGATCATCTACAGCTTTTGCGCCGTTCTGATTGCTTTGTAGCGCGTAAAATTTGGCCCCAAGCGAATGTACTTTACGACACGTTTCTTCAAAAGAATGAGGGTGCCGTACCACAAACAGAGCCTGCTCCAGCCAAGATTGACCGGATATTTGCCAAGGCGGTTGAGCGTCGGATACGCGGTCGCAATGGGTTGTATATGCAAGGGCGGTTCCCCCATGCAGGTGTCGAAGGCGCAATGACTGCGGCGCCCTATTCTGTCTTTTGTGGTTTTAATGACGTTTTTGAAGGCTTTTTGGATTGGCTCCCAAGGGCAACGCCAGTTCGTGTCCATGGGCATTTATTCGCTCGGGACAAAGTGCAGTTTGCGGGCGGTGAGCCAAGTTTTACTGGGGCTTTGTCGGACAGCGCCGCAGTTCGCGACTATGCTCCACGTGATTTTTTGACTTCACTTATCTGGAACACGCGCGGCGAACGGCAGTGTTTTCAGTTTGGACCTGCAGACATGCAAGACCTTAACTGGAAACTGGCGCTTGATCCGAATGCACAGATTTCTGTGATTTCTGGCGCATGGGCTGTGCCGCTCTTTCACTCAAAGCGCTCTTTCGCGGAGGTCCGTGTTGAGGCGGCACGCCTACAGCGTGTTGAAAACAAGTTCTTGGAGATTTTGAAAACGCCTTACGTAAAAGCAAAGGTCCGAGCGTGGACATTGGCTGACTTCATTGAGGCGCCCATGGATGCGTTACAAGATATTGTTGATGAGATGGGGCAAAAGCCACCTCGGCGCCTGACAGAAGTGCCCAAGATGATTGATCTTACTGGTTTTGGGCAGTTTCTGCAGAGCCTGAAAAACGAAGGGATGCATCCGTATTTGATGGGTGATTTTCCCCTTTCAAGCGTTGAGGCAGCACCCGTGCCAGAGCCTCGCCGACCTTATTTGGTGAGATAGATGACAGGCCGTTTTGATAGCTTTGTAATGTTTGCCGAGATGCGCACGGGATCCAATCTTTTGGAAACCCACCTAAACGCGATGGAAGGCGTTACATGTCATGGCGAGGCGTTTAATCCTGCATTTATCGGTTATCCCAACCGAGATGATATTTTGGGGATCAGCAAAAAACAGCGCGAACAAAAACCGGATCTTCTTGTTCAGGCGATCCGAAACGCCGATGGCCTCAATGGATTTCGGTATTTTCATGAACACGATCCGCGCATCTTTGCTGGTATCATCGCGGATGAACGGTGCGCCAAGATCATTTTGACGCGCAATCCGCTTGATAGCTTTGTGTCCCTTCAAATCGCGCGTGCGACCAATCAGTGGAAACTAACCGACGAGACGCGGCGCAAAACCAGCCAGATCGAATTTCAGCCGCGCAAATACGCTAAATTTTTGGCTGATCTTCAAGCATTTCAGCAAGACCTGCGGGGGGCACTTCAACGGGCGGGCCAGGCACCATTCTGTGTGGACTATGATGACCTTAACTCACTTGATGTGTTGAATGGGATCGCGGCTTATCTTGGTGCGCCCGCACTTAGCGAGTTGTCGAGCGAATTGAAGCGGCAAAACCCTGCGCCGCTGTCCTCAAAAGTTTCAAACTATGCAGAGATGCAAGCAGCGCTTGGGAAGGTGGAGCAGATTGATGAGCAAGACATTGTATCAACTGAACCTGCCCGAAACGCGGCAGTTCCAAGTTACATTGCTGCCGCTGAAACGGGGCTTTTATATCATCCTATTCCTGGTGGCCCGATCGCTAAAGTTACGCACTGGCTTGCTCAGGTAGACGGCGTAGCGACCGCTGATTTGTTGACGGATTTTTCGCAAAAGACTGTCCGGCGGTGGAAGCGGAACCGGACCCCCAACAGGACGTTTACCGTTGTTTGCCATCCCGTTGAGCGGGCCCATAGGGTGTTCTGTGAAAGAATTCTCAGCGTGGATGAGGCCAGTTTTCCTGTGATTAGGCAAAATCTGATCGAAAACTACGACATTACTCTACCCAAAGATGGTCGCCGCTCTTCTGGCTATGGCCCCGATGAGCACCGAGTAGGTTTCTTAAAGTTTTTGGAGTTCATTAAGGCAAACCTTGAAGGCAAAACGAGTATCCGCGTTGATCCAAACTGGGCAAGTCAATCAAGCATCCTTCAGGGATTTAGCACGTTTATGAGCCCTGATATGGTTATCCGAGCGGCTGAGCTTTCTGAGGGGCTTGCTTATCTTTCGGCGCAGGTCAAAAGCGCGTGTCCGGCCTTAACGCAGCCTGACACGAGTGCTGAGTTCGAACTGGCAGAAATCTACGATGCTGAAGTCGAACGCGCGTGCCGCGAAGCGTACCAGCGCGATTACATGGCGTTCGGTTTCTCAGCTTGGAAAAACTAGGCTGCTTTTGAGATATTCTGAGCAGTCAAAACTGCATACAGCGTCGATGGGTCGCTATTTGCGCGAAGTTTCTCGCAGACCGCTTCATCGCGCAATGTCCGCGATACCAGAGCCAGCGCTTTGAGGTGCGAAACACCGCTGTCGCGGGGTGCAAACAACGCAAACACAAGATCAACAGGCTGGCGATCGACTGCCCCAAAATCTACGGGGCGCTCAAGGCGCAGAAATACACCTTTTACGGTGTCGATATCATCAAGCCGCGCGTGAGGTAGGGCAACACCGTGCCCTACTCCCGTTGGCCCAAGCGCTTCGCGCTCCATAAGGGCCTCAATCAATCGCGCACCTTGAAGGTCGTAGCACGCATTCGCGATGTCACCTACATCGTGCAGCAGTCGTTTTTTACTACTGACGTTGCCCAAGACGCGGACGGCGTTTGGTGTGAGGATATCGCTTAGGTTCATTGTACTACTCTTTTCGGCTGATGCGCCGATGCCCTGTTACGTTTTGGGCTCGATCCACCCAATGTTACCATCGTCGCGTTTGTAGACGACCCCAAACGCACTGTTACTCTCGTTCCGGAAAATCACCACTGGCGCTCCGGAAATCTCCATCTGCATAACCGCTTCACCGACTGACATTGTTGAAACTTTGGTTTCAACCTCGGCAATAATCATAGGCTGCAACGTTTCCGGTTCACTATCGTCAACGCCCTCACTTGCCGCGAGGATATAAGAGGAAGCCCCCAATTGTTCAACCGGTTCTTTCCGCTTGCTATGGTGGTCCTTTAGGCGCCGTTTGTAGCGCCGTAACTGCTTTTCCATTTTCTCAGCACATTCATCGAATGCCGCATAGATTTCGGTCGCATGAGCCTTTGCCTGCGCGGTCAGTCCGGTTGAAAGATGGATGGTCGCTTCACAGACGTGTTCATGACCGCTTTTTGAAAAAACCACATTGGCGTCCGTCGGTCGTTCTGCGTATTTCTCAACGATGTCATTAAGTTCGCTTTTGACATGTGTTTGAAGTGCGTCGCCGATGTCGATTTGCTTGCCAGTGATTTGATAGCGCATGAAGTCTCCAATGTTATTTGAACCGTTTCCGCCCAACATGGCCTGACGCATGAATGTAAAGAAATGGTAACTTTTGGCTGAATGAAAGGGCGCGGTGACAACCGAGTATCAGGCTAAAAAAGATGGGTCTGGCCACTTTCATTAGCTTCATTTGGCGCTGGATCAGTGCGATCTGTCAAGTGAGATTGCGCACTGGTTATGAAATGCGAAAATTTTGGCCGAGGTAAACTTGCTTCACTTTCTCATCCGCTACGACCTCTGCTGCGGTGCCACTCATCAAGATCGTTCCGCTGTGCATGATGTAAGCACGATCAACAATTTCCAGAGTTTCCCGCACGTTGTGATCCGTGATTAAAACGCCAATACCGCGTGTTTTGAGATCTGAGACGAGGGTGCGAATTTCACCAACCGCAATGGGATCGACGCCAGCAAATGGCTCATCCAGCAGCACATATTTGGGGTCAGCGGCAAGGCAGCGGGCAATTTCAACGCGGCGCCGCTCGCCACCCGAAAGTGCAAGTGCCGAGGCGCGGCGCAAATGCTCAATCGAGAATTCAGACAATAATTCATCAAGTCGTTTGCGTCGAATAGCGCGATCCGGCTCAGAAATTTCGAGGATTGCTCCGATGTTGTCTTCAACACTCATTCCACGAAAAATAGACATTTCTTGTGGAAGGTAGCCGATACCCAGTTTGGCGCGGCGATACATTGGCAGGGTCGTTACGTCGCGGCCATCAATCGTCACTTGGCCACCTTCGGGCGTGACGAGGCCTGCAATTGAGTAAAAGCAGGTTGATTTACCGCACCCGTTTGGCCCCAGCAGAGCCACAACTTCACCGCGCGCCAGCGTCATGGATAAGTCTCGAATGACAGTCCGCTTACGGTAGCTTTTACGTAGGTTGCTGACCCGTAGTCCCGCGGACCCTTCGGTTACTTTGAGATCTGGCATCAGTCCTGCCCAGTGCTGAGGATTGTTTTCACGCGACCGTTCATACGTGCCGTACCAGTTGCAAGGTCAAGTGTCATACTTTCAGCCGTCAACGCATTTGGACCTTGGGTTACAAGGACGTTTCCACTCATTACGACTTCGTTGTTTGCAATTGAATAGTCGGCGCGCTCCGCCTCTGCTGCGTCCTCACCATTCACTAGCGTGACACCGCCGGTCGCTTCTAGCCGTTCAATTTTTTGGTCACCCTCCGCATACACAACCAAAACACGGCCTGCGGCAAGGCGCATCATACCCTGGCCAATCACGACGTTACCATCAAAAATGGCTGTACCGTTTTCTTGATTAACGCTGAGCTGGTCGGCCGTAATCTCAAGTGCCGCATCTGGGTTGTTAGCAATTTTGCCAAACGCAACTTGTTGCGCTGTCGCCGAAACGCAGAAGGAAACAGAAAGAAAAGCGGCAATGATAAAGCGCAAAAACATAGGGTGCTCTCCAGAAGTCATGGCTGGTATATCACTCGGACGCCGTTTTGGAAAACCAGAACATGCACGCCGTGGTTTTGCTGGATCAAAGTCATCTGACCGGCTGTGATCTGGCCAAGTGATGAGGTGGCTTCCACAGACCCATCGGTTACCAGCGTAGCTGTCTCAAGCGATGTTGTTACGGCGTCAGTTCGTACCATCACACCAGTTGAAGTATTTACCTCAACACCTCCCGAAAGCCGCGCGGTTTGGGTCGGTCCGTCCACGCTTGCTTGTGGCGCCGTCAGCGAGATGGTCGTACCACCGTTAAGATTAATCCGCGCTGAAATACCCTCAGACGTGATGCTGTCGGGCTTGTCTGGACTTGGTGCGGCAAGTTTAGCTTTAAATTCAATAGCATCACCCTCAGCAGTCACCCCTGAATATGTAGGTGCCGAAATGCGTTGATCCGCAACAATTTCATCTATCTCGACTTTGGCATAGGGGATGGTGCTTTGGACATCCGTGGCGGGTCGTGCGACCAAAAACAGCAGCGACAGCAGAACAAGGCCGACAATTGGCAGGATGATTTTTAGCCAAACAACCAGTCGCGAATATCTGTTGTCCGCCCGAACCATCCTACCCCAATCCGGCGCGCAAACAGTCATGGATGTGCAAAATCCCACAAGGTTGTGCTGGTCCTTTGGGGTCAACAACGAACAGACATGTGATCTTGCGTTCATTCATTTGCCCGACCGCTTCTTCGGCAAGTGCATCTGGTGAGATGGTTTTGGGCGCGGCAGTCATCACATCGCCTGCGGTCAGCTCAAGAAGCCCATCCATGTGCCTGCGTAGGTCACCGTCCGTAATGA
>Ga0209652_1001475_pt1 | contig 19133 bp, 10 predicted proteins | sample SaaInl74LU_5_DNA_FD_184641 | JGI IMG/M metagenome (GOLD analysis project Ga0209652, IMG submission 184641) | Marine microbial communities from expanding oxygen minimum zones in the Saanich Inlet - ESP_74LU_5_DNA (SPAdes) (version 2) | ecosystem: Environmental > Aquatic > Marine > Intertidal zone... | reverse complement strand
GCTGACCCTGACCAACGATGATGTTGTGTGAGCCGGTCCGCTCGAGCAATTCAGATTCGGCGGCAGGGGTGTTGTACCCGCCAATGATGTTCCCAAGACCGTTTTGGCCGAGGTCGGTTCCCAAACCGTTCACCACTTGCAAGTTGGCACCTGAAACCACCACTGTATGGGCCGAGTCGTCGATGCTCACGTAAGTTGCCAAACCTGGAACAGACGACGACTCAAGGGTGGCGACTTGCGCTTGGAGGGCGGTGATTTGGGCTTGCATCATTTGGATGACGGAGAGCAAATCCACGCTATCTATCAGCACGGGAGCCGGCTGGAACTCTTGTCCAAATTGGGCAAGAAAGCCGGTCAAATCCGACGTGGCGACGTACTCATCGTTGTCCACATCGGGGTTGTACGGGTACTGGATGGATTGTTGTGCCATCAGAGCAAAGGAGCCAAAGAAGCACAAGGACGAAATGAACTTTCGAACTGACATGTTGAGTTGTTTTTTGCAAACATAATATTTTGATTTTGTAGATTTGATACGTTATTGATACATGAATGATCTCAGAACTCAAGCGTGAAGTCGTCCAAACATGCGGTTTCGACATCGAACACCGCGGGCATTGCGAATTGCTCTCCGACCTCATTCTTGAGGCCACGGATGAATTCGTGAGCTACAACACGTTGCGTAGGATCTGGGGCCTCGCAAAAGGCGGAAAACCTCAGCGCAAGACGTTGGACGCCTTGTCGAAATACTGCGGATATCGGGACCTTGTTGAGTTCAACCAAGCCGCACCCAAGCTGGCGTTTTTGCAACGTCAGGCTGAAGTTCATCGGTTGCTGTCGGGAACCAACGTGGACGCTCTCTTGGCCCTCCTGAAGAGCCAAGAGAACCGCCTTGAACACATGCAATTGCTTTTGGATGTCACGCGGCATGTGCTTTTGACAGAACGCACATCCTGGTTGACCGCCCTGTTGGAATCCGGGGTCTACCAACCCACTCGCTATCCGTACGCCTACCAAATTCACTTCGCCTCGTCCATTGGACACGTCCTTTCCAAATTGCCCAAGTTGCCTCCAAATTCCCTTTTGTGTCACCCCGATTTTGTTGAGGCCGTTTACCTACGGTTGGTCGATTACTCCGCACTGAACGGATACTTTGGGCATTGGACAGAGTGCCTACTGCATCAGCCAGTGAACCGCGAGGGGCAGGTATTCTTGCACTGTCTGCAGCATCTGCGTCACGTCTTGAACCACGACGACCCGCCGGACTTGGACTTGGATCAACTGGTCGTGCCCGATTGCCCTACCGTCTTGGCAGGCCGGATTTTTTCCATTCATTTCCTGTCGTCCCCTGAAACGAACCTTGACCATGTCTTGGAAGACCTCGAGCGATCCCTTGGAATGGAATTGCCAGGGGACTTTTTGTTCTTTCATGAACCCCTGATGGTGGCGCTGATGACCCCAAGTCAGGTGCTTGCTGATTGGGTCACCAAGCGCGTCCGCATTGATGTGGCCCGCCTCGAAAGCTTCCAATTGCACGATCTCCACACGTACCGACTTGTGCAAACCCAAAAATTCTTGTTCGAAGGAAATCGATCGGAGGCCAAGTCCTGGTTTGACCTCGTCGATCCAAAGGAATTCTTGCAACCGTCTGGTCACGACATCCTCGTGTTTCCCTATCGACGGATTCAAGCTGAACTCGCAGGTACAGCAAACCGCTACCCCAACGATGTGCGCCGAGTGGCAGAAAGGTTGGGACACGCTCGGTTCTCGGAAAAAACGTGGTTCACGTGGTTTGCAACCGACCCTCAATGATACACGGGCGATGCAGGGGGATGGCGTACTTTTGCCGGCATGGCACGCGTCCTGACAGGCATCCAAAGCACCGGCACCCCGCACCTCGGAAACATCTTGGGGGCGATCAAGCCGGCGATTGAATTGGCGAACGAAGGATCGAACGAGAGCTTCCTGTTCATCGCGGACCTGCACTCGTTGACGCAAATCAAGGACGGCGCCACCCTGCGCGAGAACACCTACGCGGTGGCGGCGACGTGGTTGGCGTTTGGGCTGGACACGGAGCGGACGGTGTTCTACCGCCAAAGCGACGTGCCCGAATGCACCGAACTCGCATGGTACCTGCAGTGCTACTTCCCCTACTCGCGCATGACCTTGGCGCACAGCTTCAAGGACAAGCAAGACCGCCTCGGCGACGTGAACGCGGGGCTGTTCGCCTACCCCATGCTGATGGCGGCGGACATCTTGCTCTACGACGCGGACCTCGTGCCTGTGGGCAAAGACCAAATGCAACACCTCGAAATGACCCGCGACGTCGCGAGCCGTTTCAACCACGCCATGGGCGAGACGTTTGTGTTGCCGGAAGCCATGACCCAGGAAGCGACGATGTACGTGCCTGGCCTTGACGGCGGCAAAATGTCCAAGTCACGGGACAACACGCTCAACATCTTCGACGACCCCAAGGCGCTGAAAAAGCGCATCAACAAGGAAATCGTCACAGACGCCACGCCCCTCGAAGACCCCAAGGATCCGGAGGCCAACGTCACCCAAAGCCTGTACCGCCTTGTGGCGAGCGAAGCCCAAGGCGACGAGATGGCGAAGCAACTGCAGGCCGGGGGATACGGGTGGGGCCATGCGAAAAAGGCCTTGCTGGAAGCCCTCGTTGACGGCTTCGCCGACGAGCGCGCACGCTTCCACGAGCTCATGGCCGACAAGGCCCAAATCGACGAGGCCCTTGCCAAAGGCGCCGAAAAAGCTCGTGCCGTGGCGGCCGAAGTGTTGGTCCGCGTACGCGAGCGCGCCGGCTACTGAACCCCTCCTTTTCTCCGGAAATCGAGCCTGCCCACCAACGAGGGGCTATCTTTGCGCGTGCTTGCTTCGCAAGCCACTGAAACACCTGTTGATGAATTCTACTTTCTCTCTCCGGTTGAGCTTGGCCGCGGCCCTGCTTATCCCTTTCCTGTCGCATGCCCAAACCGGATGCGACAACATCTCCCTCCCCGACACCGTCGAACACTGCACCAACGACCCGTTGTTGCTCGTTCCTGAAGTGCAGCCCTGCCTGTCCGCCTTCTCCGTTGAACTCGACGGGGGCAACGACTTTGTGTCGTGGGACACGGGGGCGGGACACCTTTTGGCCGATGCCCAAGGGGACATCACTTGGTCCTCGTGGTGGAAAATGGACCCCAACCCCAACAACGACCTGCAATTCATGTGGGAAGAGGGCGATGCCAACACCGGCTGGAACCTCTACACCGAGAACGGCCTGTTGTTTTGCGGATGGTGGCAAGAGGGCGACACGTCCATGTGGTCGGTGTCGGTCCTGCCCATCGGAACGTTTGACGACTGGGATCACGTTGCCGTGGTCGGCGACACGGCGGCCATGACCTTCTCGGTCTTCTTGAACCAAACCCTCATCGGCTCGACGTCCGGCTACCACGGGTTGAGCGAGCACGGCTCGACGGCCACGCTCGGAGCAGGCGGAACCTCGCTCCTGCACACCGGCCAGGTGGTCAACACCGGCGGTGGTGGCGGCATGCCTTACGAATGGGAAGGCTGGGTCGACGAAGTCGGCTACTGGAGCACGGCCCTTGACGCTGAAGCACTCGCCGTTGCGGCCGACTGCCCTTTGCACGTGGCCGAGGGGTTGGAAGCCGCATGGCTCATGGAGCCCGGAGAGGAATACGAAGCCCTCGATTTCAGTGGGAACGGGTGGACCGGGAACCTCCAAGGAGGTGAGCTTGTCAACGAGGCGCCCGACGCATGGCCCAACACGTACGCTTGGTCCAACGGAGACACCACCCCTGGATTGTCTGTGGAACTCGGCAACGGCGGGGGCGATTTGCCCACCGGTTGGATCTACCTGACGGTGACGTTGACGGACGGCACGGTGTGCATGGACAGCACCTACGCCATCGACTGGAACCCCAACGTCGTAGCGACCGTGACGAGCCCGAGCTGCTTTGGCGGATCGAACGGATCCATTGTGGCCACGCTCGACGGCGGCACGGCACCTTACACCGTCGAAATCAGCGGCGGTGCCGACCCTGCTGCGCTTGAGGCCGGTCAGTACCAAGTGGTGGTGACCGACGCCAACGGCTGCGACGACGGGAGCAACATCACGGTGAACGACCCCGAGGGGATGTTCTACAGCTTCACCACAACGACAGACGATTGCACCGACGCGAACCTCGGATCCGCCTTTTTGGACACGCTCAGCTCACCCAACGGCGACGTGACCGTGGACTGGGGCGGCTTGGAGCTTGACGCTCTTGCGGGAGGCAGCTACAGCGTGGTCGCCACGGACCCGGCGGGATGCTCGCAGAACTTCGATTTCTACGTCGACACGGACCTCAGCAACTGCCCCACATGCGACGGATTCGACTTGCTCCCCGATTCGATTTGGGACTGCTTCCAGGGCCCCGCACTCGTGACCGCCAACACCGTGGAATGCCCCAATTTCTTTGGGCTGGAGTTGGATGGCAGCAGCGACCGCCTCGAAATCGGCACGCCTCAGGGCGGAGGTCCTGGGGGAGGTCAGCCGGGCAACCCGCTGTTTGGGGACGAAGTGGTGGCCATGACCTTGTCCATCGAATTTGAAAACGTCGACCTCAACAACAAGCAAGTTCTGTACAAGGAAGGAGACCAAAACGCAGGCCTCGTCCTCTACCTCGACGACGATTCGCTCCGTGCGGGTTGGTGGGACGACAACACCGTGAACGCCGAGGGCGTTTGGGTGGCGGTCGGCGGATTGACGTCCGGCCAATGGCAACGCGCCGGCTGGTCCTGCGACGCCGCCAACGGCACCATGTGGGTCGGCCTCGAAGGCGGCGACATGGCCTCCGTGAGCTTCACCGACACCTTGGGCGAACACCAAACGGGCGGCTACATCGGGGCCACCCAAACCGTGCGTTTCCACGACGGCATCTCCTTCGGAGGAGGCGGTGGCGGTGGCGGCGGCTGGAACCACGAATTCGAAGGCATGATGGACCGCTTCGCGATGTGGGATGCGGCGATGGATTTCGCCACATGGGAAGCCGCAACGTTCTGTCCTGAAGCCACCATGGCCGAGGAGTTGTTTGCGTTCCACAGCTTTGAAAGCGACGCCAACGACGTCAGCATCGACCAAGGCACAGGCCTGATCAACGGCGAATACGGCAGCGGGGCCAACCACGCCGAACTGGGCGTGGGCACCGAAGAGACCTACATCTGGTCCAACGGCGACACGACGCCCTACTCGTTTCTGACCGGAAGCGGCGCAGGAACGCAGTACTCGCTGTTCTACAGCAGCGCGGACATCGCGGGATGCGTGGACACCCTTGTCGTGGTGGACTGGAATCCTCAAGCCTTCGTGGTCAACGTCACGCCTCCGAGCTGCGTGAACACGAACGACGGCAGCGTGGAGCTGGCGTTGGACGGCGGCACCGCGCCGTACACGTGGAGCGTATTTGGCGAGCCCAGCGCCGACAGCCTGAGCGTTGGGAACTACTTCGCCACCGTCAGCGACGCGAACGGATGCTCGGACAACACGCAATTCTCGCTCGACGTGCAATTGCTTTGGGACGTCACGTTCAGCGTCGATCCGCTGCTCTGCCCCACGGACACCACGTCGACGGCCACCGCGGTTCCCGCGGGCGAGTCCGGACCGTGGACCTACCTGTGGGACGACGGAAGCATGGACGCCATGTCGGGAGAGTTGGACTTGGGTCTGCACTCGGTGGAATTGACGGACGCCACGGGATGCTCTGAGACCTTCGACGTCTTGGTCGAGCCGGGCGATGACATGTTGACCGTCTCCATCGCCGCCTTCTCTCCTCCGTGCGTGGGCGAAGCGAACGGCATGGCGGAGGCCACCGTCTCTGGCGGAGTCTCTCCTTACACCCTGGATTGGTTGGGCAACGACCCCATGGACTTGCTCCCCGGTGCCTACACCGTGGGCGTCACGGACGATGCTGGCTGCATGATCGAAGCCGACTTTGTCGTGGCCGATTCGGCCGTCCTCGAACTCGTCGTCACCGTCACGGACGTGACCTGCGCCGGAGACACGGACGGAGCCATCACGGTCGAATCCGTGGAAAACAACGGCACGTTGACCATCGACTGGGGCGGCGCCGGTGAAGAAGGCGTTGGAGTGGTCGCAGGCACCTACACCTTGAACGTGGTGGACGCCTTGGGCTGCACCGCCACAGCTGAAGCCACTGTGAACTCGCCCACGCCACTTCCTGCGGGCACGTTGACCGGGCCCACCGTGGTGGAAACCGGGGTCGGTTCGTTGTACAGCTACACCGGAAGCGGCCAAGCGGGAACGTCTGTGATTTGGACGGTGAGCGGAGGCATGCTGATCACGTCCGACAACACCCAAGCGGTCATCTTCTGGGAAGACCTCGACGGCGCTTTCATCTGCGCTCAAGAAGTGGATGCCAACGGATGTGCAGGCGAGCTGGCTTGCTTGAACGACCTCACCGTGAATGGTGTGGAGGAAGCTGCAGCCCTTGCGGTGGACCTGTTCCCCCAACCCGCAGCCCAAACCGTCACCCTGACCTGGAACATCTCAGGACAGATGAACACCACGGTGTACAACCTTGCAGGCCAAACCCTCTCCACCTCCACCCACCAAGGCGGCCAAGCCACTTTGGACCTGGCGTCCTTGCCCAACGGCATGTACGTGGTGGAGTGTCAACACGACCAAGGCATCCAACGGTTGCCGCTCGTCGTGAAGCGATGAATTGAATTCCGCCGAAAGGCGGGCTCGAACTTACGGGGCTTGAGGACCCGACGGTGCGCCGTCGAGGATCTCGGCCCCGTACTTCGTTTGGAACTTTCGGTAAAGCTGACGTTGGCGGTTGTCGAGGTCAATTTCGCGTCCCTCAATCCAAGCATGCGTCAGGCTGTTGGTGCGCATGTCGAGTGCGTCGCCTTCCGACAAGAACAGCGTCGCCGTTTTGCCGCGCTCCAGCGTGCCAACTTGGTCGTCGATGCCGAGGATTCGGGCCGGGTTGCGCGTCAGGGCCTGGATGGCTTGCTCTTCCGTGAGGCCGTAGGCACGGGCCGTGCCGGCGTAGAAGGGCAGGTTTCGGGAATTCATCTCAGTCATGCGCTTGTCGACTTGGAGCGCGACGGTGAGGCCTTCGTCCATCAACAGCTTGGGCAGCTTGTAGGGCAGGTCAACGTCGTCGTCCGAAAAACGGGGCAGGCTGTGCACGCTTTGAAGCATGACCGCCACGTTGTTTTCACGCAGGAGGTCCGCCACGAGGTAGGCGTCGTAGCCCCCGACAATGGCCATGCGCTCGATGCCGAGGTCGCGTTTGAAGTGCACCGCCTCGGTGATGGCGCGGGCATCGTCGGTATGGACGTACAGGCACAGCGACCCGTCAAAGAGTCCGCGCATGCCCTCGTGCCGCACGTCCGTGACCGAACCCCGAGGTGCCGCCGCGTAAGCTTGCGCCTCGCCAAAGAACCGCTCGATCTCGTGCTTCTGTTGGTCGTACGTCTTGCGGCGCTGCAAATCCACCTTGCCGTCTTTGTTGTGGCGGTGGTGGGTTGAAGGCCAGTTGAGGTGGATGCCGTCGACCATGGCGATGGCCGCGTCTTCCCAGTTCCAACCGTCGAAGTGCACGACGCCACTGGAGCCGGAGACCACGCCGCCACGGGGCGTGACTTGGCCCATCAACACCCCGTTGGTGCGCACCGTCGGGGGGATTTCGCTGTCCGTGTTGAAGGCAATCACCGAGCGCACGTTGGGTCGGAAGGTGCCGACCTCATATTGGTCCTGGCTTGCACGCACAGCTCCAATTTCTTGGAGTCCCAGCGTGGTGTTGGTGACGATGAATCCAGGGTACAAGTGCTGGCCTGTAGCGTCGACGATGTCGTCGTACTTCTGGCGGTTGACCTGGAAACTGCGGCCCACGTAGTCGATTTCGCCGTCGCGGAAGCCCACGGCGCAGTCTTCGAGCACGTCGCCGGTGCCCAAATGGGCCGTCGCCCCAAGGATCAGGACAGAGCGGGTTTGTTCCACACCGGGGGTGGGCTGAGCCCATGCCGTGACGCATCCAGCGCCGAGCGCAACCACGGCGCAGGCCTTGCGGAGGAATTTCTTAGCGGTTTTCATCGGTCAGGGTGTCGCAGTGGTAATGAGATTCGATGCGCTCCGAGGGGCGCTTTTTGCCGCCGCGGCCAGAAGACTCGCCGTCGGCGTACATCTTGGCGGTGAGGCGAGCACGCTCGGCGCGCATGGCCTCGCGCAATTCCCGGTCGCGGTCCACGTCAAAGCAACGAACGCCTTCCACGAAGGTCTGCTCCGCCTTGGCGTTGATGCTCAGGGGGTGGTCCGACCACACGACCACGTCCGCGTCTTTGCCCGGCTTGAGGGAGCCGGTCTTGTGGTCGATGTGCAGGAGTTTGGCTGGGTTGAGGGTCACAAACTTCAACGCCTCATCTTCCGGCACGCGGCCGTACTTGTAGGCCTTGGCGGCCTCCTGGTTCAATCGGCGCGCCATCTCGGCGTCGTCCGAGTTGAAGGCCGTTACGACCCCTTGGTTGTGGAGCACCGCGCCGTTGTACGGGATGGCGTCCTTCACTTCGTACTTGTACGCCCACCAGTCGCTGAAGCTCGAGCCGCCGGCCCCGTGCTCGGCCATCTTGTCAGCCACCTTGTAGCCTTCGAGGATGTGCGTAAACGTGTTGAGGCGGAAGCCCATCGAATCGGCCACGTGCATCAACATGTTGATTTCGTCTTGGCGGTAGCTGTGGCAGGTCACAAAGCGCTCCTCGTTGAGGATTTGCAGGAGCGTCTCCAATTCCAAATCCACACGCGGCGCCACCGGCCCGCGACCCTCGCGGATGTCCTTGCGTTTCGCGTTGCGCATCGCGGCGCGGTACTCGAGTTGCGCCAGCCCGTATTCCCGAGCGCGAATGAAGTGGTCGTAGTAGACTTGCTCGACGCCCATGCGGGTTTGGGGAAAGCGGGAACGGTACCCGTCGCCCCAGTTGCTCTGCTTGACGTTTTCGCCCAAGGCAAACTTGATGAACGGCACGGCCTCCTCGTACAGGAGGTCCTGCGGCTCGGCACCCCAACGGAACTTGATGATCGCGCTTTGGCCACCGATGGGGTTGGCGGAGCCGTGGAGGATTTGGGCGCACGTCACGCCACCGGAAAGTTGGCGGTACATGTTCACGTCCTCGCTGTCCACCGCGTGACCGATCCAAACCTCTGCACTGCTGGCCTGCGTGCCTTCGTTCACGCCGCGGTCCACGGCAATGTGCGTGTGTTCGTCGATGACTCCGGGCGTCACGTGCTTGCCGCGGCCGTCGATTTCCACGGGTGTCACACCCGCAGGCAACATCGTCGCCGGGTTGAGATCTTGGCCGATGGCAACCAAGGCTCCGTTGTGGAACAGCACGTCCGCGCGTTGCAGCACCCCTTCCTCCTCGCACGTCCACACTGTGGCGTTGCGGATCCACACCGTTTCGGCGTCGAGGCGTTCAGACATGCCGTAGGCTGTGAACGGGTAGACGACGCCGGTCAAGTCCCGATTGTCTTTCGACACGAGTGCCTCGGGCACTTCCGCGACTTCTTCTTCCGCTTCAGACGCATCGTCGTCCGCCACCACCTCAGGGGCGGAGGCCGCGGTCTGCTCCTCTTCGTCGGCGTTGCGAATGGCGGACCAGTCAGCCCACGAGCCGTCGGCGGTTTGGCCTGTGCCTTCCCAAATCCGGCTTTCCATCCACACGTTTCCTGTCAGTCGAATTGGGCCGTCATTCGTCGCCAAACGCAACACCACAGTCCGGTTGTCCAACGTCAGTGGGACCTTGACGTCCGTGGAATCGTTGACGGTCCACGATGCTTTCCACTTGCCAGGCTCTCCTTTGACGGCAACGACATAGACGCTGTCGTCCACGTTCACGTTGTACGTCCCCGCCAAATCGAGGGGGTGGCGATCGCGCATCGGCGTCGGCTGGCCTGCCACCCAGTGCTCGACGAGGTGCGTGCCCGATTCGAAGAGCGGCCCGTCCGTCACCAGCACGTTCGCCACGCGCCCAGCACGCAAGCTGCCAAGGTCCTTCTGAAGGCCCAGCCAAGTCGCCGGGTTGGAAGTCAAGGCGTTCAACGCTTCCTCTTCAGGCAAGCCTTCGTCGACCGCCTTCCGAACCCCAGCAAGAAATTCGCTGACGTCCGACAAGCCGTGGGCGGTGAAGGCCAACGGAACGCCTGCTTTGTGGAGGCGTGAGGCGTTGGAGGGCGCCAATTCCCAGTGCTTCAATTCATCAAGGCCAATCATGCGGGCCAAGTGTGGGTCCGAAACGTCGTAACCTGCAGGGTAATCGACTGGAATGGCCATGCGTGCGCCCGTGGCAGCGAGGGCTTCTGCGCGCTGGTAACCGTCTCCGCTGCCGAGCATCACCACGTCGGTCACCCCAAACTCGTCGAGAACCGCATCCGCACGAAGAACGTCCTTCCAGCCTCCCGCAGAAAATACGCGCGGCAAAGCACTGGCCTCCACAAAGGCTTCAAGACTGAGGTTGGTGCCGCCAGCCATGCCACGCGGGGCAGCTTCCGCGTACCACTGCGCGTCGAGGTGGGTTTGGCGCAACAACGCGGTCGCACCCATGAGCGAACTGGGGTAATTCTGGGAAGACGAGCCCTTGCGAAAGCTCATGTGGAACGACGCGTCGGGCGCGAGCAAGGCCTCACGCGGATCGTCCAAGGGCAAGACAACCGCACCGGTTCCACGAACCACGCCGTCTTGCACGTGGGTCAACACCGCCCCGAATCCCGCCTTGCGCAAGTCGCGCGCGGCGGCCTCGGAAGGATCAAACTCCTGCGCTGCGGAAGTTTCTGGACGAACAGCTTCGTTCCAGCCGTAGGCGCCCTTCTTGTCGCTCAGGTCTTGAGGGGTGCGCGACCACCCGGCGCGCTGCACCTCCGGCGTGCCGAAGTCGCTGTGGATGTCCACAAAGGAGGGGTACAAGTGCAAACCGGTCATGTCCAACCTCACAGCCGGGCCGGCAAACGAGGTTGTGGCGGAGGGTCCAGCAGCCACAATGCGGCCGCGATGCAGGACCACCGTGCCGTCATTGACGGTGGTTGTGGCGTCGAGGTGGACGGTGGCGTGCTCGAGGACGGTGGCCACCAAGGCTTTGTCGTACGTGCCGTTGACGGGGAAGGTCGGGTCGGGGGTTTGGGCCCAGCTGGAGCCGCAGATTCCGCCGGAAAGGACCGCCAACGTGCTCAGGGAGAGGATGCGTTGGGATGTGCGCATGAAAGAACGAATTCGAATCAACAGAAACATGCTAGGCGCAGCCATACTGCGCGCAAAGACGGGTCAAGGTACGCAGGAAGCGCGGGGCGTCGAATCCCGCGGTGTACCTTTGTCCTCGATGGATACACCTCGCATTCCCACAAGCGTCTACGCCGAAATGACCCCCAACCCCGCGGTCATGAAATTCGTGGCGGACCGCGCCCTGTCGCCCGGCAACGTGCAATTGGAATTCCGAAGCAAGGCCGAGGCCGCGCTTTGCAGCCCTCTCGCCGTGGAACTCTTCAACTTCCCGTTTGTCACCAGCGTGTTTGTCAGCGGGCCCATGGTCAGCGTCACGAAGGACGACAGCTTGGGGTGGGAGATGATCGTGCAGCAGCTGCGTGAGTACATCCGCGAATGGTTGATGGACCATCAGGATGCCGTTGTCGAGGCCCAAATCGAAGCCGCCCTCCCCCAGCTCGGCACCGCTTCACCCGACGCTCCTCGCACCGCTCCTTCAGGTCTCGACCCGGAAGCCGTGAAGTTCATTGCCGAAGAAGACATCGTTCCTTCCGAGCACGACGAAGCCATTACACAGCTTCTCGAGGAGTTTGTGCGGCCCGCGGTCGAACAAGACGGGGGAGCCATTGACTTCAAGGCGTTCCAAGACGGCACGGTCTACGTCCACCTGCGTGGTGCCTGCTCGGGATGCCCTTCGAGCATGCAGACCTTGAAAGGCGGCATCGAGCAGCTCCTGAAAGCCAAACTCGACGCGGTCGAAGAAGTCGTCGCCCTCGGCGTTTGACTTTCTACGTGTCGCTCACGCTTCGTTTTCCGATCGCTTGATGGCGTCGATTTCGCCGCGCAGCGTGTCGAGTGCGCTGCGTAAACTCGCGGCCGACGCAGGTTGTCCGTCCAGCGCGGACGGCAATTCGAAACTGAGGTACGCCGCCGCACGCCACACTTCCAGCACATCGTCTCCGGCCACGGCGTAAGGTGCAAAGGCGGGGTTGTCGCTGTGAAGCACCAAACGGCTGCCGCCCGGCAAGTCGTTTTCGATCCGCTTGAAGACCACGCCGTCGTCCCGCGTGACCACCACGTGGGGTCGAAGCCCTCCCACGCTCATCCAATCGTCCACGTACTGGCATAGGATGTAGCTGCCTGACGGGATGGGAAGCATGCTGTCTCCTTCGATTTGGAACATGCGGTAGGTGCGGTCGGGCGCTAATTCCTTCAAAGGCAACCCAAACGTCGGCAACTGAGACACCCACTCCGGATCGCCGTACCCATGCGCGTACCCGGCCGCAGCCTTCACCGGCACGACCACGACCCGCTCGTTGTCTGAAACGGAATCGACCGACACGGTCAAGACCCGGAGCCCATCGCCCTTCACCCGTTCTGCCGCCACTTCGTTGTCCCCACCGCGGACGAGCACGTCGACCGTGATGTCAAAACACGCCGCCATGTCGATCAGCACCGAGAGTTTGGGCTCGGAACGGCCCTCTTCATACGCCCCGAGGGTGGGGCGCGTCAATCCCAATCGGTCCGCCAGCGCCTGTTGCGTCCAGCCGCGCTCCTTCCGAAGCGCTTTCAAGTTTTCCGCCAGTTTGCTTTGCATGTCGCCCAAGATATGAGCATTGCTCGAATTGTGAGCAAAGCATGCATTCCTCGAAAAAAATCACCTTTTCATCGATTCATATAAAAATTATATTGTATATTTATGTTCGATAACAACGAATGACCACCATGATGCGCTGGAATCTTTTCACCCTTGGACTGCTGCTCACGACCTGGGCACAAGGCCAAAACGTCTGCGGACCGCAAGGCCTGCAGAGCCTTCGCGATGCCCACCAGCACGGGGCTTCTTGCCACGAACTGGGCTGCCCTGGACTCCAGGGAACGGGCGTGGACGGAAACACCTCTGTGGGTACGCCGTTTTGGTTTTCGCCCGAACCCGGACCTCGAAGCGCGATCATCAACTTGGAGTTTGGGCCCATGTTCCCAAATGAAGCCAAGCCTGCCGTTGAGATGGCGGTGGACATTTGGGCGCAATCCATTGAGTCGGTGGTGCCCATCAACATCCAGGCCATTTGGGACTCCCTTCCGCCCAACATTTTGGCGCAATCGGCTCCATATGAAGTGGTGCACGACTTTTCAGGCGCGACCGTGGCGAACCGCCAGTACGCGATCGCCTTAGCCAACCAGCTTGCCGGACAGGATTTGAATCCGGCTGCCCCCGACATGGTGGTGAAATTTGCCGAAGACACGCCCTGGTTCTTGGGCGTGGAAGGCCAAGTCCCTCCGGGGCAATACGACATGGTGACGGTGGCGATGCACGAGATGGCCCACGGTTTGGGTTACTTGGGCAGTGCGAACCACAACGGCAACTCCGGATTCCTCGGATTCCAAGGCATTCCGTTCATCTACGATCACCACGTCGAAGAATCTGACCAAAGCTCCATCCTCGACTACACGAGCGGTACCGTCGCGCTGGGCAACGCCTTGGAAAGCGACGGCTTGTACTGGGGCGGTGCGAATGGCATTGCCGCCAACGACATTGGGCGTCCGCGTTTGTACGCCCCCACCAACTGGGCGGCTGGCGCGAGCTTCTCGCACTTGCGCGAGGCATCTTACCCCGCGGGAAACGCCAACTCCTTGATGACGCCGTTTTTGAACACGGCAGAGAAGATCCACACACCCGGTTCGGTGTCGTTGGGCATGATGCAAGACATGGGGTGGGGATTGCCTCCCATTTTGTGCAACCTCACAGGCGTCACCACGTTGGTCCAAACCGCGTGCAACCCCCTCACCAACACGTACACGCAGCAGCTTCAGATCACGTACGAGAACGCGCCTGAAACGGGCAACCTCGTGGTGAATGGTGTGAGCTTCCCCATCACGGGAAGCCCTCAAACGATGTCGCTCACGGGATTGACCTCCGACGGTGCCGACGTGGACGTGGTGGTGCAGTTCTCGGAAAACCTCGACTGTTCGTTGACCGTTCCCGCGTTGTTTGCAGCGCCAGAGTCGTGCTGCGTGTTGTTGCGCCTCGACGAAGTGAACCCTGAAGCGAAGACGGTGACGGTTCGCAACGTGGCCGACTGCGAAGGCGGTCTGGCGGGTCAGGTCATCAAGTCGGGCGGCGCCCAAGCCTTCCTGACGGACCTCTTGCCCGCGGGTGTGACGTTGGCGGCCGACGCAACGTTGACCATTTTGTGGCCCGAGTGGCCGAACAACGCTGCGGGAGGAGATTTGACCTTGCACGACCAAGTGGGCGCGTACGACGACTACGTGCAATGGGGCACCCCGAGCAACTCAGGCCAAGTCTTGGCCAACATCTACGGATTGTGGACGCCCAACACGTTCATCGAGGGCCTTCCTCCTTACACGTACGAAGGTGACCCTTACGCCAGCCCGGCGGAGCACGGCGTTCAGTACTGGGACGCGGTGCCGTTCCCTTGCGCCATCCTCGGCATGACCGTGGGGGCGACGTCGGAATGCAACCCTCTGGGCAACGTGTTCACGCAGGAATTGACCTTCGATTTCCAGAGCCCTCCCCTGACGGGCGACGTGATCCTCGTTCAAGATTCCATGGTCGTGTACAACGGGTCCAACCCGTGGAACGTCGTCATGACGCTTCCTGCCTCGGGCAACGCCGTGGACATCACGGCCACGGTCATGGGCGACCCGTCCTGCACGGCCACGTTCGTGGGTGACGTGCTTTCGCCCGCGGGATGTGGGTGCCCCACCGACTTGAACAACGGCGGCTTCGTGGACGTGACCGACTTGCTCCTGTTCCTCACGGACTACGGATGCATGTCCGGGTGCACCGCCGACTTCAACGGAGACGGCATCGTGAACGTGAACGACCTTTTGATCTTCCTGACGTCGTACGGCGATTCCTGCAACTGACGGACGTTCCTGGCCGAGCCAGACCAAAAAAACGCACTTTTGCTCGTTTCTTTGGTTTTGCTCATTATTTTAGCAAGCCCGACACGCTCACGTGCGGGCTTGTTTCATGAACGACGTTTCACCCACCCTCCCCGTGCCGGCAGCGGCACCCCCCTCGGATCACGACTCGGGGCGGCAGCGGTCGATCCTGCACCTGGACCTCGACACCTTCTTCGTGTCGGTGGAGCGCCGCATGGACTCACGCCTCGAAGGCCGGCCCATCTTGATTGGGGGGACGGGCGATCGAGGCGTGGTGGCGTCCTGCAGTTACGAGGCACGGGGGTTTGGGGTGCACTCCGGGATGTCGATGAAGATGGCCCGGGCGCTGTGCCCGGAAGCGGTGGTGATCCGCGGGAATTCGATGGCCTATTCCAAGCAGTCGGAGATCGTGACGGACATCGTGCGGGAGGCCGTGCCGGTTTGTGAAAAGAGTTCCATCGACGAATTCTACGCGGACCTCAGTGGGATGGACCGGTTCTTTGGGTGCTGGCAATTCTCCCGCGAGCTTCGGGAGCGCGTCATCCGCGAGTCCGGCTTGCCCATTTCCGTGGGGCTCAGCACCAGCAAGACCGTAGCGAAAGTGGCGACGGGCGAGGCGAAGCCCAACAACTCCCGACACGTGAGCCGGGGGACGGAGCGGCATTTTTTGGCTCCCCTCTCGGTCCGGAAAATCCCCATGGTCGGCGCGGAGACCTACCGCACCCTGCGCAACCTCGGCATCTCCACGATTCGCACGCTGCAGGACATGCCCGTCGAGCTCATCGAACAGGTGCTGGGCAAGAACGGCGTGGCGATTTGGAAAAAGGCGCACGGGCTCGACGACGCGCCGGTCATCGCCTACAACGAACGCAAGTCGATCTCGACCGAACGCACCTTCGCCAAGGACACCACCGACGGCGACAAGCTTCACGCCATCATGCTCGCCATGGCGGAAAACCTGGCCTTCCAACTTCGACGCGGCGACAAGCTCACGGCCTGCGTGACCGTCAAGGTGCGCTACGCCGACTTCTCGACCAAGAGCATGCAGCGACGCATCCCCTACACCGCCGCGGACCACCACCTCGTGCCCACGGCCAAGGACCTCCTCGAACAGCTGCTCGACAAGCGCGTGCGCGTGCGGCTCATAGGGGTGCGCTACAGCCACCTCGTGGGCGGTGGGTTCCAAATCAACCTGTTCGACGACACCGAAGAGCGCGTCAAGCTCTACCAGGCCCTGGACCGCATCCGCCTGCAGTACGGCGACCGGAGTGTGGTGCGCGCCGCCGGCCTCGAAGCCCGAACCATCGGCCGCACCAACCCCTTCGACGGCGGCCCCCCTCCGCTCCTCGCCCACCGGCACCAGTGATCTCCTCTCTCGTTCTACCTTCCTCCAATCCCCTCACCCATGTGCGGCCGTTACGTCACCGTCTCCTCCATCCAAACCGTTGAACAGCGCTTCAGCGTCAAGGCGCCTACGCCCTGGGCGTCCAACGCCAACGTCAGCCACGGCGACCGCGCACCCGTGGTCGCGAGCGACAAGCCGGGGGAAGTGCAACTCATGCAGTTTGGGTTCACGCCGGGATGGGCGAAGAAGCAGTACTACATGATCAATGCGCGGGCGGAGGGCGACCGAAACGCCGTCAACGACCCCAGCTACACCGGGGCGATGGGCATCCTCGACAAACCGATGTTTCGGAAGGCGATTCGGTCGCAACGCTGCCTCGTCGTGGCCGACGCGTTCATCGAAGGACCCGAGCGCGAGAAGCTGTCCAAGCCGTACGTGATCTACCCGCGCAACGGGCAGCGTCCGTTCGCCCTGGCCGGGATTTGGGACGAATGGTGCGACCCGTCGTCGGGCGAACGCCTCCGCTCCTTTGCGGTCCTGACCACCGTCTCCAACCCCCTGACCCAGGCCATCGGGCACCACCGTGCGCCCGTGATCCTCGACCCGGACCGGGAACGCGAATGGCTCGACCCCGGCACGCCCCTCGGCGACATCACCTCGATGCTCCGCACCTGGGATCCCAAACGCTTCAACGCCTATCCCATCTCCCCCGCCATCCGCGACCCGCGCCGCAACGGCTCAGACCTGCTGGAACCCGTGGGGCAACGAATTTGGCCGGAGTTCACCCACGAAATCCACTCCACCCTGGAGGTCTTTGGGCTGGGCGAATCGCAGTCCCGAAGCCGCCGCGCCGCCGAAGCCTCCGACACGTCGCGGGGCGCCACTCCACCCTTGGGCCGGGCCGCCGAATCGGGACAGACCACTTGGGGGCACCAAGGCTCGTTGTTCGACTGACCTCCGATTCACGTCGCACCCGTCTCGGCCACTCGCCGCGCCCGCACCACCACGCCTGACCTCCTCAACGCCCCCTTTCTGACCCATGTACCTGAACACCCACAGCCGATTCAGCCTGCGCTACGGCGTCCTGTCTGTCGACGACATCCTGTCGTGGGCCCAGGCTGCTGGGGTGACGCGCATGGCCTTGACGGACGTGGGGACGACGTCCGCGAACTGGGATTTTGTGCGGCGGGCGGAGCGATTTGGGGTGGCGCCCGTGCTGGGCATCGATGTGCGGAACGGGAACGCGCGGCGGTTTGTGGCCCTGGCCCGGGACGCCGCAGGGTACGAAGCGCTGTGCCGGTGGTACTCCGAGCTGAACCTCGCCGGGGCGCCCTTTCCCGCGCGGTTGCCCGAGGCCGTCCGCGCCGCAGGCGTAGCGGCAATCTACCCCTGGGCCGCGTGGCGCGAGGCAAACGATCGCTGCAGCGACTCGCCCCCCGGTCCTGACGAATGGGTGGGGGTGCAGGCCTGGGAGGTGCCCGCCGTGCGCCTCGCGCGTGCCGACCAAGACTCCGTGCTGGGGCCGAGGCTCGTGGCGCTGTCGACCGCCACGTTCACCTGCAAACGGGACTGGAACACGCATCGGCTGTTGCGTGCCGTCGACCAAAACACGCTCCTGAGCCGCCTCGACGCGGCGGAATGCGGCGACCCTCGGGACTGTTTCCGGGCTCCGGAAGAGCTGCGGGACGCGTACGCCGAGATGCCGGAACTGGTGGCGCGGGCCGAGGACCTCTTGGCCGGATGTGAGATGGACCTTCCCGAGCCGCCCAAGGGGCGCCTGCACAACAACCCACACACCTACACGGGCAGTGAAGACGAGGACGAGGCGCTGGTGCGGGCGCTGTGTGCCGAGGGTTTGGCCTACCGCTATCCGGACCACGACGACGCGGTGCTGGAGCGGATGGAACACGAGATTGGCTTGATCCGAAAGCAAGGGTTCCTGGCCTACTTCCTCATCAACTGGGACATCACGAGCTACGCGCGCAGCCGGGGCTATTTCCACGTGGGACGCGGCAGCGGAGCCAACAGCCTGGTCGCCTACCTGCTGCGCATCACCGACGTCGACCCCATTGAGCTCGACCTCTACTTCGAGCGCTTCCTCAACCTCTACCGCGCCAACCCGCCCGACTTCGACATCGACTTCTCGTGGACGGACCGCGACGACGTGGTGGCGTACATGTTCCAACGTTTCCCCAACGTGGTGCTGCTCGCGGCCTACAACACCTTTCAATACCGTGCCGCCGTGCGAGAGTTGGGCAAGGTCATGGGGTTGCCCAAACACGAAATCGACGCCCTCTGCGCCGGCCAATTCAACCCCAACCGATTGGGCGAGATGGAGACGGTGGTGTTGAAGTACGCGGCGGTGATTCGGGATTTCCCAAGCAGCCTGACCCTCCACGCGTGCGGGGTGCTCATCGCCCACGACAACATCCACCGTTACGGGGCGCTGTTCATGCCGCCGAAGGGGCTTCCAACGGTCATGTTTGACATGGTGGTGGCCGAGGACGTGGGGCTGCACAAGTTTGACATCCTGAGCCAGCGCGGGCTCGGCAAAATCAAGGACGCGCTGGAGATGGTGCGCGCCCGAGATCCGGAAACCGCCGCAGAGATTG
>Ga0209652_1001474_pt1 | contig 19134 bp, 11 predicted proteins | sample SaaInl74LU_5_DNA_FD_184641 | JGI IMG/M metagenome (GOLD analysis project Ga0209652, IMG submission 184641) | Marine microbial communities from expanding oxygen minimum zones in the Saanich Inlet - ESP_74LU_5_DNA (SPAdes) (version 2) | ecosystem: Environmental > Aquatic > Marine > Intertidal zone... | reverse complement strand
CAACGCAGTTCCCAGCAGCAAGTGCCGGTGCGATTTTCCATGTGAATAAGTACAGGGGTAAGTTCCAAGGAGAAATGCAGGCGACAACACCAATGGGTTTTCTGTTGGTGTAGTTGATTGCGGTATTTTCCATGATGTGCGCCTCAGATGAAAAGTGATTGATGGCACTTGCGAAAAATCGAATATTACTCTCTGCTCTAGGAATATCGACATGTGCAGCCAGCGATACAGGTTTTCCGTTATCAATACTTTCAGCTAAAGCTAAGGCATCTGCATGTTTCGAAATAAGATCCGCCAAAGCACTTAAACACCTAGATCTTTCAGTATAAGGAGTTGAGCTCCAAGCCGGAAAAGCTCTTTTTGCTGCTTGAACCGCTTGCTCAACGTCGATTTCGGTAGACAAGGGAATTTGTCCGTAAACTTTCCCTGTAGAAGGGTTAACGTTGTCCATCCATTGATTTTCTTGAGGATTCAAGAGTTTTCCGTCGATATAATTCTGAATGATTTTCATGCTTTTCCTGCTTTGATGCGAAGTTAATGAAATGGAGGAGGATTTTTTTCAAGAAGTTCTTGACAAAGAGATCTAAAGTTCTTTATCTTTGCCGTCCCTTAATTAAGGGAAAAGTTTTGCCCCATGGTGTAAAGGTAGCACACCGGTTTTTGGTACCGTTTGTCTTGGTTCGAATCCAGGTGGGGCAACTTTGAAAAGGTCTTCTTATATTTGGGAGACCTTTTTTTTTTGGCTATCGGCGAAGTAAGAAATTTCTTACTGTAATGTAGGACTAACCCAGACAGAATCAGGCTAAATTCTTACAAGGAGCTATTGCTTCTTTCGGAATTTTACGCTCTGTCTTATCCTTGAAATTATGGGAACCATCCCTCGTCTAGTGGCCACATTTGTGGGCAGCCTTTTATGCGGCGTTATTTACGCGCAAACCCTCAACATGGGGCTTAGTGGCAATCAAAGCCCTATGCTCGGTGAAGAGATGTGCTTTACAATCAACCTGGAGCACTCCGGTCCAACCGGTTTTCAACCCTATCTAAGAATTTTTCTGCCTCCGGAAGTTGATTTTTCGTCGCTTAATGCTACGTTTTTTGGAGATGATCTCAATGCAATTACGCTGGGCGGAACAGTTAATGGTGGAGTAGTGGGAGACCCCCTCTTAGCGGATGAACTTCCAGAAAATACGGTTTCAGGTACGGATGGTGATCGTCTTTATACGCTCTTATTACCGATTGGTTCAATGGTTAATGATGGTATTGGCCTTGAAGTAGAGTTTTGTGTGGAAATGAGTGATTTGGCCGAAGTAGATCAGGTATTTGAAATAGCTGTAGCTCCTGCCTATAGGCTTGGTGACGAGCCAAATGGTGCCAATGGCCCGATTATTTTCCCTACTCAGGGCATAAACATTACCCCACAGGGATACACATTTGGCGTGTCTTCATCTGTTACTAAAACCCCGGTTGGGGCTTGTTGGCCTGTGGAATACAGCATGAGCATGGACATCGCCCCGGGCTATCAGATGTCTAATTTGATTTTAAGCCAAGAAATTCCTTCAGAATATAAATTTAATGGAGTGGCTTTTTTGACTCCGGGCTGTTTTATTCTAGAAACACCTGATGTTGGCGATAATGGAGGAACACTTAGAATACAATGTGATAATGTTCTTGGTCAATCAGACCCTGTTGACATATTTTGCAGTACCCAAGGCTATTTCAGAAACGTGCTCAATCCAAACTCTTGCAGTCTTGATGCGGCGGTAACTAGCGCTGATTTGAGTATTGGAGGAGTTGTGAGTGCTGACGCTACAAGTGCGGCCACGCTTTCTCATATTGGTTTAGCAGGAACAACTTTTGCCCCAAATGGTATTCAACCAGGTGGATCTGTGAATTTGGGTTTTGAATTCAAAATTGAGGAATATGTCAGCGGTCTAGAAAACTTGAGGTTTAATGTGTCTTTGCCTGATGGCATTGATTTCGCCAACACGGCCACACTCAATGGAGCTAGCGTTAACGCAAGCAATGTGCAAGATTTAGGTAATGGCGAGTCTTTGGTGACCTTTAATTTAGACGAAGCTCAATTTCTATCCTGTGATTTGGGGTTCTTCGCCTATGACGTGAATATCGCTTCGTTTTATGAAAATGGCGACATGGTGGCCAATGGCGATGGCTTCAACATTGTAGGTGAATTCTTGTACGATATTATTGGAGGAGTAAGTGATTGTCCTATTTCGGTGGATGGTAGCTTCGCCATTCCGAAAGGAGAATTTGCAAAAGCACTGATTTCAAGCCCACAAAATGGAGATGCATTTGTACCTGGTGAAAATGTGACCTATCGACTTTCAGCAACCTTAAGCCCAGGTAGAGTTACGGGAATTACCTTTGAAGACATCTTCCCGATTCCAATCCACGATGTAACTGATTTGGATTTAACTTTTGGAAACGACATTACTTTCAGTCCACTCGATGACGCGGGGATTGCACCAACTAACATTTATATTGATGCATCAAGCAATAAATTGTTTATTGAATTCGGCGATGATGACCGCTTAATTGAGCGTGTAATCTCTGTAGATATCACCCTACCTGTTTCAATAAGTGCAAGCAGCTCGAGCCTGTACCACATCAATTTTGCCCGCTTTTACAGTAGTGGTAATGATGGAATTGTTGCTTCTTCCCAAGCCAAGGCTTCTTTAGCGGTGGGACAATCGAATTTGAGCTTGATTAAAGGTATTTCGGGCAGTGATAACTTCGGAGTTTCTTATAGTCCTTTGGCTTTTCCTGTTAACGCGAATGCCAATGGCGTAGATGCTTTCGACTGGATAGATTACGTGATCACAATAACCAATTCGGGTGCTGCTCCTGCGTATGATGTGATTATCAACGACTTCCCTGACACGCCCGAAATAACAGGGTGCTATTTAGAAGATGTGCTTGATGAAGCTGGAAATCCAGTTAGCGCTACGGGAAACCTTTTCAGCGCCGGATTGGCGATTCCAGTGATTCCAACTCAAGCAGAATCTCCTGATGGAAACCGAGTGTTTGTGAATTACAAATGTCAAGTGGCAGGTGGCGCTTTAAGTAGAAATCAAAACGCTAATAATGCACAAGTTACCTGGGCAGCTGTACCAGGAGGAACAAATCGATTCGATCCTGTAAGCGATGGCGCGTCAATAACAATAAGACGCCCGCAAATAAGCACTACTGTAGTGGATATTGTTCCGGGTTACAAAGGAAATTTGGAAGAGGTGCATGTTGGTGAAGTGATTGTATTTGAAACAGTACTTACCTTCCCTGAAGGCCGAACCAGAGAGTCAGTATATGAGTGTATTTTACCAGCAGGATTGGTGTTTGAAGACATCATTTCTGCCAGTGCAGACATTAATGTGTTTGGTTATACGAATGGAAATTTGAACTCAATTGTTGGGGGAGTAGAGGTAAGCAGTGTTGGACTAGGAGTAGAAAATGAACGTAGAAGGTTCTTGCTGGATTTTGGTGATGTTGTGAATACAGCAAGCGACAACACTGACCCGGAAGAAGTGATTATTAGATTTAGGGCGGTGGTGACCAACGTGGAAGACAATATTTCAGGACACCTCCTTACTACCCAGTCGATTTTAAACTATAGAAAAGGCAGTAATTCCGCCCCAGTTGATGAAATAACCGAAGTGAGTGTCAGAGTTCGTGAGTCACTTTTAGGCACTAATCTGGATTTGAGCCAGACCAATTTAAGTCCAGGACAAACCACACAAGCTACGGTGAGTGTTTTTCACTTGAATGCTTCTGAGAGCACTGCCTACGATGTTGAAATTATTCAAGATTTGCCTTTCGGTTTGAGCCTTGTTCCTGGTTCATTCCTGACTGAATGCGAATCCTTGATTCAAATCAGTGCTAATGAAAATCTTGGATTGATTACGATGAAGTGGGACAGTATTCCGCAAGACATCGAATGTGATTTGATTTTTGAGTTAAGGGTGAATGATAACTTTCCACCTTGTAATGAAATTGACCTTTGTGCGGACGTCATCTGGTCAAGCGCGCACCAACAGCATCTTGACACTTTGGACTATGGCCCAATACATCCCTTGGCTTACCCGAGAACAGGCAGAGAAGAAGATCCTGGCGGCTTACAAAACGACCTTAGAGCACAAGATTGTAAGAGTGTTGATGTTAGTAGTGGCGAGTTGAACATGCCGGTAATTTCAGGAACAGCAAACGTTTGTGCAGGAGAGAACATGAATTTGCAAGTTCAAAGTTATGAGGGTTTTGATGTGCAGTATCAATGGTCTGGTCCGGGAGTACCTAATGGCTTCAACAACAATATCCTAAATGTACCTAACGCCACAAATGCCTTAGAGGGAGCTTACAGTGTGGTTGTGAGCATTGGAGAGTGTAGCACCCCATTGAGTATTCCTTTTGAAGTGAATGTGGTGGGCGTTCCCGTAGTAAGTTTACAGGACGTTTCAATTCAGTGTGCCAATGGAACTGACGACTTGGTTCTAGAAGCTTTAATCAGCGGTGACGGTGAAAGTTTTGATTATTTCTGGACCGGACCAATAGGTTTTCAGTCAAGTAGTCCTCAAGCGGTTATTTTGAATGTTGATGAGTCTGATGAAGGCACGTATAGCCTGTATGTAAGTAATGAGTTTGCTTGTGAATCTGAAGTGGCAAGTAGTCTAGTTCAAATTACAGCGGCACCAGCGCCCCCAAGTATTTCTGGAGATACTCAGATTTGTTTTGGTGATGAACTGAGCCTCTCGTGCACCAGCGTGCCCAATGCAAGTGCTTACACTTGGCAACTGCCAAGTGGAATTCAGCTAACAACAAGCCTTGCTCAACTCAACATCGACCAAACAAATACAGATGATGACGGAAGCTATCAGGTTCAAGTTAGTGCTAATGGCTGCACGAGTGCATTGTCTGCTCCACTCAACGTAAACATTAATGAAATTCCCGATGCAGGTGATATTTTGGGAGCTGATGGAGTGCTCTGTGAAGGCGGAAACCTCGCCTTGAGCACAGATGCAGATGCCGACGAGTATCAATGGCTTGGTCCGAACGGATTTGTTTCCAATCTGGCTGCACCTCCTGTGATTCAAAATTTGAGCGACATCAACGCGGGAGTTTATAGTTTGGTGATTACGAGCAGTGCTTGTTCGAGCCCTGCCAATACGATTGATCTCGAGATCATTCCTCGACCAAACGCGCCAATAGTAAACAGCAATTCGCCGCTTTGTGTTGGGGAGGAAATGCAGCTCGATGTACTTGCATCGGCACAAGCATATGAATACGTTTTGCCATCAAATGAAACCGTTTTGAGTAACAATGCTTCTTTCAGTATTGAGAATAGCTCAGTTGAAGTGTCTGGCAGTTATCTGATTTCAATCTTTGATGGTTTTTGTTGGTCGGCACAAGAAGAAGTTGCCGTTCAAGTAGATTTCATCCCGAATGTTTTTGCAACGGTAAATGACAGTATCCTCTCCTGTGATGGAAACTCAGCTTTATTGCTTTCTCTGAATGATCCTGGGATTAGTGGTGAATGGACAACAACACATGCTGAGGTGAATATAGTCTCTCCTAATGCGGTGTCGAGCAATGTTTTGGGTCTTGAAGAGGGCAATGTCTATCAATTTGAGTGGAGCTTATTTAATGCAGGTTGTGGTGTTTATTCAAGTACCACACAAACGGTGCTTGTTCCCGAAGCCCCGATAGCTCTCGCAGATGTTTATGAAGTAGTGGCTGGCGACCCTGTAGATTTGGAAGTGCAGTTGAACGATCCCGAGAGTGAGTTCGCAGTAAGTATTTACATGCTTGATGTACCCAACTTTGGAACATGGAATGTTGCCGGAGGCGATTATGTAGAGTACAGGCCAGAAATTGACTTTTTTGGTGAAGACCAGTTTATCTATGCCCGATGCTACGAGGATTGTCCGCAACGTTGCGATACGGCTTTAGTGACTATTGATGTTGATCCTTTTTTAGGTATCCCTGACATCATCACCCCAAATGGAGACGGAGTAAATGATGCCCTCAGAATCGAAGGCCTAGATCGTGTTCCAGAGCACCGCTTGATCATACATAATCGTTGGGGAAGCATCATTTTCGAAGCGGAGAATTACCAAAATGATTGGGAAGGAACATTCAATGGAGAGCCTGTTTCGTCTGGTACGTACTTCTTCACCTTCATCGATACATCTCGACAGAAGACAATGAAACAAGGTTACATCACAATTCAATAAGGACAAAAGATGAAACAAGACTTGAAAATTAGTTCGGTATTCTTGGTGATGATGTTGCTTGTTTCCAGCGCATTTGCTCAACAAGAAATTCAGCATACCCAATTTATGTGGGACCAAAGCTCCATCAACCCGGCTTATGTTGGTTTTAAAGAAAGCTTGAGCGGGAATTTGTTCATGCGAAGACAATGGCTAGGCCTAGAGGGCGCTCCTTCAACTGAAAACTTCTCGGTACACTCGCCCCTGGCTAACCGTCAGCTAGGAGCAGGGCTTTTGGTTTGGCATGATCAAATTGGAATAAGCGAGCGGCTTGCAATTCGCGCACAAGGAGCGTATAACTTGGAATTGTCAAAGGGCTATTTGCGCTTTGGTTTGAGTGCTCAATTGAGCAACTGGAGCGTGCAATGGACCAATACCAATCCAGATCAAGCTGGCGATGAAAGTATTCCTCAAGCAGATTTGAGTGACAATGCATTTAACCTTGGGTTTGGTGCTTTTTATCATACAGATAGATCTTACATTGGTTTTGCAGCGCCACAGCTTTTGGAGGAGAAATATGAGTATATGGGCGATCAAAATCAAAGAAGTGCCCAAATGATTGGTGCACAAGCCCTGTTTTTGAATGGAGGGCATGTTTTTGCAATTTCTCCGAAGCTCGACTTGAAATCAAGTGCTATGCTAAGGTACATCTCTGGTGCGCCGCTTCAGCTCGATTTAAGTGGAAGCGTTTTGATCAAAAACCAACTTTGGACGGGCCTTTCTTACCGCCATCTGGATGCTATTTCACTTAGTTTACAATATCTCGTTACCGCCGAATTGACTATAGGTTATGCCTACGACTGGACTTTTTCTCAGCTTCAAGGAAATGGAGGAGCACATGAGATTTTTATCGGTTTTGATCTTCGCAAGAAAAAAGACGGATTCTATCACCCAAGATTCTTTTAATCATGATGAAGCACTTTAACATCACTTTTACACTGCTTTTTGTTTTGGTATCGAGCGCAATGCTTGCTCAGATGAGACAGGCCAATGAAGCTTTTGAGCATCATCATTACGAAGTGGCTATAGAGCTGTACAATAAGGCAATTCGAAAAGACTTGGACAATGGTGAAGCCGTAACCAATCTCGCTTTATCTTATTGGCGAACAGATAGAACCAACTTGGCGGAGTACTGGTTTAACAGGGCGGTGTATATGAATGAACTTCCCGAAGTAAAGTTGTGGTACAGCCAATTGCTCATCAGCAACGAAAAGTATGAATCAGCTATTCAATGGTTGGGGAAATACATGCTTGCCGAAACGGATGAGAATAAAATCCGGCTTTCGCAGCAATTAAGCGACTATTGTGAGGCTTTGTCTGCGGGTATTCCTGAAGATGAGACCTGTATTATTCAGCCTCTGATCCTCAATTCAAACGACCTTGATTTTGCACCCTTCATATTAGGTTCCAACTTACTTTTTGTAACAAACAGACCAGGAGTTACAGCACGACCGGGAGAGTTAGACCCCTGGACCAGTGCGCCTTTCACAGATGTTTTTGCGGCACCACTAATTAATGATTTCCCAAGCGATAGAGCTGCTTATTTTGGCGAGATTCCTCAAAGTGACTTGCATGAAGGTCCGCTTTGCTTTTCTGCTGATGGTAAGGAATTGTTCATCACAACGAGCAATGTTCTATCAAAAAAGCGACAATTTGATGAGCAGAACAATACAAGATTGAGCTTGAAACACTACATCAAAAAAGACAGTGTTTGGCTTATTCAGACCTTACCATTTGTTAATTCTTCTTTCAATTTTGCACATCCAGCATTGTCGCCAGATGGTCAAACTTTGGTTTTCAGCTCCGATGGTTTGGGCACTATGGGAGGTATGGATCTCTTCTTTGTAGAGCGAGATGAGCACGGAAATTGGGGTTTGCCTCAAGCTTTTGATGATGGAATCAATACACCGGGAACTGAGGTTTTCGCGAGTTTTAAGAAGAATGGAGACTTGTATTTTTCTTCAGATTTGCTCGTTGGATTCGGTGGTTTGGACGTGTTTAAAACGAAGAGAGAAGACGGAGTTTGGTTGGCTCCTAAGAACATTGGAGCTCCTTTAAACAGCCCAAAAGATGATTTTGGTATTGCTTTTTTTGAAGATGGTAAGCATGGTTTCATTACTTCAAATCGTAATGCAAATCGTTCAGACGACATCTTGAGCTTCAAGTTTGAGAAGGGAATTTTTATAGAAGGACAAGTGCTTGACTGCACAACAGGTATGCCCGTTCCAGGCGCACGTGTTGACATTACGGTAGACGGCGAATTTACCAGAACAGCTTATGCAAAGGGCTTAGGAGAGTTCAAGGTCTTGATTTCCGAAGCTGATGATGTAGTGATAACAAGCTATGCGGAGGGCTTCGAAAACAGCGAAGTTTGTAGCAGTGAACAAGCATTTGATATTTCCTTGATGAATGAGGGAGATGTACTTCAGGTGAAGCTCGGTTTGAGTAGAGACGAGGCAGGTTTAAGTCAGCAGCGCTATATCAAGGGGAAAGTACTTGAAATGCCTTACGGAAGTGGTTTAAGCGGTGCAGACATTGAGTTAATCAACCTTCTAACTAACGAAGCTCTTGCCATGCAGAGCAATGCCTATGGTGCATTTTTACTTCCTATTGAAGCAAATGTACCTTACGGAATTGTTGCGGTGGGATTAAACGCTAGTTCTGAGCTGCTGGAGTTCATGCTCTCAGAAGATGTTCAAGAATATGAGCTGAATATGGAGATTTGGCCAAGTGGGAAAACGGCTTTAGCAAGTAATGAACTTCATCCAGACATGCGCTTGGTTGAGGGACAGATTGTGCAGCTTTACCACATTTATTTTGATCGAAACAGCACAACTTTAGAAAAGCCGGCCATAGATGATTTAGAAGTACTCTATCAGTTGATGCTCAAATACCCTGACATGACTGGTGAAATCATGGCTCATGCTGATGCACGATCTTCTCATGAATACAACTTGGAATTGTCTCAAAAACGCGCCGAAGGAGCAGTTGCTTGGCTTGTTGCACGCGGAATTGACCCAAGCAGACTAAGTGCAACGGGTTATGGAGAAACCATGCCTAAAATTCGCTGCGAGAACGAAGAAGATTGCACCGAGGAAATGCACGCTAGAAACCGTCGTGTGGAGTTTAGAGTGATTGATTTAGTGAAAGATATTGACGCGATTAGTAGGGAAAACAAAGGTCAATTTGGTCCAAATTAAAGTACGATATTCACAATTCGTTTAGGCACCACAATTACTTTTTTAGGAGCTTTTCCGTCTAAATATTTGGCCGATTGTTCGTGCGCTAAAACAGCAGTTTCGATGTCTTTCGGCGACATTTCTGAAGGGAATGAAAGTTTAAATCTCATTTTTCCGTTAAAGGAAACAGGGTACTCGAACTCATCTTCCACCAAAACTGCAGGGTCAAAAATAGGCCAACTTGCTTTTGTGATGCTTCCATTTTCGCCCAGCTTCTCCCACAGCTCTTCGGCCATATGAGGAGCGTAAGGAGACAAGAGAACACACATGTCTTTAAGAACAGCATGCTTGTTGCACTTTAAATCACTCAGCTCATTAACCGCAATCATCAAAGCAGAAACAACGGTATTCCATGATCCTCTATTGAGGTCGTCGCTGATTTTTTTGATGGTCTTATGAAGCACTTTCAACTCGTCTTTTGAAGCGGGCCCGCTGCTCACTTCGAACTGCTGTTCCGCATTGTGAAACAGGCGCCAAAACTTACGCAAGAAATTGTGCACTCCATTGATGCCCTTGGTGTCCCAAGGTTTACTTTGTTCAAGCGGACCAAGGAACATTTCATACAAACGGAGGGTATCGGCACCATACTTTTCGCAGAGGTCGTCTGGATTCACCACATTGTACCAACGTTTCGACATTTTATCTACTTCGTAAGCACAAGTGTATTTGCCGTTTTGGTTTAAAATAAAGGTGGCATCCGCAAATTCAGGTTGCCAATCGCGAATGCTTTCGAGGTTCAGCTCGTCGTTGTCTACATGGTCAATCAGCACATGTTGGCGTGCAAACCACACCTTGGCATCGCCATTTTCGTTTAGCGCTTGAAGTTTGTCTTCGAGAGCTGAATAATTTGTTAGTGCTTCATGTGTTTTCAAAGCGCCAATAAAGTCAGTAATTGTCCATTCAGCAGCTGTTTTTTCAAGTGCTTCGCGAAGGTCGTTTGAAATATAGAATCCGCTTGAAGCGTCTTTGTTTATCCCCTTCACTTTGCTGCGAACTTGTAGGCGGTAAACCAAACTTGATCTACCAAGAATCATCCCTTGATTGATCATTTTAGCGAAAGGCTCTTGAAAAGGAATGTGTTCTAAATCGTAAAGAAACTTGGTCCAGAAACGTGCATAGAGCAGGTGGCCCGTGGCATGTTCTGCTCCACCGATGTACAAATCAACCTGATTCCAGTAATCGATTTTAGCTTTATCGGCAAAGCAAGTGTCGTTTTGCGGATCCATATACCTCAAAAAGTACCAGCTCGAACCGGCCCAACCAGGCATGGTGTTGTATTCCATGTGGTCGCCGAAGAACACTGGCCAGGCTGATTTTTCAGCTCTTGCAAGCGGCGGTTCTCCGTCGGCAGTTGGTAGGTATTTATCTACTTCGGGCAGGGTAACTACAGTTCCTTCGGGCACAAGATGAGGCAAGCCGTCTTGGTAGTAAATAGGGAAGGGTTCGCCCCAATATCGTTGTCTGCTAAAAACAGCATCTCTCAAGCGGAAGTTGGTTTTCCCTTCACCAAAACCCTCTGATTCCATAACTTCAATGGCTAAATCGATGGCTTCTTTTCCCGACTTACCATCGAGGAAACCGCTGTTTTGAAGTGCTACACTTTTGTCTGTACAGGCGTTTTCAGACAAATCAGCTCCTTCGAAAACATTGATAATAGGAATTGAGAAGTGCGTTGCGAAATCAAAATCGCGCTGGTCCCCTGCAGGAACGGCCATTACTGCACCTGTTCCGTAAGAAGCAAGCACATATTCACCAATCCAAATTGGGATTTTTTTACCCGTGAAGGGGTGTTCGGCATAAGCACCTGTGAAGGCACCGCTGATATTTTTAACATCACTTTGACGATCGCGCTCTGTTTTTAAGCTTGCGTTATAGATGTAAGTGTCAATTTCTTCTTTGTACTCTTCTGTAGTGATTTTGCTCACCAATTCATGCTCAGGGGCGAGTACCATGAAACTTGCTCCAAAGATGGTGTCTGGCCGGGTTGTGAAAACTTCAATGCTTCCTTCTGCGTCGGCTACCTTAAATACAACACGAGCGCCAGTCGATTTCCCAATCCAGTTGCGCTGAATTTCTTTGATGGAATCGCTCCAATCGAGGCCATCGAGATCACTGATGAGTCGGTCTGCATAAGCTGAAATTCGCATGCTCCATTGACGCATAAGTTTTCTTTCTACAGGGTGTCCGCCACGTTCTGAAACGCCGTCTTTGATTTCATCGTTGGCGAGCACTGTTCCTAGTTCAGGGCACCAGTTCACCCACGAATCAGCCAAGTAAGCCAAGCGGAAGTGCATGAGCACAAGTTGTTGTTGCTTACTGTTGAGACTTTGCCAATCAATTGCTGTTAGTTCACCGCAAAAATGTTCTCCAAAATGCGGGAAGTCTTCTTTTTTGAGGTGTTTCCACCAATCATCTTCGCAGGCTGCTTCTAAGTTGTAGGTACCGTTTTCGTTTAGCTTTGAAATGAGCGTAGAAATGGGTTCTGCTTTGTTGCTTTCAAGGTTATACCAAGCATCAAAAAGTTGGGCGAAGATCCATTGGGTCCACTTATAATAACTCGGGTCGCTGGTTCTTACTTCTCGGCTCCAATCGAAACTGAATCCTATTTGGTCGAGCTGTTCGCGATAGCGATTGATGTTGTTTTCTGTGGTGATGGCTGGATGTTGTCCAGTTTGAATCGCATACTGCTCTGCCGGCAAACCGAAACTATCATAGCCCATGGGGTGAAGCACGTTAAAACCGAGATGTGTTTTGAAGCGCGCATAGATGTCGCTAGCAATATATCCCAGTGGGTGTCCAACATGCAAGCCTGCCCCAGATGGATAAGGAAACATGTCTAAGACATAAAACTTCTCTTTTGAATGGTCTTCTTCAACACGGTAAGTTTGCGCTTCTTTCCATTTTTTTTGCCATTTCTTTTCGATGGCAGAAAAATTGTATTCCATGGTGCTTTGGGCTTTCTAATTTCGCTACGAAATTAGTCAAAAGAATGCACTCAAAGTAGCTTAATCTTTGCTTACCATTTCACGGCGATTTTGCCTTCAGTTCTTCGGTGTTCCAAATCGTCATGCGCGCGGGCCAAGTCATTAATGCCAACAATTTCCCCCACTTTAGGGTCGATAATGCCCTGGTTCATCAATTCCACTAAATCTTGAAGTGCCGCGCCAATGCGTTCTGGACGATGATCGGCAACTTTGAGCATGTTCACGCCCATGATGGAACGGCTTTTGGCCATGAGCAGAATGGGCATCATCAAGCCCATGCTCCAAAGGAATTTTAGTGTAGCGAGTTTGCCTCCTTTTTTGCCCGATCTTTCTGCTGCTCCAAACAAAATCATCCTTCCAGAAGAACCCAATAAGCGCAAATCTTTTTTAAAGGTGCTTCCTGCAATTGGGTTGAAAGTGAGGTCTAATCGCTTACCGGCGAGCAAGCGTTTTACTTCAGATTCGTAGTCTTTTTTTCTATAATTGATGGGGTAATGAACACCTGCTTTTTTGAGGGTTTCAATTTTTTCGTCGCTTCCTGCAGTGGCAAAAATGGTGCAGCCTTTCCACAGCGCAAGTTGAACCAAAGCCGTCCCAACTCCACCCGCAGCAGCATGAATTAGTACTCGATCTCCTGCATGGAGCTTGGTGAGCTGACAAGCAGAATGGTAGGCTGTAGCGTATTGTGTTCCCAAGGCGGTTGCTTTGGCAGCATCGAGGCTTTCGCTGATTTCAACAATACCGTCGGCTTGAGTGGCGATGAGTTCGGCATAAGCTCCAAAGCGAGAAAGACCGGCAACCCTTTTGCCCAACCAATAATTTAGTTCAGGAGATCCTGTGGCCACAACTCTACCTACAAAATCATAGCCCAAAACGCTCGGCAAGGGAGGTGCTTCTCGGTACAAACCATTTCGCGCCATAACATCGGCGAAATTCAAACCAAATGCCTCGCTTTGAACAAGAACTTGTCCGGCCTTCGCCTGAACATCTGGGATTTCTTTGATTTGAAAAGCTTCTGATGCCTTTCCATTTTTTACTAGTACTGCTGCCTTCATAATTCAATCTCAAAACTAATCATTTCTCCACGGGCGATTGTATCTTGCGGTGTGTATTTCACTAAAACACCAAACATCATCAGGCCTTTAGCAAAGGATTTACTTTGGTCAGTTCCCACCAAGGAAAAACATGTTTACCTTACTTTTGATGATGGTCCGCATCCTGAAATCACATTAGAGGTGATGGAATTACTGAGCCCTTACAATGCTAAGGCGACCTTCTTTTGTGTGGGTGAAAATGTGCGTTGTTTCCCTGAAGTCGTGAGGGCCTTACTTGATGCAGGTCATGCACTAGGTAATCACACAGAGCAGCATGTGAATGGTTGGAAAACAAGCACTTTTGACTATGCTCGAAATTATTTGAAGTGTGCTGAAGTGATCAATTCTAGGCTTTTCAGACCACCGTATGGTAGAATTACAAAAGCGCAAACAGACTGCTTGAAGTCGAGGTGTGAGATTGTGATGTGGGATGTGCTTAGTGCTGATTTTGATGCGAAGGTGAACGAAGAACAATGCTATCAGAATGTTGTAAGAAATGTGGTGGAAGGATCGATTGTGGTTTTTCACGATAGTGAGAAGGCTGCGCCAAGAATGTTAAAAGCACTGCCAAGAGTATTGGAGGATTTAAGTCATCAAGGTTATGAATTTCATGCCTTAAAAGCGTTTGAATAAACATGGAAAAGTACCGTGCACTAGTGGTAAGAGAGAATGAGGAGGGATCGTTTTCGAAAGGAGTTGAGCTGGTTGATCAAGGTTTTTTGCCGGCCAATGATGTGCTCATTAAAGTGAAATATGCCGCTTTAAATTACAAAGACGCTTTATCGGCATCAGGACATAAAGGAGTTTCTCGTTTTTATCCTCACACTCCTGGTGTAGATGCATGTGGAATTGTTGAAGAAGACAAGAGCGGCAGGTTCGAGCCCGGACAGGCGGTTATTTGCACGAGTTATGATTTAGGGATGAACACCAAAGGGGGATTTGCCGAGTACATTTCGGTTCCCGCCGAATGGATTGTGCCTTTGCCTGAAAAAATGAGCTTGAAGGAGGCCATGATTATGGGTACAGCGGCATATACAGCAGCTCTGGCCCTTTACAAGATGGAAAACAATGGGCAAAGGCCCGCAATGGGTCCGATCATGGTTACGGGCGCTAGTGGAGGAGTTGGTTCAATGGCTGTGGCTATTTTGAAAAAGGCGGGCTATGAGGTTTTGGCATCCAGCGGAAAGCAAGAGGCAGTCGGCTATCTCTTGTCTATTGGGGCCAAAGAGGTGCTCGATCGAAGTGCTGTAAACGACGAAAGTGGAAGACCCTTACTTCGTTCAGAATGGGCGGGAGCCATCGATAATGTTGGCGGGAATACCCTGGTAACCTTACTTAAGAAATGTGGAAGAAATGGCTCTGTTGCAACGATTGGCTTAGTTGATCGGGCTGAATTCGACATGAGCATCTACCCTTTTATTCTGAATGGAGTGAACCTTCTGGGCATAGATAGCGCAGAAACGCCGATGAATATCAGAACATTGGTATGGGAGAAATTAGCTCAAGAATGGAGACCAGATCACCTTGAGGAAATTGCTAGTTTCTGCAGTTTAGAGGAGATTCCAGCGCAAATGGACTTGATTCTAAACGGTAAAACAAAGGGAAGAGTAGTTGCAGAAATGTAATCAAGAACTTTGTGAGTAGGCTGTTTTAGTTTGTGGATGAAATGGGATTTTTAATTGAGCTGATTTACCTTTATCTCGTCACTATTAAATCATTCGTATCATGGGACAAGAGCACTTGAAAGCTACCATCATCAAGAACATCAAACGCCTTAGGGAGGAGAAAGGACTATCTCAGGAACAGATGGCTGAAGCTCTGGAAATGAGCACTAGTGGCTACAACAACGTTGAACGAGGAAGCGTTGATGTATGCGTTTCTCGCGTTGAGCAAATTGCAGTGCTATTAAATGTTCAACCAGCAGCGCTCTTTGAATTCGAGTCGTCGCAGATTTTTAATATCAGCCAAAATAAATACGTACAGGGAACAGGGGCACGCGCTGAGAACATGCAATTTTCAAGCAATGAATATGTTCAGCGCTACATCGAACACCTCGAAAAGGAAATTATAGAACTGAAAGAAGAAAAGAAAAGCGGCTATAACTAAGCGGCTCTTATTTTTCAATAGCAATACGACGATTGAAAAAACCATCGGGAGTGCTAATTCGTACATGGTATATTCCTGTAAGGAGTGAGTTGCAAGAGAGTTGATTTAATCCCTTTTGAATTGGTCCACTCAAAACAACTTTCCCCTGTAGATCAAACACATCGAAATTACCAGAGCTGAAAGGCCAATCAATATTCACTAAGCTGTTACTAGGATTGGGATACAGTTTCCAAGTAAAGTCAAGTTCACTTAAAACACCAGGGAAAGAGATGGCATAGCTTTCTGTTGAAGTGCAGCCTGATGGGTCTGTGACGGTGAGCGTATACTCGCCTGGAGCTAAATTTTCTATGCTTTGTCCATTATCACCATTACTCCACTCCAGAGTATAGTTCTCATCCCCCTCAATGAGGTTAAAACTCAATGCTCCATCTGAAACATCGCCTGAACTAGCGTCACTAACAAGCACATCATAAACCAATGAAAAGGAATCTTGTCGGTAGTCTTCAAAGAAAAAGTAGCAACCCAGAAAAGCAAGTGGCGCGCAACCTCCATGGTCAAACGCACCTCCATTCAAGGCGCTAACGTTTGTTGCACCATTGTTGGTCATGGCTTCTAAAGCCACAAGAGAGTTGTTATAATCCACCTGTTCGTCTTCCGTGCAATAGTACATGGTTACGGGTGCTGTTGGTGCCCAGTCGTAAACGTCGTTATCAGCAAGAGCCAGCCTCAAAGGGTGGTTTGGGTCGTTCTGAAAGGCCTCAAACACCTCAGGAAGGAGCATTTGATTTGGAATAGCAGGAAGCTGAGTTGAGATGTATCCTATGCTATTTGTGCCGTCGAACAAATCGGGTAAGGTAGTGGCATAGGGTTCTACGAAAATTTCTTCAAGGCTGTCGTATAAATTCCCGTAAGCCGCTTGATAAGCCATAGTTACATAAGGCAAAAAGCCTGAGAAAGAGAAAGGGGCATCAGCAATAATCATGTTGGTTTGAGTGCCCGAGATATCATATGGCCCGCTCATTGGTGCACTGGCTGTGACGGTGAATTCTTCTGGAAACTCTTCTTCAATCATTTTATGTAGGGCCATTGTGGCGTGGCCTCCTTGAGAATAACCAAAAAGAAAAAGTTGCTCGTTCCAAGTGTAGCCCAATTCTTCTTGAAGCTCGTTTGAAGCCAAACGAATCAGGTCTAAGCTGGTACTGGCTTGAGAATCGGCATGAACATAAAGGTGAAAGAGCTCAGAAACACCAAGCCCAATAAAATCGGGCAACGTAACTATGTAGCCCGATCCTGCATACATCACCCCAAGAAGTCCTTCACCATTTAGAAAAGAAGGTACTTGAGTTCTAACTGTAGTAGTACCGTGTTGGTACGATGCAATAGGGCTTGCACAAGAACCTACATCGTTGGGAACGGCAATCCCTCCTGACACCAAAACCATTTCTCCATTGGGGTGTTCGGTCATGTATTCTACGCGGTAATAATCAACTCCACTTGTGATATTAATGGTATTGTTAGGAACCCCAAAGTCGTTCACAATTTGTTCCACTTCTGAAATACTAAAGGATTCTAATAATTCAAGGTTAACCAGCTGAGCAAGACCCTGAAAACTAGTAATTAGGAGGGCAAGGGAGAAGATATGTTTCATTTTGTAAGGTTTTGGTTCGGTAAGTTAATCATTTGTCGGATTTGTCCTACATCCTTGTGGGAACTAAGCTTACCAAATAAGCCCAATGAGGGGCTTACTTTCGTTGTCCTGACAAGACAATATGAAGAAAAGACTTTTGTTGATAGATGATGAAATTGTTACCCTGAAGATGACGAAAATGCTCTTAGACCAGCATGGTTTTGATGTAGAAACTTCTTTAACCACTTCCGAGGCGATATCAGTACTAAGCGGAAATGGGATTGATTTAATTCTGCTCGATATTTCTATGCCAACAATTGATGGCTTCGATTTTATTAAGTTGATGAGCAGCTTGAGAATACGCGTTCCAGTGGTGTTTCTGTCCAATTCAAATGATGAATATACTGTGAAGATGGCCTTGTCAGAAGGGGTAAAGCGCTGCATAAGTAAGAACAAACAATTCGCAGAATTACCGCAAATAATTGAAGATGTCCTTGCAGAAAATGCCAATGCTTGAAACTACTGCCATGAGCGCTAAAAAACTGGGTTTGAACCCTCCGAAAACAGATATTGATAGATTCGTCTATGCTATTTCTCACGACTTGAATGAGCCTTTGAGAATGGTATCGTCTTTTATTAAATTGGCGCAAAACAATGCGGGCAAGGAAAGCGGTGGAGAATACTTGAACATGGCTTTACAAAATGCAGATCAGCTTAAAAGGATGATTAATGCACTTGTTGACCTCTCTCGTGTTACAAGAACGAACCAAGAGAAAATCGCTCTCAAACCGAAGGCCTTACTTTCAGAAGTGAATAGCATGTATCGTTCAGAACTTCAAGCAAGAGAAATTGTCTTTTCTTTTGATTGTGATGATGAGGTAGTGGTTGTTGAAGAGCAATTGATAACCGTGTTTAAAGAGTTGATTCAAAATGTATTAGACCATTCTGGAAAGGAAGTGAGTAGCTATCACATCTCTTCGAAACAGTTAGGGGATAAAGTAGAATTTGTGTGCATTGCTCAAAATGATTGCTTAAAAACGATAACTTTAAATCAAATATTTGATGTGTTTTCAAGTGGAAAGAAATCACACCACCACATTGGAATGGGGCTAACCCTTGCTAGAGCTTGTGTAGAGCACAATGGAGGCGAAATGTGGGCAACTGAAGGAGAACACTTGGAAATTCGTTTTACTCTTCCCAAAGCGTAGTCATGAGCAGCTTGAAAGTCAAGATTTTAGTAGTTGAAGATAACCTTCAAGACTTCATTATTATTCGTGAGGTCTTGGGGCAAATTAGGGGCTTTTTCATTCAAGTTGACCATGCTGATTGCATTGCAAAGGCGCTTGAAATGATTCATGAAAGCCGGGAAAGCAAAAACTACGACATCATTTTCCTCGATTTATTTCTACCAGACAGTTTTGGTCAAGACACTTTTAAACTGGTTCAAGACAGTTTGGAAGTAGCACCGCCAATTGTGGTCTTGTCTGGTTTGAGCGATAGAAACATTGCGGTAGATATCGTAAAGCAAGGTGCGCAGGACTATCTCGTGAAGGGCGAGTTTGACGCCAACCTCCTTGAAAAGTCAATTGTGTATTCAATTGAAAGAAAGAAATACCAAGACATTCTTCGAGCTTCGGAAAAGAAATACAGATCCACCTTTGAGTCGGTTGGAGTGGCTATTGGTGAATACGACTACACCAAGATGAACGATCATGTTCAAGACCTGAAAAGGGCTGGTGTTGAGCATCCCCTTGAAAAAGCGGTGGTAACGAAAGATAACCTCATGGAGTTTAGGGCGATGCTAAAACT
>Ga0209652_1001473_pt1 | contig 19139 bp, 18 predicted proteins | sample SaaInl74LU_5_DNA_FD_184641 | JGI IMG/M metagenome (GOLD analysis project Ga0209652, IMG submission 184641) | Marine microbial communities from expanding oxygen minimum zones in the Saanich Inlet - ESP_74LU_5_DNA (SPAdes) (version 2) | ecosystem: Environmental > Aquatic > Marine > Intertidal zone... | reverse complement strand
AATTCTGTGCAGGCTCACCTTTTCATCACCCTTCGGCCCTTATATTGAGAGGCTAACAAGAGGGGACCATCAATGTCTCGGCCTGTCATCGGCATCATCGGCAACAGCCACCTGATCAATGACCAATATCCCGCCCATTCGAGCGGTACGATGAACGCCTGCGCGGTGTCGCAGGCTGCGGGATGTCTGCCTTTGATCATCCCGTCCGACCCCGCCATCGTTTCGATCCCGGAACTGCTGGACGCCTGTGACGGGTTCCTGCTGACCGGCGGTCGCCCGAATGTGCACCCCGAAGAGTATGGCGAGGCTGAAACTCCGGCCCACGGCACCTTTGACCGTGACCGCGATGCCATCGCCCTGCCATTGGTGCGCGCCTGTGTTGAGCGGGGACAACCGGTCTTTGGTGTCTGCCGTGGGTTCCAAGAGGTCAACGTGGCCATGGGCGGCTCTCTCTACCCCGAAATCCGGGACCTGCCGGGCCGCGACAATCACCGCATGCCGCCTGACGGCACGCTTGAGGAAAAGTTTGCCCTGCGTCACGTCGTGACATTCATCGAGGGTGGGCCGTTTCACCGCCTGATGGGCGCACAAGAGGTGATGACGAATACCTTGCACGGGCAGGGCATCAAGCGCCCCGGCCAGCGCATCGTCATCGACGGCACGGCACCTGACGGCACGCCAGAGGCGATCTATGTCGACGGCGCCCCGGGATTTACCCTGTCCGTTCAATGGCATCCGGAATGGAATGCAGCGACGGACCCGGTGTCCCTGCCGCTTTTCACCGCATTCGGGGACGCGGCGCGGGCCTGGGCCGCGGGCCGGTCGGCACAGCAGACGCGGCTGTCTGCCTGATACTCTGATAGCCTGACAATCCGATTGAGAATCCGGAGCGGCGCTGGCATGGTTGCCCGTAAACGATTACGCATTATTAGGTGATCGTTGGAACAACACTCCAGGGGACCTCATGAAACGCTCTCGCATCAACGCAATCATGGCCGAAGCGGATGACATGATCCGCCAGTACGGCTTTGTCCTTCCGCCCTTTGCATATTGGACGCCCGAGGAATTCGTCGCCCGCAAATCCGAGGCGGCGAACATCATTTCCGCCCGCTGCGGTTGGGATATCAGCGACTATGGGGCAGGGCGCTATGACGAGATGGGGTTGTTCCTGTTCACCCTGCGCAATGGCCGGCTGGCCGACCTGCAGCGCGGCGGCGGCATGTGCTATGCTGAAAAACTGTTGATTTCAAAGCAGGATCAGCTGTCGCCCATGCATACCCACGTCATCAAGGCCGAAGACATCATCAACCGGGGCGGGGCCACTCTGGTGATCGAACTGTTCGGGTCCGACGATGCAGGCCACTTTGCCGAGGACAAGGGCGGCACCGTCTGGTGTGATGGCATTCGGCGGGACTACGCTCCGGGTGACAAGCTCAAGCTGGCCCCCGGCGAAAGCGTCACCCTGATGCCGGGCGACTGGCACGCCTTTTGGGGCGAAGGGGGCGATGTGCTGATCGGTGAAGTGTCGACCGTGAATGACGACGAGACCGACAACATCTTCCGCGAACCGATTGGCCGGTTTGCCACGATCGAAGAGGATGTGGCCCCGACCCACCTTCTGGTCAGCGATTACCGGGCCGTGCTGGGCGCCTAGACAGGCCGGGTCGGGGGCTTACTCCAGCAAAAGCGCTTCGTGCTTTTGGAGGCAGCGGCGGGCAGTGCCGCCATAGGTCGACGGCATGCCGCGCAGATCCGGGAACAGGGCGAACAGCTCTTCCCGCGCGGCACCGTGGACGGCACATAGACCAACCTCGCCGGGGTGAAAGCTTTCCGAGGCCGCCCCTTCGGCAAAGATGATCTCGTGTATGTCGAACAGGATGTGGACGTATGTGATCTCGGCCCGCTGCTCTATCGTGACGTCGACGCCGTCGACCAGATGCTTGGCCGCAACCAGAACTTCGCTTTCGCCGAACAGCAGTTGCGACCGGTAGCCCTGAAACAGCATGCGGTGCTGGGGTGAGACGACGATGTCGTTCTCTTGTCCTTTCAGGACGCCGGGCCGGATGCGAATGGGGGCAAAGTCACCCTTGGCCGGTACCGTCCGGGTGCCCATCCAGCGGATCGGTTGAAGCCCGTGATCCCGGGTCACGACCAAATCGCCGACCTGCAAATCCTCAACGCAGCGGGCCCCTCGCGCGGTGGCGAACCGGGTTCCGGCGCCAAAGCAGATGATGCTTTCGATCTCGGAAAAGGTGAGGAGGGAGCCGTCATCAAGGGTCACGCTGCCCGAAAGGCTGCCCGTTTTGTCGTCAACGGTCTTCAGGCTTTGCAGATCGGCGAGCCGACCCAGTTTCAGGATGTCACCGGTGCCTTCGCCCGCATTGCCGCCGTCGATGCTGATCGCGCCGGTGCCGACTTCAAGCATGTCTTCGAGGACGAAGATGTCGTCCCCCGTGCCGCCATAGACGATGTCATCGCCATCACCCGCAAAGACAAGGTCAGCCCTGCCTGCGGCCCGGATCAGATCGTCGTTCGATCCATCTTCGGCGTCGGCGCCATCGATGACGTCGCCTTCGGGATCGCCCGCATAACCGGCGTTAAGGATTTCTCCCGCATCCGTCCCCTCGACCTCGAAATCCAGTTGCGGTACGCCATTGACCGCAAGGGCTGCCGGGTCGGGCATGAGGGTGGCCGACACCCCGACAAGCGTCAACTGTTCGCCCGCCGGAAAGGTGAGGATGGCGTCGACATTGCCGTTGGCCGTAACCATGACGTCCAAGGTGTTCACGGGCGAACCGTCCAGATCGGTCAGGGCCGAGACATCAAGCAGGTCGACCGCGGTATAGGTGCCATCTCCGACCGCGTCGGGAGTGGCAAAGCCCTGGATCACATCCTGACCATCCCCGTCATCCAGCCGGATGATGTCGCTGTCGCTGTCGCTGTCAGAGCCAAGGTTGATGGTATCGTTGCCGGTTCCCGCCTCGACAGTGTCGGCCCCTGCGCCTAGTTTCAGGGTATCGTCACCCATGCCACCCAGAACGCTGTCGTCGCCAGCGCCCGCCGCCAGGCTGGTTCCGTGCAAGGCATTGGTCGCGTCAAAGCTATTGGCGTAGTCGGTCAGTTCAAAGGCTTCGATTCCAAAGAAGGAGCCGCGTGCCGCGCTTGCGTCAAAGTCAAAGCTGCCCGTTTCCGATCCGCTCAGGGTGACGATGACCCCCGCCGTTTCGGTATCGGCCTGCGGGACGAGGGTGTCGATATCGCTTCGGCCCGCATCTTTACCACCATAGATCAGGTCGTTGCCGTCCCTGTCACCCATGATGAGGCTGCCATTGCCTTCATTACTACGAAGTGTATCCTGCCCGGTACCGCCGGACAGCTTATCGTCGCCTTGGCTGCCCTTAACGATATCATTGCTGCCGCCGCCGCGGACAGTGTCGTTTTCTTCGCCACCGTTGATGTTGTCGTCGCCAGTGCCACTGTCGATCTGATCCGAATCTGATCCACCGTCGAGGGTGTCGTTGCTTGCGCCGGCCTCGATCAGGTCGTCATTGGCCAAGACCCCGGGCAGTAAAGCGTCTTTGGCATCGACCTGGTCTCCGTCGATGTCAACAAAGCCTGCAGCAATAACGTCGTTTCCTGTGGTTCCAGAGACGGTGCCATTGCTCATCGTCCAGACCCCGCCTGTTTAGGAAAGGTGGCGGTCAACCTGCACCGGCAAGTTCGGATAGGCTGCGAACCTGTTTTGCCTTGCTGCTGTATGGCCCAAAATTCGGCCCCGCAATTCATTCAAATGCCCACCTTGGAAGGGTGCGCCGGGTCTAAATTATCCCAATGCACCAAAGCTATCCTCTTGGATATAGTTCGACGGCGCGGCGAAATTATCCTAAATTGAGGACAAACAGGGGAGGAAGCAGGGCAATCGGGTCGCCAATTGCTTTATTGTTCCCGAAATGAAGACAGCGAATGTTGTCTGACCCAGATCGCGGGCAGGTTTGCGCGAGAGTGGCATTCGGGCGACACTCTGTCCGATCAGGTAACGCGGGCGCGCGTCTTGTACTCGGGCCGATCCCAGAGGCCCTTTCCAATCACCTCGGCAATGATGGCAACAGCCCGGTCCACGTCATCAAGGTCGATGTAAAGCGGGGTAAAGCCGAACCGCATAATGTCCGGGGCGCGAAAGTCCCCGATCACGCCGCGCCCGATCAGCGCCTGCATGGCGGCATAGCCATCGGCAAAGTGAAAGGACACCTGGCTGCCGCGCAAAGCGTGGTCACGGGGGGTGGCCAGCCGAAGGGTGGGGCAGGCGGCCTCGACCCCTGCAATGAACCGGTCTGTCAGCTCAAGCGATCGGGCGCGAAGGGCGTCCATATCGACGTTGTCCCAGATGTCGAGGGCTGCATCGAGAGCTGCCAGCCCCAGAACAGGGGGGGTGCCGACCCGCATCCGTTCGATCCCCGGACCGGGCCGGTAGGACGGGTCAAAGGCAAACGGGGCCTCGTGTCCCAGCCAGCCGGACAAGGCGGGGTTCACCGTCCCGGCATGACGGGGGGCGACATAGATGAACGCGGGGGCGCCCGGCCCGCCATTCAGGTATTTGTAGGTGCAGCCCACCGCGAAATCGGCCATGCCCCCCGCCACATCGACGGGAAAGGCCCCGGCCGAGTGGGCAAGGTCCCAGATCGCCAGCGCGCCGGCCTGATGGGCGCGGCGGGTCAGATCGGCCATGTCGTGACGGCGGCCGGTGCGGTAGTCCACTTCGGTGATCATCAGGACGGCCACGTCGCCGTCGATTGCCTCTGCCACCGCCTCGGGGGCGACCACCCGCAATTCATGCTCTTGCTTGAGGGCGGCGATCAGCCCTTCGGCCATGTAGAGGTCGGACGGAAAATTGCCACTGTCCGAAAGGATCACCTTGCGGCCCGGGCGCATTTCAAGAGCAGCGGCGAGAGCCTGAAACACCTTGATCGAAAGGGTGTCACCCAGCACGACATGTCCCGGCTCTGCCCCGACAAGGCGGCCGACACGGTCCCCCATCTCGGTCGGTTGGGCCATCCAGCCCGCCTTGTTCCAGCCGGTGATCAGCATCTCGCCCCATTCCGCCGCCATGGTCCGCGCGACCCGGTCAGGCGCCGACAAAGGCAGCGGGCCAAGCGAGTTGCCATCGAGGTAGATCAACCCCTCGGGCAGGTGGAACAGGGCTTTGGTAGCGGCGAAATCGGACATGTCTTGGGGGTCACTTCTGCTGGATAAGGTTTCGGGATATCACGCCACCTGGCCGCCCGCGACCTGGATTGTCTGGCCGTTGACGCTGCGGGCCGCCTCCGAACACAGCCACATGGCCGCCCCTGCCACCTCGTCCACCTGCAACAGGGTGCGGTGGCGGTTGCCGCGGGCCATCTCAGCGGTGGCGGCCACTTCCGGGATGCCGCATCGGGCGGCGATGGCCGCAGCATTCCGGGTGACGATGTCAGTGTCGACATAGCCGGGGCAGAGCGCATTGAAGGTGACGGCTCCCCCCATGTACTCTTCGCTCAGCCCCCGGATCAGCCCGATCAGCCCGTGTTTGGAGGCGGTATAGGGCACCGCCCCCGCCAGCCCCCGGACCCCCGCGATGGAGGATACAGCAATCATCCGCGCCCAGTCGTCTTTACGAAGCGTGGTCAAAGCAGCCTGAAACGTCACAAAGGCCCCATCAAGATTGGTCGACAACGTGCGTCGCCAGTCGGCCATGGTGACTTTGCGAAACCGCCCGCCTTCGGCGATGCCGGCATTGGCGACGCAGATCGCCACCGGTCCTCGTTCCTCAGCAGCGCGGGCGATTGCGTCGCGCAGGGCGGTTTCATCGGTCACGTCGACGGCGACAGGGTGCAGGCGCGGGTTGGCAGTTGCCGCTGCCTTCAGCACATCGGCCCGGCGTCCGGTGATTGTCACTTCGGCCCCGGCGTTGGCAAATGCGGTGGCGATGGCCAGCCCGATACCGGTGCCGCCGCCGGTGACAAGCGCGTGGCGTCCCGAATGCTCCATCCTGCTCCCCCTTCAGTATTTCGTATGCTAGGCGGCTGAGTTGACCGGTGACAAGAGGGGCAGGGCAGGGCATTGTCGTCCCATGAAATGGATAGACCTTCCCCCCGTCTGGCTGTTTGCCGCCATCGTGCTGTCCTGGTGGATCGGCCAACTTGACCCGTTCGCGCTATCCTTTGGCGGGGCGTGGTCGGATCTTGCGGGCGGTTTGCTGGTGGGCGGCGGGCTGGTCCTGATGGTGCTTGCGGTGATCGAGATGCGCAAATGGCGGACCACGGTCATCCCGCATATGGAGGCCGCCTATCTGGTGACTTCGGGCATCTTCAAGCGCAGCCGGAACCCGATCTACCTTGGCGACGCATTGGTCCTTTTGGGCCTGATGTTCAGGTTTGACGCGCCGCTGGCCTTGCCGATTTTGCCGATTTTCGTCTGGATCATCGAAAAGCGATTCATCGTGGCCGAAGAATCGCGGCTGCGGACCAAATTTGGCGTCGCCTTCCACCGCTACACCCAAACCACGCGGCGTTGGGTTTGATCCGGTCAGGGTGACGTTAGGGCATCAGCGCACAAGACCTGAGGCATGAGCGCACAGAAACTGTGAGCGCTCACATGCATCAACCGCCCCATGCTTGCCTTGTGAAATTATCTTGCGCGCTATAATGCATCCTGAACGGATGGCTTGCGAGGGGGAATTGCCCGTGAAGATTGGTGCACCGAAAGAGATATTTGAGGGCGAAGCCCGGGTAGCGATGACGCCCGCGTCGGCGCTGGAGCTGCAAAAGCTTGGGCATACCTGCGTCATCGAAAGTGGGGCCGGGCAACTGGCCGGTTTCTCGGACGCGGCTTACAAGGAGGCCGGTGTCGAGGTCGTCAAGACCGCCGCCGCCCTATGGAAGGCCGCTGAGGTCGTCGTAAAGGTCAGGCCCCCTTCCGAAACCGAGGCCAAACGATTGCAGGACGGTCAAACCCTCATCTCCTTCTTCTGGCCGGGCCAGAACGAAGAGCTGATGAAGCTGGCCGCCAGCAAGGGCGCCACGGTCATCGCCATGGACATGGTGCCCCGCATCAGCCGGGCCCAGAAGATGGACGCCCTATCTTCTATGGCCAATATCGCGGGTTACCGGGCTGTGATCGAGGCGGGTAACAACTTTGGCCGCTTCTTCACCGGTCAGGTGACGGCAGCGGGCAAGGTGCCCCCGGCCAAGGTGCTTGTTGTCGGCGCTGGCGTAGCAGGACTTGCCGCTATCGGTACCTCGACCTCGCTCGGTGCAATCACATACGCCTTCGACGTCCGCCCCGAAGTGGCCGAGCAGATTGAATCGATGGGCGCCGAGTTCGTGTTCCTTGAGTTCGACGCCAGCGAATTGCCTGATGGCGCCGCAACCGGCGGCTATGCCCCACCCTCTTCGCCCGAGTTTCAGGCAAAGCAGCTTGCCAAGTTCCGCGAAATTGCGCCGGACATGGACATCGTCATCACCACGGCGCTGATCCCCGGTCGCCCGGCGCCCAAGCTTTGGACCAAGGATATGGTCGAGGCGATGAAGCCCGGTTCTGTCGTGATCGACCTCGCGGCGGAGCGCGGTGGCAACTGCGATCTGACCGTTATGGACGAAAAGGTCGTGACCGATAACGGCGTGACCATCATCGGCTACACCGATTTCCCCAGCCGGATGGCGGCACAGGCCTCGACCCTGTACTCCAACAACATCCGTCACATGATGGCGGATTTGACACCGGGCAAGGACGGCGTCGTCAACCACAACATGGAAGACGACGTGATCCGGGGGGCGACAGCCACTCACAAGAACGAAATCACCTTCCCGCCGCCGCCGCCCAAAGTGCAGGCCATCGCAGCCGCGCCGAAGAAGGACAAGCCCAAGGAACTGACCGCCGAAGAAAAGCGGGCGATGGAAGTCGCCGCCTTCAAGACCGAGACCCGCAATCAGGTGGCCCTGCTGGTCGTTGGTGCGGTGCTGTTGCTGGCCGTAGGTTTGGTCGCACCGGCCAGCTTTATGCAGCATTTCATCGTGTTCGTACTGGCAGTGTTCGTCGGCTTTCAGGTTATCTGGGGGGTCGCGCATTCGCTGCACACGCCCCTCATGGCTGTGACCAACGCCATCTCCTCGATTATCATTCTGGGGGCTTTGACCCAGATCGGATCGGGCTCTGTACTTGTGGTCATCTTGGCGGCCCTGGCGGTTTTCATGACGGGCATCAACATTTTCGGCGGCTTCCTCGTGACACGGCGCATGCTCGCCATGTTCCAAAAGTCGTAAGGGAGTTCGGATTATGGAATTCGGTTTCACAACAGCGGCTTATGTCGTTGCGGCCATCCTGTTCATCCTGTCGCTTGGCGGTTTGTCGGGACAGGAAAGCGCCAAGCGCGCGGTGTGGTACGGCATTGCCGGCATGGCGCTTGCCGTCGCGGCGACGCTGATCGGCCCGGGCTCGGGCCTGTGGCTATTGTCGATCATCCTGATCGGCGGCGGCGGGGTGATCGGCTACATCCTGGCAACACGGGTGCAGATGACCCAGATGCCAGAGCTTGTGGCCGCGATGCACAGCCTTGTCGGTCTGGCCGCGGTCCTCGTCGGTCTGATTGCACATTTTGAGATTGTTAGGGTCACTTCCCTCATGGCCTCTGGCTTTGACGGGTCGGAATTCGCAACCTTCGGCGCGCTGATCGCCAAGAAGTCGGCGGTAGAGCTGAACATTCTGCGCGTTGAATTGTTCCTGGGCATCTTCATCGGTGCGGTGACCTTCACCGGTTCGGTGATTGCCTATGGCAAGCTGGCGGGCCGGGTGAATTCGGCCGCCAAGAAGCTGCCCGGCGGGCATATGCTGAATGCCGGTGCGGCGATCCTCTCTCTCCTTTGCCTGATCTGGTACTTCAACTCTGGCGGTTTCTTCCCGCTGTTCCTGATGACGCTGGCCGCCCTCTTTATCGGCTACCACCTGATCATGGGCATCGGCGGGGCTGACATGCCGGTCGTCGTGTCCATGCTGAACAGCTATTCGGGCTGGGCTGCGGCGGCGATTGGCTTCAGCCTTGGCAACGATCTTCTGATCGTGGTCGGTGCGCTGGTCGGCTCGTCCGGTGCGATCCTGTCCTACATCATGTGTAAGGCGATGAACCGGTCCTTTGTGAGCGTCATTCTGGGCGGCTTTGGCGGCCCGGCTGGCGAACAGATGGCCATCGACGGTGAGCAGATCGCCATCGACAGCGATGGTGTCGCTACTGCGCTGAACGAGGCCGACAGCGTCATCATCATCCCGGGCTACGGCATGGCCGTCGCACAGGCCCAGTCGGCTGTGGCGGAACTGACCCGCAAGCTGCGTGCCGCTGGCAAGGAAGTTCGATTTGCAATCCACCCCGTTGCCGGTCGTCTGCCCGGCCACATGAACGTGCTTCTGGCCGAGGCCAAGGTACCCTATGACATCGTGCTGGAAATGGACGAGATCAATGAGGACTTCCCCAAGACCGACGTGGCCATCGTCATCGGCTCGAACGACATCGTGAACCCTGCCGCACAGGACGATCCCAACAGCCCCATCGCTGGTATGCCGGTGCTTGAGTGCTGGAAGGCCAAGCAGGTCTTTGTGTCAAAGCGTGGTCAGGGCACTGGCTATTCGGGCATCGAAAACCCGCTGTTCTTCAAGGAGAACACGCGCATGTTCTACGGCGACGCCAAGAAGTCGCTGGACGAGCTATTGCCCAAGATCAACTGACTTGCGTCAATGCGCGAACCGAAACGCCCGGACGGCTTCGTCCGGGCGTTTTGCGTTCCGCGCAAGGTGTCGCGTCGACCAAAATAAGTGCAAATTTTGGCGTATGAAAAATTGTATATACAATGTATATCTATATGCTATAGGTGATCTCGCAGCAGAGGGTGGCCCGAATGGCGCGAAGTGAAAAGGCAAGCAAGGATCGCAAGGACAGTCAGTTGATCATTCGCATCAACGGAAACGACCGCGATCGGTTTGTCGAATTATGCGAAACGCTGGATACCAGCGCGGCCCGCGAAATCCGTCGGTTTATCCGCGATTTCGTGGCCGAGCATGGCGCGGAGCCGCCGTCCGAGCAGCAAAACTCGAAAAAGAAAGGAGCCTGACTCATGGCAAAGAAAAGCAATATCAAGGACCTCAAGAAGGAAGTGAAACTGCGCGCCCAGAAGGTAAAGCGCCAGGAGGCCAAGCTGAAAGCAGCCAAGAAGGCGCTGAAGAAAGCGGCCTGATCGATCATGGGCCCGTGTCCAGCCGGACGCGCGCTCAGACATGACCAAGAGGAGTCCAGTATGATCGAATTGACGGACCTGCCCGGAATCGGACCCGCCATTGCCACCCAACTGCGGGCATCCGGCGTGACCACCGTGGAGGAACTCGCCCGTGCCACGCCAGAGCTTTTGGTGACGGTGCGTGGCATTTCGCTGACCCGGGCCGAGGTATTCCGCACAGCGGCCGCCGCCGCGTCCGGCCCGCAACATAGCGCAGCCGCGCCTCCGATGACCGGGGCACCTCTGACCGAAGCCCCAAAGCCGAAGGCTGCCAAGGACAAAGCCAAGGGGGGCAAGCCCAAGGCGCCGATATCCGAACCCAAGAAGGCCAAGCCCGAAAAGGCGCAGCCAGAGAAATCGAAACCGAAGTCATCGAAAGCGCGCAAGGCCAAGAAAGCCTCCGGGGCCGCGATGGCGATACCACAAGACGCCGCTTCGGCAAAGGCCCAGTCCAAAAAGGCCCAGTCCGAAAAAGCCCAGTCCAAGACAGCTAGGTCCGAAAAGTCCCAGCCTAAGACGGCGAAGTCCAAGAAGGCCAAACCCAAAAAGGACGAGTCACAGCAGTCGAAGTCGGCAAAGGGCAAGTCCAAGGCCGACAAGTCGAAGAAGTCTGCGAAATCCGGTAAGAAAACGGCGGCCAAGGCGTCAAAGGCGGGCAAGAATTAGCCGCTGCGGCGGCCCCGGAACCGGGGCCGCCGCGGGAACTTATGTCAGGTAGGTGTTGAACCAGCCCAACGTCCGCTCCCACGCCAATTCGGCGGCGGCTTCGTCGTAGCGCGGCGTGCTGTCGTTGTGGAAGCCGTGATTGACGTCCGGGTAGATGTGCGCCTCAAAGACCTTTTCGTTGGCGATCAGCGCCTCTTCCATGGCAGGCCAGCCTGCGTTGATACGGTCGTCGAGGGCCGCGTATTGCAGCATCAGTGGGGCCTCTATTTTCGGCACATCCTCAGCCGCCGCTTGCCGCCCGTAGAAAGGCACGCCTGCGCTGAGTTCGGGGTAGGCCACGGCAATCGCGTTGACCACGCCGCCGCCGTAGCAAAAGCCGGTGGCCCCGACCTTGCCGGTGCTGTCGGGATGGGCAAGCAGGAATTCAAAGCCTGCGAAGAAATCGTTCATCAGCTTGGTACTGTCGACCGAAGATTGCAGCTCGCGCCCTTCGGCGTCGGTACCGGGGTAGCCGCCGACCGAGGTCAGCCCGTCGGGGGCAAGCGTCATGAAGCCTGCCTTGGCAAGACGGCGGGCGACGTCCTCGATATAGGGGTTCAGCCCCCGGTTCTCGTGCACGACAAGCACAGCGGGCAGGGGGCCTGTCGCATTGGCAGGCTTCACCAGATAGCCGCGCACTTCCCCATGCCCGTTGGGTGATGGATATATGATGTATTCGGGCAGGATGTCCGCATCGTTAAATTTGACCTGCTGAGCCAGCGCATAATTGGGTGAAATCATGTTGAGCAGGGCGAGGGCTGTTACCCCTCCGACGGCGAACTTTCCTGCGCGGTCCAGAAACTCACGTTTGGTGATCTTGCCGTGGGCATAATGGTCGTAGAGCCGAAGTAGCTCTGGGTCAAAGTCTTTGGCGGTCATCCGGGTCATTCGGCATTCTCCTGCTGACAAGGCTATGCGATGCGCTTTTGACGAGATCCTAAGCCGGGGCAGGCGCCTGGCAAATCACATTTGCCACGGCCCTCTCAGGCATCGCGCCAGGTGCCCGGGGCAATCCCGTCCAGCGACCAGTCCCCGATCCGCCAGCGCACCAGCCGCAAAGTGGGAAAGCCGATGGCCGCAGTCATCCGCCGGACCTGACGATTGCGGCCCTCGCGCAGGGTGACCTCGATCCAGGTGTCCGGGACCGATTTGCGGTAGCGCACCGGCGGGGTGCGGGGCCACAAGTCAGGCGGCGCGATCAGCCGCGCCCCGGCGGGCAGGGTGGGCCCGTCATTCAGCGTCAGGCCCTGGCGCAGGGGGGCCAGATCAGCCTCGGTTGGCGCACCTTCAACCTGCACAAGGTAGGTTTTGGGCTGCTTGTGCGCCGGATCGGCGATGCGGGCCTGAAGGCGGCCATCATCGGTCAGGACCATCAGCCCTTCGCTGTCACGGTCCAGGCGGCCTGCCGGGTAAACCCCGGGAACGTCTATGAAATCCGAAAGAGTTGCCCGCGGCGTCGGGCTGCGCGCATCGGTGAATTGCGACAGGACGTCAAATGGTTTGTTAAAGAGAAGAACCTTTGCCATGCCTTTGCCTAGCGCCTGAAAGGACCCCCAGTCCATCCCGCAAAAACAATTTTCGGGAAGACTGCATTTTCTTCTTGATTAGAATCCGGTTTGGCCCCAAATCGCCGCTCAGACGCCAACGCACGCGCCTCTGGCCACGCTGGGACGAGCCCTCGATCAAGGGTAACACCCCGACCCGGCACGCGTTTATGCAGCGACGGTAACGTCTCCCTTGGAACTGAGCGGTCATGAATGGCCGAGTCTACTGGAGATGACCGATGACACTGCATGTAAACGGCGCAACCGCGCCGCGCCCTTCTGTCCCGTCCCGCCTCGACGCCTTCATTGCGGACAATGAGTTCGATCAACCCACGCTGGTGATCGACGTCGATCAAGTCGAAACCCAATACGGCGCTCTGAAAGCTGGCCTTGGTCACGCCGACATCCACTATGCGGTCAAGGCAAACCCCGCCCGCGAGATCCTTGAGCGGCTGGTCGCGCTTGGTTCGCATTTCGATGCCGCCTCGCGGGGCGAGATCGAGTTGTGCCTGTCCCTTGGTGCCCGGCCCGAGACGATTTCCTTTGGCAACACCGTCAAGCGGGCGTCCGACATCGCCTTTGCCTGGCATGCTGGGATCACCCTGTTCTCGGCCGATGCTGAGGAAGAGCTTGAAAAAATTGCCGAACACGCGCCGGGTGCAAGCGTCTATATTCGCTTGATCGTTGAGCTGTCTCAGGCAGATTGGCCGCTGAGCCGCAAGTTCGGCTGTGATCAGGATACCGCCCTGCGCCTGCTGGACTACGCCAAAGAGCTTGGCCTGACACCCGTCGGCTTTTCCTTCCACGTTGGTTCGCAAACCCGGCGGGCGGATATGTGGGGCCCGACCCTGGCCGAGCTGGCCAAGACCTGGCATGCCGCCCGCGAGGCAGGTCACGAACTGACCCTGCTTAACATCGGGGGGGGCTTCCCGGCGTTTTATGGTGAGGCAATCGAGGCACCGACCTCTTATGCCGCACGGGTGATGGCCCAGCTGCAAGAGCATTTCGGCGACATTCCCCAGATCATGGCTGAGCCGGGACGCGGCCTTGTGGCCGAGGCTGGGGCCATCGTGGCCGAGGTGATGCTGGTCAGCCGCAAATCCGACCGCGACATGCACCGTTGGGTCTATCTGTCTATCGGCCGCTTTTCTGGGCTGGCCGAGACCGAGGGCGAAGCGATCCGCTACGAATTCCAGACCGCCCGTGATGGCGATCCGACCGGGCCGTGCATCATGGCGGGCCCCTCGTGCGACAGCGCCGATGTGCTTTATGAGAAACGCCCGATGCATCTGCCGCTGACGCTGAAGTCCGGCGACAAGATCGTTATCCGCAACACCGGAGCTTATACTTCGACCTATTCCTCGGTCTGTTTCAATGGCTTCCCGCCTCTCGCGGTCGTGGTCATCTAGGCAACTGCCTGCCCTCATGTGGCGCGCGGTATACCGTCGTGCGCCGCTAAGCATTTCAAAAATCGACATTTCTTCTGTTTACAGCGGGGCAAAGACCTTTAGTTTGCGAACATCATCCAGCGCTGAGGTCCTCCCAGAATGAGCCCCGTTACCGACCATCCCCTGCGCTATGCGCTAGCCAACGAATTGCATGCTCGTCCGTTTCCGTCTCTCAAGGCGCCGGCGCGGGCGGCCTATCTTGCGCTCAAGCCTGCAGAGAACGCGGCGGGGCGGGACAGGGAAGTGGACCGCGCCCATCTGATTCGGCTGCTTGACCGTTTCGGGGCCCCCCATCCGCAACCCGGTGCGACCCATTACTCGGGCCAGATCGGTCGGCATCAGCTGAAATGGGAAAGCCATACCGAATTTGTGACGTACACCATCTTTGGCGATGGCGTGGCAGAACGGCCATTTGATGCGGCGACCTTTGCCGTCTTTCCCGAAGACTGGCTGGAGGAGGCTCCGGGCACCCGTATCACGTCGGCCCTGATCCGTATCGAACAGGCAGAGACTGATGACGGCATCAAGGAAAAGATGGAGCAATGGTTTGTCCCAGAAAGTCTAGCGATCAGCCGGGTCCTTGATGGGGACCTGATCATCGGTGCCGATTTCCGCATCGATTCGACGGGTCATCTGCGCTTTGCCGTCTTTGCCCGTCCGTCCACGGGTGACCGCCGCATTGGGCGCGTGGTGCAGCGCTTGTGCGAGATAGAAACCTACAAATCAATGTCCATGCTGGGTCTTGCCCGCGCCCGCGAATTAAACCCGCGCATGGCTGCGATGGACGTCAACCTGGCGGCGCTGGTCAAGGACATGTGTGGTCCGATGTCCGATCCGGCCGCGACTCTGCAGTCGCTTCTGGCGATATCGGCCGAGCTTGAGAATACGGTCGCTGAATCGAGCTTTCGCTTTGGCGCTACGGGGGCCTATGAGACTATCGTCAACCAGCGTATCGAGATCCTGCGTGAAGAGCGGTTCGGGGGCCGCCAGACCTTTGCCGAATTCATGATGCGCCGCTTTGACCCCGCCATGCGGACGGTCAAATCGACAGAAGCCCGTCTGCACGCCATGTCGGCCCGCGCGGTCCGGGCCGCCGAACTGCTGCGAACCCGTGTCGATGTCGAACGGTCCGCCCAGAACCAAGAGATCCTTGGCAGCCTGGACCGCCGCGCCGATCTGCAATTGCGTTTGCAGCGCACGGTTGAAGGTCTGTCGGTGGTTGCGATCAGCTACTATGCCGTCAACCTCGTCCTCTATGTGGCGGCCCCACTTGAATATGCCCTGCATGTTGGGAAGCCGGTGTTGGCCGCCATTGCGACGCCCTTGGTGATCCTGGCGGTCTGGTGGATGGTACACCGCATTCGCAAAGCGATGGAATAGGGTCGGGCGAAACACAGGTGAAGCACGCCGCCTGTCGCCTTTCCCTGTCCTCGTAACTGCGGTATCGCGGGACCGAAGCGATCAAGGGGCAGACAGATGCAAGGCATTCCCAAGCAGGTGATCTGCATCAACTGGGGCACCAAATACGGGCCGACCTATATCAACCGGCTGTACGGAATGGTGTCGCGCAACATCACGCCGCCCTTCACCTTTACCTGTTTTACCGACAACCGGACCGGTATCCGGCCCGAGGTTCTGTGCGAGGATCTACCCGATTTTGAGGTTGAATGGCCGACCAACACCTTGGGTATCTGGCCCAAATCCCGCCTTTGGGGCCTCACGCTTGGCAATCTCAAAGGGCCGGTTCTGTTCATGGACCTTGACCTTGTGGTGACCGGCAGCCTCGACGGATTTTTCAGCGAGGGGGCCCCTGACGACGTCATCCTGTCGCGCAACCCCAGCACTCCACTTGAGAAGATGGGCCAGACCTCGGTGTTCCGTTTTCCGGTAGGGGCCTTGCTGCCATTGCAGGAAAAGTTCGCTGCCGATCCCCAGGGCGTGGCCGACACCTACCGCTTTGAACAGCGCTACGTGACCCGCAATGCCCCGGGTGGGATCAAGTACTTTCCCAACGGCTGGATCCGCCATTTCCGGCGTCACTGCCGCTGGCCGTTCCCGTTGAACTACGTTCTGGCCCCACGGTTGCCCGCCGACGCCCGTATCGTGATTTTCCCCGGCGATCTTGAGCCGTATCACGCTATCGAGGGCCGCTATGGCGACATGATCCCGCAAAACACCCCGCTGGCGCATCTGGCCGGATTGTTCCGCAAGGGCCGACCCAAGTCGCCCTTGACCTATCTGCGACATTATATCCGGCCCACACCCTGGGTGGCCAAGTACTGGCGCGAGTAAAGGGGCTGTCGCCCGTCGGAATGCTGCTCTAGCGTAATGGGGCTTCTAGCCGGAGACCCCCATGCCCCAAATCCTGTCCGCCCGTGACCTGATGGACCGCCTTGTCGCCTTTCCCACGGTCAGCCGGGACAGCAATCTTGACCTTATCGACTTTGTCGAAGGATACCTGTCGGATCACGGCATCGCTTCGGTCCGGGTGCCCAATGATGACGGAACCAAGGCCGCCCTTTATGCTCAGGTCGGCCCTGATCTGCCTGGAGGGATCATTCTGTCCGGCCATACCGATGTCGTCCCGGTAGACGGACAGAACTGGACCAGTGACCCCTTCTTCGTGACCGAACGGGACGGACGGCTGTATGGCCGGGGCACTTGTGACATGAAGGGCTTTGACGCGCTGGCCATCGCCGCGATGGTTGAGGCACAGGTCAGGGCACAGGGCAGGGGACAGTACATGCAGCTGGCCCGCCCGCTGCAACTTGCGCTCAGCTATGACGAAGAGGTCGGGTGCCTTGGAGCCCCTCCGATGATCGACCACATGCTGGCCAATGGCCTGCCGAAGGCCGATCTCGTCATCGTGGGCGAGCCTTCGATGATGAAAGTGGTGACAGGCCACAAGGGCAGTACCGGCTACGACGTCCATGCCAAGGGCTATGAGGTGCATTCGTCCCTCATGCATCAGGGTGTCAGCGCGATCATGGAGGCGGCCAAGCTGATCCAATGGGCAACCGCCTGCAACGCCGAGAACCAGGCCAAGGTTCCGGGGCCCGCAGGTGCTGCCTTTGATCCTCCCTGGACCACCGTCCACATCGGCAAGATTGCCGGTGGAACGGCCAAGAACATCACCGCAGGCGATTGCCATATGGCGCTGGAAATTCGGGTCCTGCCCGGCGAAACCCCCGCCGACTGGCAGGCCCGGTTCGAGTCCGAGGTTGCCAGGCTGAACACGGAAATGCAGGGCCTCCGCCCCGAAGCGGGGATCAGCTATCGCCGCTGGGCCGGTGTGCCACCGCTGGTGCCCGAGGCCGACGGCGCGGCCGAGCGGCTGTTGCGGCAACTGACAGGCGACAACGGGGCCCACGTGGTCAGCTACGGCACCGAGGCCGGGCAATTCCAGCAGCGCGGGTTTTCGGCCGCGATCTGTGGTCCCGGTGACATCGCCCAGGCGCATCAGGCTGACGAATACATCAGCATCGCCCAGTTCGAGGCGGGCGAGGCATTCATGGCGAGGCTGCTGGAAAGTCTTTCGGCATGATCCCCTTTCCCTTTTCCGCTCAGACGCCTGTCGCCTACCCAGACCCGCCGCCCGCGTCCGCCGATGTCGTTGTCGTTGGGGGCGGGATCATCGGGGTAATGACTGGGTGGCATCTGGCCAAGGCGGGCTTGCGGGCGGTTGTCGTCGAAAAGGGGCGCGTGGCGGGCGAGCAGTCTTCGCGCAACTGGGGCTGGATCAGGGTGCAGGGCCGACACCCATCCGAGATCCCCATCGCCATCGAGGCCGGGCACCAATGGCGTGGGATCGCCGCCACCATCGGCGAGGACATTGGCCTGCGTCAGACCGGGGTGATGTATCTGGCCAATACCGTCGCCCATACCATCGCCCACGAAAACTGGCTTGCCACGGCGCGGCCCTATGACCTTGGCTCGCGGCTTTTGAGCACGGGCGAGGTGGCCGGGTTGATCCCGCTTGCCGCAACCCACTGGCGCAGCGGGCTCTGGACCGCTTCGGACATGCGGGCAGAGCCTTGGCTGGCGGTGCCCGCGCTGGCGCGTGCGGCGGTGCGCGACGGGCTGATCATTGTGGAGGATTGCGCGGTGCGCGGCCTCGACATCGCAGCAGGGCGCATCGCCGGGGTGGTGACAGAGGCGGGCCGGATTACAGCCCCGGCGGTCGTGGTCGCGGGTGGGGCCTGGTCGTCCTTGTTGCTACGCCGGCACGGGATCGACATCCCGCAACTGTCGGTCCGGGCGACCGTGGTCGCGACAGAGCCGATGGAAGAGGTCTTTGCCGGCGGCGCGGTCGATGCGCGGCTGGCCTTCCGACGGCGCGTGGACGGCGGATACTCGATCGCCCCGGATTTTACCCACGACATGTTCGTCGGGCGGGATGCCTTTCGGAACCTTCGGCAGTATCTGCCACAACTGTTGTCGGACCCGATGGGAACCCGGTTCTACCCCGCCGCCCCCCGCGGCTATCCCGATGCCTGGAGCACACCGCGCCGCTGGTCGGAGGATACGGTGTCTCCGTTCGAGGAGATGCGGGTTCTTAACCCCGGGCCGGGCCGGGGATTGGTGACCAAGCTGTTGAAAATGTTTGCGCAGACCTTCCCGACTTTGCCCGCCCCCCAGGCCCGGGCCGCATGGGGCGGAATGATCGATTCGATGCCCGATGTCCTGCCGGTGGTCGACACCGTGGCGGACTTGCCCGGCCTGACCATTGCCACGGGGATGAGCGGGCATGGCTTTGGCATCGGACCCGCCTTTGGCCGGATCGCCGCGGCGCTGGCCAGCGGGACCGATCCCGGCCATGACCTGAGCAGTTTTCGCCTGTCCCGCTTTGGCCCGATCAAAGGCTGAGCAAAGCGCGGATCAAAGGGTGGTTTAAAGGGGGCTGTGCCTTGCCCCCGAGGGGTTGATGGGACAGGTTCAAGACAGGACCCATCCCCCGGAGAGACCCATGCCCATCAAGAACCGTTTCGCCGAGCTCTTGCCCGAGATCACTGCCTGGCGGCGCGATCTGCACGAAAATCCCGAACTCATGTTCGATACCCACCGGACTGCCGCAATGGTCGCCGAAAAGCTGCGTGCTTTTGGCTGTGACGAGGTGACGACAGGCATCGGGCGGACCGGCGTCGTGG
>Ga0209652_1001471_pt1 | contig 19153 bp, 22 predicted proteins | sample SaaInl74LU_5_DNA_FD_184641 | JGI IMG/M metagenome (GOLD analysis project Ga0209652, IMG submission 184641) | Marine microbial communities from expanding oxygen minimum zones in the Saanich Inlet - ESP_74LU_5_DNA (SPAdes) (version 2) | ecosystem: Environmental > Aquatic > Marine > Intertidal zone... | reverse complement strand
CAATATGCCCACGCCCAGATCGAAGCCGTCGAGCACCACATAAATCAGGATCGACAGCCCCATCAGCGAGGCAAAGGCCCAAGGCAGCCAATCGGCGGGATTTGCGAAATCGGGCATTGGGTTCACTCCGCCGGGCTGAGGGCCATGACACCGGCCTTGCCGGAATGGCTCATGTCGATAGCGCGCCCATCATCGCCCTTTGCCGCCTTGCGCGCGAGATAGGCGATGACGCCGATATAGGCGAACAAGAGCGCCACATAGATCGCGAGATAGGTGATCAGCGTACCCAAGACCAAGGGCGCGGGCACATCGGCCACCGCCATCTCGGTCGTCATCACACCTTGTACAAGCCAAGGCTGACGGCCGATTTCGGTGGTGTACCAACCCGCAAGCGTGGCGACCCAACCCGAGAAAGCCATCGGCACCAGCGCCCAAAGGATCGGCTTGGGCAGGCCCTCGACGGCCAGCCAATGGCCCGTGATCCGCCCCTGATGCAGCGCGCGACGCCGCCACATGAACCAGACCGAGGCCCAGCTGAGCAACAGCATCGCCATCCCGGTGCCGACCATCACGCGGAAGGACCAGAAAACCGGGGCGACCGGCGGGTGCAGCACTGTGCCATCTTCGGCCACGAAATCATTGAGGCCCTTGAGCACGCCATCCCATTTATGGGTCAGGATGAATGACGCCAGACCGGGGATTTCCAAGGCCATGTGATTGGTCCGCGCCGCCTCATCGGGGATGGCGAACAGAACCAGCGGCGCGCCTGCTTGGGTTTCCCAAAGACCCTCCATCGCGGCGACTTTGGCGGGTTGATATTCCTTGGTGTTGAGCCCATGCAGATCGCCCATAAAGATCTGCACCGGGATCAGAAGCGCGCCGATCGTCACGCCCACCTTGAGCATCGCGCGCACCTCGCGCGAGCGATCCCCGAGCACCCAGCGAAAGGCCGAGACGCCGGCAATCAGGAAGCCGACGGTCAGGAAGCTTGCCAGCATCATATGGGCAAAGCGGTAAGGCATCGACGGGTTGAAGATGATCGCCCACCAATCGGTGGCAAAGGCCACGCCATCGATCATCTCGAAGCCTTGCGGCGTGTGCATCCATGAATTCAGCACGATGATCCAAAAGGCCGACATGCTGGTACCAAAGGCCACAAGGAATGTCGCCAGCATGTGCAGCCAACCCGGCACGCGGCTGAAACCGAAGAGCATGATACCGATGAACACCGCCTCGAGGAAAAAGGCCGTCAGCACCTCATAGGCCAAAAGCGGCCCCGCGATATTGCCCACGGTCTCCATGAAACCCGGCCAATTGGTGCCGAACTGAAAGGACATGGTGATGCCCGACACAACCCCCATCGCAAAGGACAGGGCGAAGATCTTTACCCAAAACCGATAGGCGGCCATCCATTTGTCATCGCGCGTTTGCGCGTAGCGGACGCGGAAAAAGAACAAGACCCAGCCCAGCGCGATGGTGATCGTCGGGAACAGGATGTGAAACGAGATATTGGCCGCGAATTGGATGCGGCTAAGGATCAATGTGTCGAGCGCTTCCATGGCTATCGTTCCTATTTACGTTTCGTCAGCGCGGGGAACATGGCCCCGGTCTTGTCGATCAAGCCCGCGATGCGCGAGCCCAGTGTCATCAGCTTGACCAGCCGCTCGGTTTCGAGCTTTTCCATCTCGGCGTAAAAGCCGGTCATCATCTCGATCATCTCGCGCAATTCGGCGATGCGCGCCTCGGCGTAGTCATCGCCGGCGGGGCCTTGCAGTTCCAACTCGCGCAGCTTGGTCAGGGTTGGGTCGATCTCGCGCTTCTTGCGTTCGGCCACCAATGTGCGCACGATTTCCCACAGATCGTCTGGGGTGGTGAAATAATCGCGCCTGTCGCCTTGCACATGCTTGAGCCGCACAAGGTTCCAGCTTTGCAGCTCCTTCAAACCCATCGAGGTATTCGAGCGGCTGATCGCCAGCGCATCGGTGATGGTTTCGGCATTCAGTGGCTCGGATGAAATGAACAGCAACGCATAGATCTGGCCCACGGTGCGATTGATGCCCCAGCGGCTTCCCATCTCACCGAAGTGCAAAACGAACTCCTGCTGGAGCGAGGTCAGCGTCATTGTCAAAATCCTGTTCGCGCAGTGATTTCAGAAATTTCTGAAATGTAAGTAAACGCATTCGCCGGTAAGGCAACGCCCAACCGCTGCGACACAATGCCAGCCAAGCCAGGCGATGAAAAAGACCCCGCGCCGATATCCGACGCGGGGTTGAGGGGATTGGCGGCCATATGCCGGGGACGTTGGGGACAGGGCGGCCGCAACAGCAGCCTGCGGGTCGACTATGACAGCAAGATGTCGCGCGGATCCTCGACAAATCTTATCCACAGGATTTTGCCACGTCACAGCAGGATTCAAAGAAAAAAGGCCCCGCTGATCGCGGGGCCTTTCACATCACGTAGCTTTCGCCGCGTGTTTTTGATCAATCTTCGTCGTCGCGCTTGAGCGCTGCGCCCAAGATATCGCCAAGCGATGCGCCCGAGTCGGACGAGCCATACTGTTCGACGGCTTCCTTCTCTTCGGCGATCTCGCGTGCCTTGATCGACAGGCCAAGACGACGGGTCTTGGGGTCGATATTGGTGACGCGCACATCGATCTTGTCACCGACCTGGAAGCGCTCGGGGCGCTGCTCGGCCCGGTCACGGCTCAGGTCAGAGCGGCGGATGAAGGACTTCATGCCCTCATACTCCACCTCGACACCACCTTCTTCGATCGCCGTGACGGCAACCGTGATGATCGAGCCGCGCTTCACGCCACCGATCGCTTCGGCGAAGGGGTCGCCTTCGACACCTTTGATCGAGAGCGAGATACGCTCCTTGTCGGTGTCGACTTCGGTCACGACGGCCTTGACGATGTCACCCTTGCGGTAATCGTTGATCACATCCTCGCCGCGGCCTTCCCATGTCAGGTCGGACAGGTGGACCATGCCATCGATGTCGCCGGGCAGGCCGATGAACAGACCGAACTCGGTGATGTTCTTGACCTCACCCTCGACGGGCGTGCCGACGGGATGGGTTTCTTCGAACACTTCCCACGGGTTGCCCATGGTCTGCTTGAGGCCGAGCGACACGCGGCGCTTGGCGCTGTCGATCTCGAGAACCATGACCTCGACCTCTTGGCTGGTCGACACGATCTTGCCGGGATGGACGTTCTTCTTGGTCCACGACATTTCCGACACATGGACCAGACCTTCGACGCCCGGCTCCAGCTCCACGAAGGCGCCGTAATCGGTGATATTGGTCACGCGGCCCGTATGCACGGATTCCAGCGGATAGGTCTTTTCGACTGCATCCCAAGGATCATCCTGCAACTGCTTCATGCCGAGGCTGATGCGGTGCGTGTCTTTGTTGACCTTGATCACCTGAACCTTGACGGTCTCGCCGATGGTCAGCACTTCCTTGGGGTCGTTGACGCGACGCCATGCCATGTCGGTGACATGGAGAAGACCATCCACACCGCCCAGATCGACGAAGGCACCGTATTCGGTGATGTTCTTGACGACACCATCGACGATATCGCCTTCGTTCAGCTTGCCGATCACCTCGGCGCGCTGTTCGGCGCGTGATTCTTCCAAGATCGCGCGACGCGACACGACGATATTGCCGCGGCGACGGTCCATCTTGAGAATCTGGAACGGCTGCTTGAGGCCCATCAGCGGGCCTGCATCGCGCACAGGGCGCACATCGACTTGGCTGCCGGGCAAGAAGGCCACGGCACCGCCCAGATCGACGGTGAACCCGCCTTTGACCCGGCCAAAGATCGCACCATCGACGCGCTCTTCTGCGGCATAGGCCTTTTCAAGACGATCCCACGCAGCTTCGCGGCGCGCCATTTCGCGGCTGATCACAGCCTCGCCGCGGGCGTTTTCCACGTTGCGCAGGTAAACTTCGACCTCATCGCCAACGGCGATTTCAGGAGCTTCCCCGGGATTTGCGAATTCCTTCAGATCGATACGGCCTTCCATCTTGTAGCCGACATCGATGATGGCTTGGCCCGCTTCGATCGCGATGACCTTGCCGCGTACAACACTGCCCTCGGCGGGTGTGTCGATTTCGAAGCTTTCGTTCAGGAGGGCTTCGAATTCCTCCATGGTGGTTTTAGCGCACATGCGGTTTCAGTTTCCTTTTTGGTGCTTTGCTGGCCGTGCGGTTGTCTCCGCCGGTCTTGGGGTGATCATTGGTCGGGCGGTCCGGAAAACAAAGAGGGTCGGTTACCCGACCCTGCTCGATCTCTTGTTTTCCAGCGTTGACCGCCATGTTGACAGGCGCGCGTATAGCCGCACACCGCGTGCAACGCAAGGCCCGCGCTAAAGCGCGTCACCGCGTTCCAGCAACTCATCCATCAATTCACGAAAACGCTCGGGGCTATCGCCGCCACCAAAAGCCACCGAACCCGAGGCATAGGCCGTGCCATATGTCTGGGCGAGGATCACGGTCTGCGCCAGCCCCGAAATCAACTGCCGCGGCTGCAACTCGGCCAAGGGATGAATGTAGGTCGACCACAACCGCCCCTGCGCAATGGCATAGCGGGCATCCAGCGCAGTATCGAAATTGGCCTGCAAGACGCGGCGCATATCATCGGCCTGCAACCCTTCCGCCGAGGCGATGGGCACGACCGCGCGCATGCGGTTGGCGGCTGGATCCATGAAAACGACAAGCGGCACATCGGCGATGGTCAAGCCTATCCCGCCTGAAGATGGCCCGGCCTCAGGGTCGAGCCGCAGCAAGATGCCGATCAGCCGCTCTGGCGTCATCGGCGCGACCTGCCCAGTATCAGCCGGCGGCGGTGCAGGGGCTTGCGCGGCCAGCGGGGCGGCCAGCAAGGACAAGATCAAAACAAGCGATGTCAACACATGCGGCATGGCACGGGTCCTTTCGACGGGATCGCACATACCATAGCGTAGTCATCGCAACGCACCCATGCACGGTTGCGTTACGACGCCCGACGCGCGGCCACTGCAGCGATGGCGGCGGCCACGGCCTCGTCCACGGCCATCATGCTGGTATCGAGCATCAGTGCATCTTCCGCCGGCACCATCGGCGCGGTCGCACGCCCACCATCGCGGGCATCGCGGGCGCGGACATCGGCCAAAACCGTTGCGAAATCCGTCTCGAAGCCGTTGTCGCATAATTCCTTCAGGCGGCGTGCAGCGCGCACCTCGGGGCTGGCGGTCACGAAGAGTTTCACATCCGCCGCAGGGCAGATCACCGTGCCGATGTCGCGCCCATCAAGCACGGCACCACCCAAGCGGCGTGCGAAGGCGCGCTGGAAATCGACCAACGCCGCGCGCACCTCTGGGATCACCGCGACGCGGCTGGCGGCCTCTGCGATCTGGGCCGTGCGCAAGCTGTCAGGCGCGACCAGATCGGCTGGATCAAGCGATTGCGCCGCGGTGACAGGGTCAAGCCCTCCCAGCACACGCCGCCCCACCGCACGATATAAAAGCCCGGTATCTAGATGGGCAAAGCCGAAATGCGCCGCGACCGCCCGGCTGATCGTGCCCTTACCCGCCGCCGCCGGCCCATCGATGGCGACGGTAAAGCCGCTTTGCGCGTTCTGGGACACCGTGATCAGCCTCGACACCTTCTTCGTTTCAAAAATATCCCGGGGGAGTCCCGGAACGGGACGGGGGCAGCGCCCCCATCGTCATGCAACGCCGCCCTCGCGCGCCAGTGTGGCACCAAGCGACCGCATCAAGGGCTCGAATACCGGAAAGGATGTGGCGATCGGCCCGGCATCATCGACCGTGATCGGCTGGCCCGCGGCCATGCCGGCACATAGAAAAGACATGGCGATGCGATGATCAAGATGGGTGGTCACCGTGACCCCGCCCGGCACACCGCCGGGCCCGCGCCCATGTACGATCCACCAATCCGGCCCATCCTCGACGTTCACACCCGCCGCGCGCAGACCCGTAGCCATCGCGGCGATCCGGTCGCTTTCCTTGACCCGCAATTCCTTGACCCCGCGCATGACGGTCGGACCTTCCGCATTGGCGGCGACCACCGACAGGATCGGGTATTCGTCAATCATGCTGGCCGCGCGCTCGGGCGGCACCTCGATCCCTTTCATGTCGGGCGAATAGCGCGCGCGCAGATCGGCGACCGGCTCACCACCTTCCTCGCGCAGATTCTCATAGGTCAGATCGGCACCCATCTCGCGCAGCGTCTCGAACAGGCCCGCGCGGGTGGGGTTGAGCCCGATATTGGGCACCAGCACATCCGAGCCTTCGACGATCAGCGCCGCACAGACCGGAAAGGCCGCCGAACTGGGATCGCGCGGCACGACAATGGTCTGCGCGCGCAACTCAGGCTGGCCGGTCAGGGTTATGACACGGCCCTCGGCTGTGACCTCGGTCGTGATCGCGGCCCCAAAACCCGCAAGCATCCGCTCGGTATGATCGCGCGTCGCCTCGGCCTCGATCACCACGGTTTGGCCCGGCGCGTTCAGCCCTGCCAAAAGCACCGCGGATTTCACCTGTGCCGAGGGCACGGGGGTTGTATAGCGCACGGGCAGTGGGTTGGCCGCGCCGGTGATCGTCATCGGCAGACGCCCACCCTTACGGCCCACGGCGCTGGCCCCGAAAAGCGCCAGCGGGTCAGTGACCCGCGCCATGGGCCGCGAACGCAGCGAGGCGTCGCCGGTAAAGGTCGCGCTGATCGGCGAGGTCGCCATGGTGCCCATGATCAAGCGCACGCCCGTGCCCGCGTTGCCGCAATCGATCACATCCTCAGGCTCGGAGAAACCGCCCACCCCCACGCCATGCACATGCCACACACCGGCATCATCCTGGCTTACTTCGGCCCCGAAGGCGCGCATTGCGCGGGCGGTGTCGAGCACATCTTGGCCTTCCAACAGGCCGGTAATGACGGTCTCACCCACCGACATCGCGCCAAGGATCAGCGAACGATGCGAGATCGACTTGTCGCCCGGCACATCGGCCACGCCCTTGAGCGCCTCACCCTTGCGGGCCGTCATCGGAACGGGGTCGCCATGGCCGGACATGCTGTTGTCTCCTCGCTGTGTGTCTTGTGCGTGATAGACAAGCGGCGGGGAAGCGTAAACTCCCCCCGAAGGACGAGCACCGCAATAATGGCGGATTGAAAGCGGCGGATTGCTTTTTCCTTAACCCTCTCGTCGCGCTTAACCGAAAATTAACCATATTCGGGTAATGATAAGCGCTGCGCAGGGCGCCCGAGGTGGGGCGTGGGCCAAGGCGCATGTTTTTTACGAGTGTGCGAGGCGCATTTTGGCCGATTTCACGTCGACACATTTTGTCCAGTTATCCGGCGTCGTCATGTCGGACGGCACGATGACATGGACCGGCGAAACATCCGTCCACCGCGAACAAACGATCGTGGATGTTGGCGGCGATGGCATTCTGTCGGAAGGCGTCGAAACATATTTCAACAACTCAAAATTCTCCGGCTACTACATCACCGTCGGCGGGCAGCATTTCGGTATCTTCACGGTCGGCTCCTTCGGCTTGATCCCTTATGATGAAAACGAACTCAGCCTCGGCCACTCAGGTGCTCTGGTGCCCGAGGTGACTGCGCGCAACACCTCACTTCACACCCCTGCCCTCCACGGCTCAGCCAATTGCTTCCTGACCGGCACGCGCATCGCCACGCCGCAGGGCTTGCGCGCCATCGAAACGCTGGGGCCGGATGATCTGGTCTTGACCGCCGATGGGCGGGTTGTTCCGATTATCTGGGTCTGGCGCCAAGAGATCGTGAATATTCAAGTCCTCTCCGAGGCTTTGACCCCGATCGTGATCAGCGCGGGTGCTTTCGGCCCGGACAGGCCCCTACGCGATCTGATCGTCACAGCCGATCACGCCGTGATGCTGGACGGGCTCTTGATCAATGCGGGTGCGCTGGTGAATGGCGACACCATCCGCCGCCTGACCACCGATCAGATGCCCGCGCGCTATTGCTATTGGCATATCGAGACCGCCGCCCACGAGGTGCTTTTGGCCGAGAACTGCCCCACTGAAAGCTATGTCGACTATGCCCTGCGGCAGGGGTTCGATAATTACGACGCCTATCTTGCCCGTTATGGCCATGCGCGCCCCATCGCCGAGATGGTCTTGCCCCGCATCAGCGCGGCCCGTCTGGTGCCTGCGCATCTGCGTGTCGCGGCCAAAGCAAGGTCACTGGCCTGATTTGGGCTTTACAAAACCACGCGCCTGCCCTATCCGCGCAGCCTTCAACCGGGGCCCGACACCCTTGGAGGCGGCCCCTCTTTTTGATGGAGAATAGCTATGGCTGGTGAGATTCCAGATCTTATCGCCGAGGCACGCACGGGGACAGGCAAGGGGGCCGCCCGTCAAGCACGCCGTAATGGCATGGTGCCCGGTATCGTATATGGCGGCGGCGTTGATCCGCTGTCGATCCAGATCCCCTTCAACGTGTTGCTCAAGCGCCTGAAAAAGGGCCGCTTCTTGTCGACGCTCTTCAACCTCAAGGTTGAAGGTCATGATGATGTGCGCGTGATCTGCCGCGGCGTTCAGCGCGACGTTATCAAGGATCTGCCAACCCATGTCGACCTGATGCGCCTGCGCCGCACCTCGCGCGTGGCCTTGTTCATCCCGGTCGAATTCGTCAACCAGGAGAAATCTCCGGGCCTCAAGCGCGGCGGTGTTCTGACCGTAGTGCGTCCCGAAGTCGAACTGGTCGTCACCGCGGGTGACATTCCCGATCACATCACCATCGATCTGGACGGCCGCAATATCGGCGATGTGCTGCACATCTCGGATGTTGTTCTGCCCGAAGGCGCAAAGCCCACGATCGACCGCGATTTCGTGATTGCCAACATCTCGGCACCATCGGGGCTGGTCAGCGCCGACGCGGCCGAAGCCGCAGAGGCCGCCGACGAAGCGTGATTGACCACGCAGGCGAATATTGCGAACGCCGCCCCTTGGGGCGGCGTTTTGCATTCAGCCCTCGGGCGGGTCGGTTGCGCCCCATACTTTGCGAAACCCAAGGATTTTCCCGCGCGACGTGACGGGATCATAGGTCATGTCCATCCGTGACATGACATCCACGATCTTCTTGATCACGCGCGGCTGGTACTTTTTGGGGTGCAACTCCATCACGCAGTAGCGCAACGGACAATTCCAGACGCGGTCGAACATATCGGCCTCGGCACCTTCGACATCCATCAAGACGACATGGGTTTTGTGCTGGCGGATCAACGCATGGACCGAGATCAGCGGCACCCGGATGGGGCGGCCCTTCCCATCCAAGCTTGAGCCGGTATAGCCCGACGACAGGGCAAATAGGCCAGTCGCCCCTTCGGCGACTGGGCCCGTCACCGCACCATGAACCAGATTGACCCCCGCCAGACCATTGCGGTCGAGATTGGCCGCGATCACGGGCAATAGCGCGGGGTTCGCCTCGACCGACAAGACGTGTTCGGGCGCCGTGCGCTGTGCGCACAGCGCCGTGACATAGCCGATGCCCGCGCCCAATTCCAAGACGCGAAAGCCCGGCCGCACACAGCGAAGGGCCGATTGCGCCTCATCCTCCTCATAGGTGCCGTCAGTCAGTTTTTGCACGATCTCGGGTGTGGCCAATCCATCAGGAAGGCCCAGATCAATGCCTTTAAGGCGGAACTCATACACGGCGGCGCTACTCTCGGATCTTGGCGTTCTCTTGCGATGATGCGCAAGCTGATGACCGAACACCATGGCAAATTCAGGGCATGCCGAACGATTGGGGCAGGCGCGCGGCCCTTGGCGCTTGGCAAAGACAGCTTGGGCTGGCATCACCGATCGCGGATAGCCAAGAGGGGTTCATGCCATGCAGCTTTGGGTCGGATTGGGCAATCCCGGCGCGAAATACGCGGCCAACCGGCACAATATCGGCTGGATGGCACTGGACCGGATCGCCGCCGATCACGGCTTTGGCCCGTGGCGCGCCAAGTTTCAAGGCAGCCTGTGCGAAGGTAACTTGGGCGGGGAAAAGGTGGTCATGCTCAAGCCCGAGACCTTCATGAACCTATCTGGCCAATCGGTGGGCGAGGCCGCGCGCTTTTTCAAGATAAGCCCGGCCGAGATCACCGTCTTTCACGATGAGCTGGACCTCGCGCCCGGCAAGGTGCGGGTCAAGACCGGTGGTGGGCATGCAGGCCACAATGGGTTGCGCTCGATCCATGCCCATATCGGCGAGGCCTATGGGCGTGTGCGTCTTGGCATCGGCCATCCCGGCCACAAGGACCGGGTCGCGGCTTATGTCTTGTCCGATTTCGCCAAGGCCGAGCAGGATTGGCTCGACGATCTGTTGCGCGGGCTCTCGGATGGTGCGCCCGCGCTTGCCAAGGGCGATAGCGCGAAATTCCTCAATGCCGTGGCACTGCGCACCGCGCCGCCGCGGTCATCGACATCGGCCAGCAAAACCACCGCGGCCGCCACGCCCGCGCCGACCCAAAAAGCCGATGCTGACCCGCCCGCGACGCATGATGCACGCACCACCTTGCAGCGGCTGATGGACAAGTTCCGTTAACCCACGCACGTTGGGGCGGAATGCACCTCACCGCGCAATGCTCAGGGTTGTGAACATTGCCAAATACCTTGGGCCTGATAGCCTAGAATTCTGTAAAGCGTGAAGGGAACGGCACGATGGGGTTTCGCATGGACAGTTCGGTCAATGTACTGGGGCAAGCGCTGCAAAGCTGTTCGCGTGATCCGATCACGGGCTTTTTCCGCAACGGCAATTGCGACACCTGCGCCGAGGACCGGGGAAGCCATACGGTCTGCGCGGTGATGACCGCCGAATTCCTCGCCTATTCGAAATATGTCGGCAATGACCTGTCGACCCCACGGCCCGAGTTTCAATTCGCAGGGCTCAAGCCCGGCGATCATTGGTGCCTGTGCGCCAGCCGTTTCATGCAGGCCCATGATGAAGGGGTGGCCCCAAGGGTGAACCTTGCGGCGACACATGAACGCGCCCTCGACATCGTGCCGCTCGAGGTGCTGGAGGCCAACGCGCTCTAAACGGCGATCAGCGTGGCGCGGTATCGGGTGATACCGCAGCACCCATTAGATCCTCGACAAACAGGCCCAAAAGCTGGGGCCGCCCGCTGACACCGGCTTTGCGGTAGATCGCATTGGTCTGGGCTTTGACCGTGCCTTCCGAGGTCTCGCGCAGCTGGGCGATCTCGGCGATGGTGAAACCCTTGAGTGCGAAAAGCGCCACATCACACTCGGCCGGGGTCAGGCCCCAGCCCTCAAAGCGTTCCTCGATCAATTCCATGAAAGCGCCCGAGGCCACGCGCAGCGCCTGTTCGGCGGCGCGTGTGCGCTTGAGCGAGGCGCGCAAGAGCATTGCCGCCAAGCCAAGGCCCGACAAAAGCCCAAAGGCCGCCCCCAACTCCATCAACTCGCGAAATCGCCACGGCACGGGGTCGACCGGCACCCCAAGGGCCGACAGCAAGATATCGGATACGAAAAAGATCGCGCAGACAGCCTGCAACACGAAGACGACACCGAATAACCAAGACCTTTTCAGCATGCAGCGGCCCTGCGGGGCGCGTGATCAATCATCATCGTCATCCCCATCGTCGCTGTCATCGTCGTCGTCATCGTCATCGTCGTCATCATCATCGTCGTCACGATCATCGTCATCGTCATCGCGATCATCATCATGATCATCGGCGTCACGAATATCGGGGACGCGGGGGCGATCATCATCGTCGTCATCGTCATCGTCGAAGATGAAATCACGCAAGATCGTGCCATTGCGGGGATCAAAGACCAGCTCACGGCCTTGATCACCACGGCGGGCCAAGATCCGCACACGCCCCAGCAAGGTGCGGCTGACCCTTTCGACATCGAAACCTTGCTGTTCCAATTGGCGCACGACACCGCGCGTCACCCGATCATCCTGCGCCAAGGCAGGCGTGCCCGCGGCAATCGCAAAACCAGCCAACAAGCCAAACAACAGGCGGCGTCGGGAAAACATTCCTACCCTCACTTTCAACACGATCCCGCCGGTTGCGACACAACCAGCGGGATGTTGCAACGATCAGACCAGCACATCATGGCCGGTGTGATCAATCATCATCATCATCATCGTCATCATCGTCGTCATCGTCGTCGTGATCATCGTCATCATCATATCCGCCGCGGTCATCATCATCATCGTCATCATCATCGTCGCGTCCGCGGTCGCGATCATCATCGTCATCATCCGAACGCCCATCGAAGAAGTCGCGCGCGCGTTGGCGGATCTCGACCCCGGTCCGATTGCGGTCGTCGGCATCCGCGACCTCGGTTTCGGTTTCAAGGATACGGCCCGTGGCCGCGTCATAGACGACTTCGAGCGTCTGACCGTTCACGGTCGCCTCGACCTTGATCTGGGAAAAGCCGCGCTGCACTTCGATAAAGTCAAAGCCGCGGGCTTGGTACTCGCTCACCAGCTGGTCGACCATGGATTGTGCAAAGCTTGGCCCCGCGGCCAACAGGCCCGCAGCGGTGGATATCAAGATAACAGGTTTCATCACGCATACTCCTTTGGGATGAACCCGCGTGGCAACGTGCCACCCGGTCCCTCGAAAGGAGCGCATCCGACAGGTTCGGTGAATGGACTAACGGTTTAGCACCGCGGCCGTAAACCCATCGCGGACCCGCCTAAACCTCAGGTATAGAGCGCGCATGGCATGGCCTGACAGATTGGCCCTATTCAAGCCCCGGTCATGTCCCAGCCAAGCGCACGGGCCACGGTGAAGATGTCCTTATCGCCCCGCCCGCACATGTTCATGCAGATGATATGGTCGCGCGGCAGGGTCGTTGCGATCTTGGTGACATGGGCCAAGGCATGGCTGGGCTCGAGCGCGGGGATGATTCCCTCGGTCTCGCAAGACAGCTGAAAGGCCTCCAGTGCCTCGGTATCGGTGATCGAGACATATTGCGCCCGCCCGATATCATGCAGCCACGCATGTTCAGGCCCGATGCCGGGGTAATCGAGACCCGCCGAGATCGAATGCCCCTCGAGAATCTGACCATCGTCATCTTGCAAAAGATAGGTGCGGTTGCCGTGCAACACGCCCGGCCGACCACCGGTGAGGCTGGCGCAATGCTCCATCCGGTCGTCAACGCCGCGCCCCCCCGCCTCTACGCCGATGATCGCGACCTCTTTATCGTCGAGGAAGGGGTAGAAAAGCCCCATCGCGTTCGATCCGCCACCGATGGCGGCGATGATCGTATCGGGCAGGCGGCCCTCGGCCTCCATCATCTGTTCGCGGGTTTCCTTGCCGATGATCGACTGGAAATCGCGCACCATCGCCGGATAGGGATGCGGACCGGCGACTGTGCCGATGCAATAGAAGGTGTCGCGCACATTGGTCACCCAATCGCGCAGCGCGTCGTTCATCGCATCCTTGAGCGTGCCGCGCCCAGAGGTGACAGGGATCACCTCGGCCCCCAAAAGCTTCATCCGGAACACATTGGGTGCTTGGCGCTGCACATCATGCGCGCCCATATAGACCACGCATTTCAGCCCGAACTTGGCACAGACGGTGGCGGTCGCCACGCCATGCTGGCCGGCACCGGTTTCTGCGATGATCCGGGTCTTGCCCATGCGGCGGGCAAGGATGATCTGGCCCAGCACATTGTTGATCTTATGCGCGCCGGTATGGTTCAGCTCGTCGCGCTTGAAATAGATCTTGGCCCCGCCCAGACGCTCGGTCAGGCGTTCGGCGAAATAGAGCGGGCTGGGGCGACCAACATAATGCTTCCACAGGAAATGCATCTCATCCCAAAAGCTGTCGTCGGTCTTGGCATGCTCATATTGGCGTTCCAATTCGAGGATCAGCGGCATCAAGGTCTCGGAGACGAAACGCCCGCCGAAATCACCGAAGCGGCCCTGGTCATCCGGGCCGGTCATGAAGCTGTTGAGAATGTCGTCAGGCATGGTCGCCTCCCCTTGGTCGGAAGGAGGGGTAGCGCGGCGATGGGCGCGGGGCAAGGGCCGCCCCGGGAAAACTCATTCAGGCTGGATTCAAAGCGGTCGCGAAATCCACCATCCGCCCTGCATCCTTGACCCCCGGCGCGCCCTCTACCCCCGAGGAGACATCGACCTGTCGCGCGCCGGTCAGGCGCACCGCCTCGGCCACATTGTCGGGTGTCAGACCACCCGCCAGCATCCAAGGCCGAGTCCAATATTTGCGCCCAGCCAAAAGGCGCCAATCGAATGAAAGCCCGTTGCCACCCGGAAGATCGGCCCCCTTGGGCGGCTTGGCATCGATCAATAGCTGATCGGCCACCCCTTGGTATGCGTCGATCTGAGCCAGATCATCGGCATCGGCAATGCCAAGCGCCTTCATCACCGGCAGGCCGAAACGCGCGCGCACCTCGGCCACGCGGGCGGGGCTTTCATGGCCATGCAGCTGCAAGATATCGACCGGCACCTCGGCGAGCAGTGCGCGCAACGCCGCATCATCGGCATCGACAGTCAGCGCCACCTTGGCCACGCCGGGCGGAACCGAAAGCGCCAAGGCGCGCGCTTGATCAAGCGTCACATGACGCGGCGATTTCGGAAAAAAGACAAAGCCCACATAGCGCGCATCGGCCGCTATGGCGGCGTAGATGTCCTGCGGCCGGGTCAGCCCACAGAATTTGATCGCGATGTCCATATTCTCAGCGCGCCGGGCCGGTTCCGTCAACCAGTGCCAGGATATCATCCTGCGCATCTTGGCCCGTGCCACCCTTGAGCGTCTTGACCTCGCGCTCCAGCGATTGGGCGGCGCGTTTATGGAGCTTTGCATCCGCACGATGGCGATGCTCACGCAACCACTCCCACACGAAGCCGACCAGAACGCCCACCATCACCGCGCCAAGAATGACCACGAAGAGCGGCAGCGCGATGGCGTATTGAATGCCGAACCAGCCCACCAAGGCCTCGGGCACCATCTCGATCACGACGGTTTCCCGGTTGGCTAGCGCCATAAGCACCAATGCGATCGCGACGACGAAAAGGAAAAGGTATTTTGCGATACGCAAGATGGTCATGGGCAAAACTCCGGGCTGGGGTCAGGCGTCTCCGTTCAGCCGGTCGCGTAGCAGTTTGCCGGCCTTGAAGAAAGGCACATGCTTTTGCTCGACCGCGACGCTTTCGCCGGTGCGCGGATTACGGCCGGTGCGCGCATCGCGCTCTTTGACCGAAAATGCACCAAAACCGCGCAACTCGACCCGATTGCCACTGGCCATCGCTTCGATGATCTCTTCGAAGATCGCGTTGACGATCCGTTCGACATCGCGCTGGTAAAGATGCGGGTTTTCTTCAGATAGCTTCTGAATGAGCTCGGAGCGTATCATCGTGGCGTCCCTCCCAGGCGAAAACGCAGCTAAAGCACTATAGGACCATTATTTCAGCCTGAATACTGCCAAGCCACGGAAAGAGTGGCCAATTCGCGCCTTGGAACGGGCAGAAAACGCCATTTTCGCACGGCTTGGCCCAGATTGCGACGAACCAGTGGGCTGTCCAAGGACCGACGACCTACCGCTAGCGGGGCGATTCGCAACGATCGCGTCCTGTTACAGGCTGCGCAAAAACTGCTGGGCGGCAAAGCCAAGCGCATAGACCCTGCGCATCATGGGTGCGCTGGCCACGGGGGCGACGGATGTGATCGGCAAGGGCAGCGCGGCCGCGTCGCGCCCAGTCAACAGCCCCGCGATGGCTTGGCCAAAGATCGTGCCGGTGGTGATCCCACGCCCATTATAGCCGATCGGGGTATAGAGCCCCGGCGCCAATTCATGCACGCGCGGCAAATGGTCGGGCGTCATGGCGATCTGGCCATCCCATGCCTCCTCGAAACGGACCGGGCCGAGGGCCGGAAACATCCGGGCAAGCTCGCGCTGCGCCCAACGCTGCGACAGACCGCGCGTAGTATCGCCATGCACCCGTCCCATCGAACCGATGATCAGCCGCCCCGCCCCATCGCGCCGGATCGAGCGCATCACGGGGGCCGTATCCCAGACCCCCTGCCCCTCGGGCAAGATCCCCGCGATCCGCGCGCCCAAGGGTTCGGTGGCAAGCTGGAAATACCAGATCGGCGTGAAGCTGCGCTTGAGGCCCGGCCAAAGCGTGTCGGTATAGGCATTGGTGCCCACGACCACGGCACGCGCCGTGATCGGCCCGGCATCGGTCTGGACCCGCCAACCGGCCCCGGTCTGTTCCAACCCCGTGACCCTGACGCCTGTGCTGATCCCGGCACCAGCGGCCCGCGCGGCACGCGCCAGACCGCGGGCATATCCCATCGGGTTCACCGTGCCTGCCCGGTGATCGAGCAGACCGCCCATATAGCGCCGACTGCCCAGTTTTTGCGCCATCGCATCGGCATCGAGCAGATCGACAGGCTCACCCATCTGCACCCAATCGCGCCAGCGCGCCGCAAGATCGCGCAGACCCGCAGGCGCATGTGCGGCATGGATCGTGCCCGTGCGGGTCGCCTCGCAGCGGATCTGGTGGCGCTCGATCAGATCGAAGACCATCGCAGGGCCATCTGCGAAACGGCGCAAAAAACGCGGCCCGCGATCGGGGCCAAGTGCCGCCAACACCGCCGAAGGCGGCATCCAGACACCGGCATTCACAAGCCCCACATTGCGCCCCGAGCCGCCATGGCCAATGTCATGGGCCTCGATCACATGGGCCGAAAGCCCGGCCTCGGCGGCATGCAGCGCGGTGGACAGCCCGGTATAGCCGCCGCCCACAATGGCCAGATCGACCGTTGCGGGCAAAGTGACACTTTCAAAAGGCCGCTCCTGCGCCGTCTGGTCCCATAGCGAGATCACCCCATCTTGGCCCATCACGATCCCTTTGCCGTCGTTGATATCGTGATGGCGAGGGCCGAGGACCAAGTCAATCGCGCGCAGGCGTGGCTGTAATGAAGATGGCGACCCCTGAAGGAATCGAACCCTCAACCTGCTGATTAGAAGTCAGCTGCAGTTATTGTCGAGGGAACGAGTGCATATTAGAAAAACAGCAATATAATCAGCATAAATTGGCTTGCTTAGGCCCGCTCAGCTACCTACAGTTCCGCTAGCTAACTACCAATTGTCTCGCTGGATGTCTCGCTGAACATGCCAATGGTTTCCTGCAGGATCGACCGCGCACAGATCGAGAAGTATACGCGCGAGCAGCGCGCATCCCGCCAACGCATCACTTTGGCAGATCAGGTCTGCAGCGGCTTGAAGCTTGTGATCAACAGCCAAAGTGCAAGCTGGACATACGCCTACCGCAAACGTGGCTACCTAGACGGCGGAAGGCGGCACCCCCAACGGACAATGAAGCTTGGTGATCCCGTCAATATGACACCAGCTGAAGCGCGCCTTGCCGCGGAGCAGATTAAGGCACTGGTGCGTGCAGGTGGCGATCCCGCAATGGCTCAGCGGCAAGAGAGGGCTGCCCAACAGGCTGAAGAGGCCCGCAGAAAGACTTGTTCAGATTGGCTAGACCAGTATGCGCTTAATCAAATGGACGGAGGGCAGACCAAATACCAGCGCGAGGAAGTTCGTAACGCTCAGCTTGCGCTTGACGAGATGGGGTTGCTTGAGCTGTTCCCAGACGCCGTAACACCAAAGCACATAAGGTCCTTGATTGATCTGCATAACACCCGTCCCGCGACTGGGCGGCAGCGCTTCGGTGCCTTGTCTCGGTTTCTTGACTATCTCCTTGATGAGGACGTGATCGACCTCAACCCGGCAAACGCAGTTTCTCGCAAACGCCGTCCCAAGCCCCCTGCCCCGCGAACAAACTACTTCTCGCCAGATGAGTTGCGGCGGCTGTGGCATGCTGATGGGCTGCGGCCTCAGTATCAACGGTATCTACGCTTTATGATCACCACCCCGCTGCGCGCAGATGAAGGGGCAGAGCTGAGCTGGGATCAGGTGATCCTTGACCACGATGAAATTCGCCTGACAGCCAATGACACCAAGAACGCCGAGTATTTTGTCATGCCGCTAACCCAGCTGTCGAAGAGCCTCCTCGCACCAACCAAGCCCGCTACGGGCACCAAGGTGTTTCAGCTGAGCCGGATCGCTGATGGCAAGATGACTTCATGGAGCCACTTCGCCAATGCCGTCCGAAAGGCGTCTGGCGTGGACAAATTTGCCCTGCACGATTTGCGTCGGACCTTCTCGACGCTGATGGCTGAACATACCGACGTCCCGATGGACATCATCGACGGGCTACTGAACCACAAGCAAAGCGCGACGCGAGGCGGTGTCATCAAACACTACCAACAGGCCAAACTACTGGGCAAACGGCGCGAAGCCATGCAGGCTTGGGAGAGGCTGTTGGAGAGTTTCTTATGACCCGTGAGTGTCACGATCACCGCCACCTAGAATTTGCGCGATACTTGGAGTGCAAAGCTGAGCTTGTAGAGGAAGTCTTCCTAGAAATCGGGGTAGACAAAATCCCTGACCGTGAACAGTTGCACGAGCTAAACGGTGCAATTTCTCTTTACAAAAAAGCCGTTAAGTCTGTTCAAACCGCGAGCAAAGCACTTGATGAACTACCGGAAGTTGAGAAGTTGAGCCACTCCATTAGCAAGCAAAACTTACCCGATCAGTTATCGAGTATCATTAACGAATTAAAGCTATGGCTCGCGGCCGCCTTACGTCACAAGGCGCAATTCAGGGGGGGTGGCCCAAGTAACCCAAACGCAGATGCATTTGCTGAATTTGTTGCGTCACTCTTCGAGCAGCTCGGGAAAGACATACGACTTGGAGCATACCCCGGCACAAATGAGCCGAACACAGAGTTCGGACGCGCTGTCAAAAAGGGGATTACAATCTACGACATTCGTCATGTCCCGGAGGTACGAGAACAATACATTAAGGCCAAGGGCGGGCTGGAAATAACGGATAAGACAGTTTTTTCTGGCGCTGCCATCGACTGGAGACGACCGGCGGAAAAGGCGTTCAGGAAGCGCAACTCATAGAATGTCAAAACTACCGGAAACTTTCTAAGTTTGACATTTATGCAAGACCTTGAGCGATGCATAAAAAGGGCCGCATCTTTAACCTTAGAGGTGCAATATGCCCCAACAAACTACTTGGACCGCATCACAGCCTTTGCCTAAGTACGCTGATAA
>Ga0209652_1001468_pt1 | contig 19165 bp, 16 predicted proteins | sample SaaInl74LU_5_DNA_FD_184641 | JGI IMG/M metagenome (GOLD analysis project Ga0209652, IMG submission 184641) | Marine microbial communities from expanding oxygen minimum zones in the Saanich Inlet - ESP_74LU_5_DNA (SPAdes) (version 2) | ecosystem: Environmental > Aquatic > Marine > Intertidal zone... | reverse complement strand
CACCTATCACCAGAAGTATGGCCTGCGCGATTATCGTGGCGGCGGTCGGTCGTCGGCCCGTGAAACGGCCGCCCGTGTCGCGGCAGGCGGGGTCGCCCGGGCGGCCCTTGCCGCCCTTGCACCGCAGGTCGAGATCAAGGGCTACATGGTCCAAATGGGTCCCAAGACCATAGATCGGACGCGGTTCGACTGGGACGCGATTGACCAGAACGATTTCTGGTGCCCCGATCCGACCGTAGCGGCGGAATGGGAAGACTACCTCGATTTCTTGCGGCGCAAGGACCACAACTCGGTCGGGGCGATGATCGAGGTTGTCGCCCGCAACGTTCCGCCGGGTCTGGGCGCGCCGGTGTATGGCAAGCTTGATACAGACCTTGCGGCCGCGATGATGTCGATCAATGCGGTAAAAGGCGTCGAGATCGGCGAAGGCATGGCCGCCGCTGCCTTGACCGGACGCGAGAATGCGGACGAGATTTTTATGGGCCCCGACGGACCCGAGTACAGCTCGAACCACGCTGGTGGTATTCTGGGCGGCATTTCGACCGGGCAGGACATCGTCGTGCGTTTCGCGGTCAAGCCGACCTCCTCGATCCTGTCATCGCGCAAGTCCATTCGCATTGATGGATCAGAGACGGAGGTCGTGACAAAGGGGCGCCACGATCCCTGCGTCGGCATACGCGCCGTGCCGGTGGGCGAAGCGATGATGGCCTGTGTCCTGCTGGACCACCTGATCCTGGACCGGGGTCAGACCGGAGGCGTGCGCGGCAAGATCGGCTAGTCCATGGCGCGCCCCGGACAGAGTCATATCCATCACAGGGCGGGCGGGAAACCGCGCCTCCCCCATGCCCCGTCTCGACGACCGGAGCCTATCCACGCCATGATGGTCGTCGCACTTAAATTGACGCGCAGGTCAGCCGTTTGCTCGAAATATTTGGCATAACCTTCCCAATCTTTGCCATTGTCGCCTTAGGCTATGTGACTGTGTACAAGGGGGTTTTCGAACCCGGGGACATGACGGTCCTGGGCAAGTTCGTGATGACAATCGCCCTGCCCGCCCTCATGTTCTCGGCTGTGACGGGACAAGGCGCGGGGATGATCCTCGATCCGTCCTATATCGCGGGCTATGCCTTGGCCGGACTTTTTGTGATTGTCTTTGCGCTGATCTGGTTCCGGCTGAACCTGCTTCGCACACCGACCGGCCCGGCCCGGCGGGCCATCGCTGTCATGGGCACAGCCTGTCCGAACTCGGCCTACGTTGGCTTTCCGGTCCTGCTGCTTGCCGTGCCGGATGTCGCAGCCCAGGCGTTTGCGATGAACATCCTTGTCGAAAGCTTTCTGATCGTCCCGATCTGTTTTCTTCTTGTCGGCAGTTCCCGTCCAAGTAAAGGCAAGCCCCTTTTGCGTGTCGCCATCGACGCCTTGTGGAGCGTTGTGCGCAAACCCATGGTTATCGGGCTTCTGGCCGGTCTCGCCGTGTCCGCCAGCGGGTTAACGCTGCCCGATCCCTTCACCAAGCTAGTAGATACGATGGCCTCATCTACAGCCGCACTGGCCCTGTTCTTCATTGGTGGCACATTGGTAAGCCTGCCGATGCGGGGCAATGTCGTCATGGCTGGTGAGGTCGTGGCCGGTAAGCTTCTTGTCCATCCTGCTATGGCCATGGTGGCAGCCATGGTCCTGATCCCACTGGGCTTGCCGGGTTTGTCGGACCCATTGCGGATCGCATTGATTCTGTCGGCGGCAATGCCGATGATGGGCATCTATGCCATTTTTGCACATGACTACGGCCACGAAGGCCTCGCGTCGCTTGGCCTGTTCGGAGCCACAGTCGGCGCGTTTGTGACAGTGTCCGCGTTTCTGGCCATTCTGCTCTGACCGGCAGGGTCAGGCACCGGGTGTGGTGGCCTTACGCTGGCGGGCCCGCTCAAGCCCCAATTGACGTTCTCTGAGGATGATAAGGACACCAGCCGTGATGATGATCGCCGCCCCCGTCAACATGATCAGCGTCGGCACCTCTCCAAAAACAAAGTACCCCACACCGAGCGCCAGCAGCATGGAGGTATATTCAAACGGCGCAATCAACGATGCATCGGCATGGCGATAACCAGTCGTCAGAAAGATCTGTCCCACGCCCCCAAGTAGCCCGGCAAGGATCAGCATCGCAAATTCTCTTGGGGCGGGCATGACCCAGCCCCAGAAGATCGTCAGTGACGACAGTACCGTGGCCGTCACCGAAAACCAAAACACGATAGCCGCCGTCCCTTCGGTCTGGACAAGCTTGCGGACAAACACCTGGGCAAGAGCGGCAAAAAAGGCTCCGCCCAGAACGACAACCGCTCCTAATGTCTCGCGGCTGTCCATTTCCGCGCCGATCGACAAACGCGGCGACAGAACGATCATCACCCCCATCAGCCCAAGGGCAACAGCCGAAAGCCGGTAGGCCCGCACCTTTTCGTTCAGGAACATGGCTGCAAAGACGACCACCATGAGCGGCGCAGCATAGCCGATGGCGGTGACCTCGGGTAGCGGCAAAAGGCCTAGCCCGGCAAAGCCAAGGCCCATGGCCGTGGTACCGACAAGGCCCCGCCAGACATGGCCCATAGGGTTGGATGTCTCGAGCCCGTGGCGCAGCTCGCCCCTCAGGATGAGCCAGGTGACGATAACGGGAATCGCAAAGAATGACCGAAAGAAGACGGCCTGGCCCGGCGGGACGTGGTCCGACGTCGCTTTGATCAGCGATGCCATCGCCACAAAGATGCAAACCGACAGGACCTTATAAGTGATTCCACGCAGCGGGTTCATCAAGCTTCCCTTCAAGGGCACATTAGACATGTGTCCGCGAAGGGAAAACATGATTTCGGGCCCAGTCAAATCAACGACGCCCTACCCGAGGTTTGCCTAGCGATTGGTCGGCTAGACGGTCTGGCCCTGATCAATCCTCAGGTACTGACGAAGCCGCCCGTGCCCACGGGTGGCCGGTCGTCGGGCATGAAGCGCCCTGAAGGCCGGGTGGACACCCGATTGCCTGTCCAGTTTCAGAAACTCGCGCAAGCGGAGTGTGGTGGAGCGATCGTCCAGGCCGCTTGAAGGTTTGTCGATGATATGGCGTTGCATTGGCATCTCCTTCATCTATGGAAAACAACTCTAGCACAGGTGGGACAGAATTTCACCTATTGGCTGCCAGACGGCCGGTTCTGGCTCAGACCTGCCCACCGGCGCTACCCGGCAGGACCCAACCTGACGATACCGCCGTCGGGTGCCGGCGCGTCTATCAAGAGCAGGATAGACCCGTCGGGCGCCTCTTCCACGTCCCGGATACGGCCCTGATCTGTGACCACCCTCTCTTCCCCAATCACCCGCCCCCCCTGCATCTTCAGCCGGACCAGCGCGCCGGGGTTAAGCGACCCAATCAGCAAATCACCTCGCCAGCCTGAAAGGGCGCTGCCCTGTTAGAACACCATGCCGCCCGGTGCGATTACGGGATCCCAGTAGTAGACCGGTTCCTCCATCCCCTCGGCCCGCGGCTGGCCGGTGCCGACAGAGCTGCGGTTGTAGTTGACCCCGTAGCTCACCACCGGCCACCCGTAGTTCGCCCCAGGTTCCGGACGGTTCAGCTCATCCCCGCCGGCTGGGCCATGTTCTATGGTCCAAAGCACCCCGGTGCGGGGGTGGATGGCCGCCCCCTGGGGGTTGCGATGTCCGTAGGACCAGATCGTATCAAGGCCGTCTCGCCGGACAAAGGGGTTGTCAGAGGGGGCACTTCCGTCCAACTGGATGCGGACCACCTTTCCGTAGGTTGTCGAGAGATCCTGGGCCAGGACTCGCTCGGTCAGGGTCGAATGTTCACCTGTCGTGATAAAGGCATGGCCACAACCATCCAACAGGATCCGCGATCCATAGTGCATCGGTGTCGGGGAAGGAGGCGACTGGACAAAGATGTCCTGAACATCGGTGACGCGGAGGGCAGCGATGTCCAGGATACCCTTGGCGGCTGCCGTCACGGTGCCACCCTGCACGCGTTTGGCATAGGTCCAGAAGATGGTATTGTCCTGCCAAAATTCCGGGCTGATGGTAACATCAAGCAGGCCGCCCTGACGGCGATCATCAACCTCCGGGAGGCCCGAAACAGGGGCCGAGACCGCACCCTCCGCCGTCACCACCCGCAACCGGCCGGGACGCTCTGTGACCAGCCATGCGCCGCCGAGCAAGGGCGCAATGCCCCAAGGGTTCGCCAATCCGGTGACAATGGGTTCGACCGTCACAGGGGTTTGGGTCAGGCCAGGGGCACGGGTCTGGTCCGGGAAGGCCGGCTCGAACGACGCATTCCGTGGACCCTGTTCAACCGGGGCAGCCTGCCCCGAGGCAAGAGCTGGAAGCAGGATCAATATTGCGGCGGCAGATATCCTCATCCTGTCGGGCTCCTCTGGAAAACTTGATCAACAGATTAGCACCCAGACGGGGCGATGCGACCTATTGTTGGTCACCAAGGCTTGAGATTGCCCACCGGGCCGCATCAGCTACAACAGCGTCAGGGTCGTCTGCCAAGGCTTGGGCGACCGGTTGCAGGGACTTGTCCCCCGAATTCCCGATTGCGTAGAGCACGTTCCTGACAAAGCGGTCGCGACCTATACGCTTTACCGGGCTACCGGAAAACCGGGCGCGAAAGGCCGCATCATCCAGCCGGGCAAGATCCGCCAGCAACGGCGGCCCGTCTTGGCGTAGATAGCGCATCTCGGTCGCGGCCACGGCAAACTTGTTCCAGGGACATACCGCCAGGCAATCGTCGCACCCGTAGATGCGATTGCCCATCCGGGACCGAAGCTCGAGTGCGACGGGGCCCCGATGCTCGATCGTCAGATAGGAAATGCAGCGGCGGGCATCCAGTTGATAGGGGGCGGGAAAGGCTTCCGTCGGGCAGACATCCAGACAGGCAGTGCAAGATCCGCAATGCTCCGCTTCAGGCGCGTCCGGCTCGAGTTCTACGGTGGTGAAAATCGCACCCAGAAATACCCAGTTTCCCAGATCCCGGCCCAGCAGGTTGGTATGCTTGCCCTGCCAGCCCAGCCCGGCAGCCTGCGCGAGGGGCTTTTCCATCACCGGGGCGGTATCAACAAACACCTTGATTTCAGCTCCGGGGACTTGCGCAATCAACCAGCGGCCGACGGCCTTCAAGCGCTTCTTGACAAGGTCATGGTAGTCGCGGCCGTGGGCATAGACACTGATCGCCCCACGGTCCGCTTGGTCCAACACGGCCAGAGGGTTATGGAGGGGGGTATATGCCTCTGCCAGCATGATGACCGACCGGGCTTCGGGCCATAGGGCAGACGGATCCCCCCGCCATGCCAAACGCTCGGCCATCCAATCCATCTGTCCGTGGCGACCTGCCTCAACAAAAGCAGCGAGGCGGCCGGCGATGTCGGGGACGCCATCCGGGCGACAGATCCCGATCTTGGAAAAACCCGCCTCAAGAGAAAATGAGGTCAGTCCCTCTTTCAGGCCCTGGCTTCTTTGGATCACAAGTATCCTCGGGGGTCTGGGGGCAGACAGCCCCCAGCCGTCACCGCCTCAGAAATCCAGATCGGCATAATGCGCAGGCGGAATAAACCCTGGAACCTGATCCGCGAGCAGGGATCGGAAGGCCGGACGCGACTTGATTTTGGCGTACCAGTCCTTGACGCTCTCGGATCTGTTCCAGTCCACATCGGATATATAGTCAAGGCAGCTCAGGTGGGCTGCGGCGGCAAAGTCGGCAAGACTCATGTCATTTCCAGCCAGCCAACGGCGGCTTTCCAATAGCCATGACATGTAATCAAGGTGAAACTTGATTGCCTTGGCCCCGGCTTTCACATTCGCACTGTCGGGATAACCCGATCCCATGACTTTCCGAAAAACCCGCTCACCAATCAGCTTCGAAGTCACTTCCGCATGAAACTTGTCATCGAACCAGTTCACGATACGGCGAACCTCATATCGGGTCTCGGCATCGCGGGGCATGAGGGACGTTGTCGGGTAGACCTCTTCGAGGTATTCACAAATGGCACCGCTGTCGGCCATCGTGCGGTTTCCAAGCTTCAGGACGGGGACCTTGCCGGCCGGGTTGCGCCGCAGAAAGTCGGGATCCTGTTCCCAGTAACGCTCTTCGACGAGTTTTACTTCGATCTTCTTTTCGGCAAGACTCAACCGGACCTTCCGGCTGAAAGGGGACAGCGGGTAGTGATAAAGTATGTTTGTTGAGCCAGAGGCACGGTCAGTTTGCATGGTACTTCAATGCCATCGTGAGGGCGTCTGTTCAATGGGGATGATGGCTTCAACCTTCAAAGCAGGCTGCCCGGCCATCGGCCTGTATCGTCGCCGCACCATCCGCGATCGAGGCGGCGCGGCGGCGTATAAAGTCGGTCGGATTGCTGGCGGACCGTGTCTTGGGGCTTGGCAACACGGCCGCCAGACGGGCTGCCTGAGTTGGGCGCAGGTCAGCCGCGTCAACGTTGAAATAGTGCCGGGCGGCGGCCTGCACCCCAAAGACACCTTCGTCGAACTCAACCACGTTAAGGTAAACCTCCAGTATCCGGCGCTTGCTCCAGACCCCTTCAATGACGGGCGTCATAAGTGCCTCCATCGCTTTGCGCAGCCAGGAGCGCCCCTGCCAAAGATAGACATTCTTGACCACCTGCTGACTGATCGTTGAGGCGCCCCGCCCGCCGCCAGCCTCCATGGCCAGTTGAATGGCCTTCAGATCAAGGCCCCAGTGCAAGCAGTAATTCGCATCTTCTGCCGCCACGACGGACCTGGCCATGACCGGGGCAATCTCATCCATTGCAACCCAATCTCTATCCAATCCGCCCAATCGACGACCTTCGGAAACCATGTAGGGCGTCGTCGGAGGATTAACGAAACTATAGAAGATCACGGCCAAAAGAACGGTTCCGGAAATCACGACAAGTCCTCGCAACAGCCACTGGAATAGCCATCGCAACGGACGACGCCGTTTGCCAGGCTTTTCCTCGGTCTTGGCTCTGGAGCCACTCCGCGGCTTTCTTGTCGATTTGGGTGTGCGCGCCATGTCGCCATAAGCCATCGCGTGATCGGCGGGGTCAAGCCCGCGCCGGGGTCCCAATGGGACTAAAGGGACCGTTAAAGAAGTTGTGCCTCGACCGCCCGCAAGACACGCCGTGCGGTGACGCGCCCGCCCTTGCCGGGCACAGGGTCAAGCTCGGGAAACAGGGTAAGCAGTTCGTCCCGGATCCCAGCGTCCGTCATCATGATGTAGTCGCCGGGATGAAAGCTTTCCGAAAGCAGCCCTTCTGCCAGAACAATCTCGTGTTCATCACAAAGGAAATGGTGGTAGTCGACCTGCGGCACAGGCAGGCGGTGGATGGTGTCGCCATTCACAAGATGCTTGGCGGCAACAAGGACCTCATCCTCGCCAAAGAAAAGTTCCGCCCGCCAGCCGGTGATCAGCATCCGGTGCTGCGGAGAAACCAGCAGTTGACGTTCTTTGTCGAGCGCGCCCGGGGCAAACCGGATAGGGGCAAGATCACCTGTCCCATCTGTGCACCGATGCCCCGTCCACAGGATTGGCTGCATCCCATGGTCGCGGGTCAGGACGCGGTCGCCCACCTCAAGCTGTTCAACCGGCTTTGGGCCGGCTTCGGTCTCAATCATGGTTCCGGCAGCGAAACAGGGCGGACCAAGCTGACCAACGGGGATGTTCGTGCTATTGGTAACCCAGCTCGAGCTGTTGAACGTCGCGGGCTTGAGAATGGTGCCATCGTTCGGGGTAAAGACGGCTCGCCCATCGGCGGTGTAGAACGTCACTCCGCGGATGGTGACCGCGCTGCCATCCATGGTGACCCGGATGACATCGTTGACCCAGACAGCCGTGATGACGGAGCCGTCAAAGCTATCGTTGTTGCTTGGGGAGATCTGCCCGTCGTTGTTCTGGTCAATGAAAGAAAACTTGGACGGCGTCAGACTCGTTCCTGGGTCCGGCGGGTTGCCCGGATCCATGACGTAGAACTGATCTGAAAAGGACGTCGGCAAAGGGACGCTCCAAAGAAAATTACTTTTGGTTCAACGATCCTTTTGTCGTCGGTCTTTTCGTGGCGAGTTGGATCAGATCGCGGCCATTTCTGGGGCCAAACATGCCAAAGCCGGGGCAGTTACGGCCCCGGCTTTGGCATTTGTTCAACTTCAGTCCTTTACTCGGCGGGCATCGCCTTGACTTCATCGGTCAGAGGGTGGGCCAGATGGGCTAGCATTTCTTTCGGGCAAACCTGAACGAAATGCGTCTTTTCGGCATCCCAGTGCTGCAGGATCTCTCTTGCCTTGTGGCTTCCGGTTTCCTTGGCGTGCCGTTCGATCAGGGACTTGAGTTGTTCTTCCCAGGCATCAACCGTCACCGGGCATGTCACCAAGGTCTCCATGTTCATCAGCGGCTCTGCCAGACCTTCGGGATCATAAAGATAGGCCATCCCCCCGGTCATACCTGCCCCAAAGTTGGCCCCGATCGAGCCGAGGATGACAGCGATGCCGCCTGTCATGTATTCGCATCCGTTCGACCCGCATCCTTCGATAACCACCTTGGCGCCAGAGTTGCGGACGGCGAAGCGTTCGCCCGCCCGGCCTGCGGCAAAAAGGTATCCGTCGGTGGCACCATAAAGCACGGTGTTGCCGATGATGGTGTTCTCAGAGGCAACGAGGGGCGAGGCCATGGGCGGCCGCACCACGATGGTGCCACCGGACAGGCCCTTGCCAACATAGTCATTGGCGTCACCCGACACCTCAAGCTTGAGGCCCGGTGCGGCAAAGGCACCCAGCGACTGGCCGGCAGATCCCTTGAGCTTCACCGTCAGGTGATCGGGCTGGAGGTTGTTGCGCATCCCGAATTGCTGAACGATGTGGCTGGACGTCCGCGTTCCGATGGTCCGCAACGTGTTCTGGACCGCATACTCCAACTGCATCTTTTCGCCATCCTGAAGGAAGCGGGCAGCGTCCTTCACAATCTCGGCGTCCAGTGTGTCGGGCACCGGGTTGCGCGGCTTATTCCGGTCGTAGGTGATCTGGTGGGCGCCATCGACCGTGATCAACAGCGGGTTAAGATCAAGGTCATCGAGATGCGCCGCACCGCGCGATACCTGCGTCAACAGATCCGCCCGGCCGATCACCTCGTCCAGCGACCGCGCCCCGATCGAGGCGAGGATTTCGCGCACTTCGGTGGCGTAGAAGGTGATCAGGTTAACGACCTTTTCGGCATTCCCCGTGAACTTTGCCCGAAGAGCCTCGTTCTGGGTGCAGACACCGACGGGGCAGGTGTTGGACTGGCACTGACGCACCATGATGCAACCCATGGCGATCAGGGCGGCAGTGCCGATCCCGTACTCCTCGGCCCCCATCATGGCGGCCATGACAATGTCACGCCCGGTCCGCAGACCACCGTCGGTCCGAAGGGTCACCCGGCTGCGAAGGTTATTCATTGCAAGGACCTGATGCGCCTCTGTCAGACCCATTTCCCAGGGCAGGCCTGCATATTTGATCGAGGTGCCAGGGCTTGCCCCAGTGCCACCATTGTGGCCGGAAATAAGGATAACGTCTGCCTTGGCCTTGGCCACACCGGCCGCAATCGTGCCGACACCGGACGAGCTGACCAGCTTGACCGTTACCTTGGCGCGTGGGTTGATCTGCTTGAGGTCGTAGATCAGCTGGGCCAGATCCTCGATCGAATAGATGTCGTGGTGCGGCGGCGGGCTGATCAACGTCACGCCGGGGGTGGAGTGACGCAGACGCGCGATCAGCGCCGTAACCTTCATCCCGGGCAGCTGCCCACCTTCGCCGGGCTTTGCCCCCTGGGCCACCTTGATCTCAAGCTCTTCACAGGCGTTGAGGTATTCGGCGGTGACGCCAAAACGGCCAGAGGCCACCTGCTTGATCTTGGCCGACGGATTGTCACCGTTGGGTTCTGGCACGAAGTGCGCCGGATCTTCACCACCCTCGCCCGAGTCGGACTTGGCCCCGATCCGGTTCATGGCGATGTTCAGGGTCTTGTGCGCCTCCGGGCTCAGCGCCCCAAGGCTCATACCCGGTGTGACAAATCGCTTGCGAATGGCGGTGATGCTTTCGACCTCTTCGATCGGGATCGCCTCGCCCAGCGGTTTGATGGCAAGCAGGTCACGCAGATGGATTGGCGGGTTGGCCTGCATGGATTTGGAGTATTGGGTCCAAAGCTCGTAAGAGGCGCGATCACAGGCGGCCTGCAGCATGTGCATGGTCGTTGCTTCCCATGCGTGCTTTTCGCCGGAACGTCGTGCCTTGTAGAAGCCGCCGATCGGCAACACATCGCTGGCGCCTTTCCAGCCGCGAGCGTGGACTTCCTCCAGCTTTTTCTGAACGCCGCCGACGCCGATGCCCGAAATGCGGCTGTGCATGCCGGGGAAATATTCGGCACACATGGCACGGCTCAGGCCGACGGCCTCAAAGTTCAGACCGCCACGATAGGACGAAATGACCGAAATCCCCATCTTGGACATGATCTTGAGCAGGCCCGCATCCACCGCAGCGCGGTAGCGGCGGACTGCCTCGGTCAGGCTGCCTTCGATCAGGCCGCGACGGACCCGGTCCGCGATGGAATCCTGAGCAAGATAGGCGTTGACCGTTGTCGCACCGGACGAAATCAGGACGGCAAAATAGTGCGGGTCAACACACTCTGCCGACCGGACGTTGACCGAACAGAAGGTCCGCAGCCCCTTGCGGGTCAGCCAGCTGTGCACGGCGCTGGTCGCAAGGATCATCGGCATCGGCACCTTGTCAGCGTCCTGATGCTGATCGGTCAGAACGATGTGGCCGGCACCTGACCGAACGGCATCCTCGGCCTCGGCCCGGATCCGTTCCAACCCCTGCCGCAATGCGTCGGGGGTGCCATCGGCTGGGAAGGTGCAATCGACGAAAGAGACGTTGTCGCCAAACTGCTCGACCATGACGTCAAATTCAGAGTTGGCGATGAATGGGCTTTCAAGGACCAGAATCTCGGTCTGGGACGAATCCTCGTCCAGCACGTTCTTGAGGTTTCCGAACCGCGTCTTGAGGGACATGACCCGCGTCTCACGCAGAGAGTCGATCGGCGGGTTGGTGACCTGGCTGAAGTTTTGGCGGAAAAAGTGGCTCAGCGGCCGGTAGTTCGACGATAGAACAGCCGCCGGAGTATCATCACCCATAGAGGCGATCATCTCTTTGCCATCCTCGGCCATCGGGGCCAGAACCTGCTCAAGCTCTTCCATGGAATAGCCCGCCGCAATCTGGCGCTTGCGCAATTCAGAACCTTCAAAAAGAGATTTTTCAGGTACATCCTTCAAGATAGCATTCAGATCGACAACCCGCTCGATCCAGTCGGCATAGGGCTGCGCCTGGGCGAGTTTGTCCTTCATCTCGGTGTCGTGGTAAAGTTTGCCGTCCAGCATATCGACAGCGATCATCTGGCCCGGGCCAAGGGCCCCTTTCTCAATTACGTCACGCTCATCAATCGGGACCATCCCGGCCTCTGACCCTGCGATCAGAAGGCGGTCGCCGGTGACGACATAGCGCATCGGACGCAGTCCGTTGCGGTCAAGCCCGCCGCACACCCAGCGGCCATCAGTCATCGCCAGCGCGGCGGGGCCGTCCCAGGGTTCCATGACGGCGTTGCAGTAGCTGTACATATCTTGCCAGGCCTGCGGCATCTCAACTGCTGACTTGGACCAGGCTTCGGGCACCATCATGGTCTTGGCCATTGGCGCAGAACGGCCGGCCCTCACCATCACCTCGAACACGGCATCCAGAGCGGCTGAGTCGGACGACCCCTGGGGCACGATCGGTTTGATATCCTCGGCCATTTCGCCAAAGGTGTTCGAGGCCATGCGGATCTCATGGCTCTTCATCCAGTTCAGGTTACCCTTGAGCGTGTTGATCTCACCATTGTGGGCCAACATGCGGAACGGCTGGGCAAGCCACCACTGCGGGAAGGTGTTGGTGGAATAGCGCTGGTGATAAATCGCAAAGGCGCTTTCAAAGCGGTCATCTTTGAGATCGGGATAGAACTCTGCCACCTGTTCGGCCAGCATCATGCCCTTGTAGATGATCGACCGACAAGACAGTGAGGCCAGATACAGCTGGGCGACCCCAGCGGACTGGGCGGCTTTTTCGATCCGGCGACGGATGATGTACAACTCGCGCTCGAACGCTTCGGCGTCGATGTCTTTTTCGCACCGGATCAGGATCTGCTCGATCTCGGGGCGGGTGGCGTTGGCCTTTTCCCCAAGGACGGTGACGTCCACAGGAACATGGCGCCAGCCATAGATGTAGTGGCCCATCCGCAAGACTTCGGTCTCGACGATGGTCCGGCAGGTCTCTTGCGCGCCGAAATCGGTGCGGGGCAGGAACACCTGTCCGACCGCGATCAGCTGATCCGTTCGGGGCTCGTGGCCAGTGCGGCGGATTTGATCGTAAAAGAACGGCACGGGGATTTGCACATGGATGCCAGCGCCATCACCAGTCTTGCCGTCGGCATCGACGGCGCCACGGTGCCAGACGGCCTTGAGCGCGGCGATCCCTTTTTCGACGACACCGCGTGACGCAGTCCCGTCAATGGACACAACCAGACCAACACCGCATGAGGCATGTTCGTCTTCTTCCCGATACAGGGAATGCTTGGCCATCCAGGCACGCTTGGCTTCTTCACGCTCAACCCAGGATTCGTTTGCCATTTCCGTTACATCCTCTCTTTGGGACTTCATCTTGTTCTTTCCTCTCATGACCGCACCCTCTTGGGGGTGCTACAGGTCCTGGGGATCATCTTGGTTCGGGTGTCCGGCCTGCCGCCTTCACAAGCAATGGTGAAGGTCTGGATCGGCCGGCCGGTGTTGCGATCAAGGGTCATCCCGGCCTCCATGAGGACATGGTCACGCCACAGCCATATTTGGGGTTGGGGGACAAAAAGCCGGGTTCGCCCGGAAAGATGAACTCCACAGGGGAATCGTCACTTTCAAAACTGTTTTCGCCAACGGTCGTGGTTCCAACGCCGGACAGGAACAATCGCCAGTCCCGGCTGATGTATTCAAACCCCTCCGCCGCCCAAAGCTCGGACCCATCCTGGGATAGGGCACGGATGGAATATCGGGATTCCTCCAGCCTGACGTCATCAATTATGACCGCCCGACCCGTCAGGCTATCGGCCCCGACATAGCGGGTCGGTCCAAGCTGGTCGGACATGGTCAGAAAGTCGTAGGTGTCTGCCCCCGTCTCAGTCAGCTCAGAGAAGGATGCGCGATCGGTAGGTGCAGGTTCCAGCATCTCGGAGTGTCCGGAACTCGCGTAAAAGCTTTCGATCCATTGGGTTTCCGCGTCAATCGCCCCGACATAGGATAGACCGTCTTCGTTCAGGTCGACGCGCCGTTGCAGACCGACGGGATCGTTGGTGCAGGTGAAGTGGTGGCTGACGGTGCAGGTCTTGGACTGGACCGTGACGTAGGCTTCGCACCCTACAGGCAAGGAGAAGCTGCCTTGCGCCATCAGAGGCAAGGGCAAAGCACAAAGGATGGACGATACCAGACTGCGCATCACCTAACCTCCGTCCATCTTGGACAACATGACACCGCAATCGTGGCGCGGCCTCGCGGACAGGAAACCGGCTTCGCCCGGAAACAGGAACTCCACCGGGCGGCCGTCGGTTTCAAAGACGTCACTCGGCGTTGTGACGGTGCGGATACCTGACAGAAAGGTGCGCCAGTCGCGGTTGATGTATTCATTTCCTTCGACCCGCCACAACTCAACCCCGGATGGGTCCGAGGCGACTACCTCGAAAAAGGTTTCCTCTAGTTGGATACCGTCGATGGTGACCGTGACGCCTGTCAGCGCATCAGAGCCTTTATAGACCGTCACGCCAAAGGGGTCCGAGATGGTGCTGAATTCAAAGGTATCTTGTCCGGTCTCTGTCAGTTCCGTGAAAGAAGCGGGATCGGGAGCACCGGTTGCCAATCTGTTGGTTGACCCAGACAGGAAATGATTGCTTTCGATCCACTGGGTTTCGGCGTCGACAATGCCTGCGTAGACCACCTGCTCTTGATCCAGGTCGATGCGACGCTGGTGGCCTTCGGGGTCACCTTGGCATGTAAACAGATGGCTTACGCTGCAGCCCCGTTTCTGGATGGTGACATAGGCAGTGCAGCCAGCAGGCAGCGCAATGCTATCCGACTGACCCGTGCTTTGGGCTGCGACGGGGTTTGCCAGAAGGCATACTAAGGCAAGCGACCGGATCATTGTAGAAATCCGGACAGAACGGTGCTGCAGTCATAACGGGGTGAGGCGTCGAAAAAGCCGGGCTCGCCGGGGTAGATGAACTCGACCGGGGTCGCATCCATGATCTGGTCCGGAGTGTTCTGGTTCCAGGATTCGCCTAGAAAGAACAGCCTGTGGCTCGGGCTGATGAACTGACGGCCCGCGCCGCGATAGCTGATCGTGCCATCGGGCAGCGTCACCTCGTAGGCGAATTCGGTGCGCAACAAGGGCTCGCCATCAATCACCACCTCCTCGCCGGTCAGGCTGTCATAGCCGCGGATCCGCTCGGCTGGTTCGCCCCGATCATTGGTCACGGTAAAGTCGTAGGTGTCATAGTCTTCAGCCAGAAGCACAGTGATGCTTTCGGGATCGGGGGCTGGCTGCACCATCGTCTCAACCGCCGGCGGCTGGGCAAAGTAGGTTTCGAGCCACTGAAACTCTGCATCCACCTTGCGCACATTGAACGGACCGGCATCGGTAAACAGAGAAACCCACTGTTCCCCGGGTGCATCAGCCTCGCAAGTCCAGACATGGGTGACGAGGCAGGCGCGGGATTGGACCGTCAAAACACCGGTGCATCCGGGCGGGGGGGCAAAGCTGGATTGTGCAAGGGCGGGACCGGCGCAGCACAACAGGAGCGCTCCGGCGAGGTGCCGGAACGTCCATCGTCTTGCCTTGGTGTGAGAGAGACCAAACATCTGTTCCGATCCTTTCCTACACAAACAGCCACAACCCCGACACAAGCGTACAAGTGCCAACGAATTTTCCGAGTGCCTTGTCCCGGAATGCCCTGACCGCTATTCCGCCGCGACCATCGCGCTTTGATCAAGATAGGTCAGGATCGCTTCGGCCGAGTCGCGACCGTCACGGATTGCCCAGACGACCAGCGATGCACCGCGGACGATGTCACCAGCCGCATAGACACCGTCAAGGCTGGTCTTGCCGGTGGTGTAATCGGCCCGGATGGTGCCCCAGCGTGTCACTTCCAGCCCTTCGACACCCCAAAGCTTTGGCAGGTCCTCGGGTTCGAAGCCTAGTGCCTTGACCACAAGGTCGGCCTCTTCGAGGTAGTCGGCCCCTTCGATCAGTTCGGGGCTGCGGCGACCGGTGGCATCGGGAGCGCCAAGGCGCATACGCGATACGGTCACGCCGCTTACGGTGTCGCCTTGGAACCCTTTGGGGGCCGTCAGCCAGACGAACTCCACGCCTTCTTCCTCGGCGTTGGCGACCTCGCGCTGCGAGCCCGGCATGTTCTCTTTGTCGCGACGGTACAGGCATTTGACGCTTGTCGCGCCTTGCCGGATCGCCGTGCGAACGCAGTCCATTGCCGTGTCGCCGCCACCGATGACAACAACACGCTTGCCTTCGGCGTTCAGTGCGCCGCTGTCAAATTCGTCAACATCGTCGCCAAAGCACTTTCGGTTCGAAGCCGTCAGATAGTCGATGGCCCGCACGATCCCTTCTGCGTCGGAGCCGGGCGCAACAAGATCGCGGGACTTGTAGACGCCTGTGGCGATCAGGATGGCGTCATGTTTGCCCCGGATTGCGTCAAAGCTCAGATCCGTGCCGATATCGCAATTCATCACAAACTCGACCCCGCCTTGCTCGAGTTGGTCGATGCGCTTCATCACGACATCCTTTTCGAGCTTGAAGCCCGGGATACCGTAGGTCAGCAATCCGCCGGCCCGGTCGTAGCGGTCGTAGACCGTGACCTGAACGCCGGCCCGGCGCAAAACGTCGGCTGCAGCGAGGCCACCGGGACCGGCACCGATGATGCCAACCGATTCAGTCCGCTCTTTGTGGGGAACGATGGGTTTGACCCAGCCCTGTTCCCAGGCGGTATCGGTGATGTATTTCTCGACCGATCCGATGGTCACTGTACCGTGGCCTGATTGTTCAATGACGCAGTTGCCTTCGCAAAGGCGATCCTGTGGGCAGATGCGGCCGCAAATCTCTGGGAAGGTATTGGTCGCCTGGCTGACTTCGTAAGCCTCCTGAAGGCGGCCTTCGGCGGTCAGACGCAGCCAGTCAGGGATGTTGTTGTGCAAAGGGCAATGGGTCTGGCAGTAGGGAACGCCGCATTGCGAACAGCGGCTTGCCTGCTCTTCCGCTTTGGCCAGCGCGTATTCGCCATAGATCTCGTCAAAGTCCTGACGACGAAGAACTGGCGGCCGCTTTTCGGGCATGTCCCGCGCGACATTGACGAATGTAAGCATCTTATTGTTGGCCAAGACATATCCTCCGTTCGCGGTCAGAACGCCTCTTTAAGACCCTCTGACAGAAATGAAAAGTCAGTTATCCTGACCTAAAATGCCTTTGGCAGTACATTTTTTGCGCCAGGCCAGTCTCCGCACCCATAAATTAGGACCGGTATGTTACCTAATATCACCCTTCCGCTGTTGTACCAAAGGGTTAGGTTGACACCCACGAATCACCGAGGCGCCCGTATTATGACCATGTTTCATCTCGTCCTGATTGCCCTCATTCAAGGAATCACCGAGTTTCTGCCCATCTCTTCCTCGGGCCATTTGATCCTGCTGCCCGGCCTGACCGGGATGGAGGATCAGGGGCAGGTCATCGACGTAGCGGCCCATGTGGGGACCCTGGCGGCGGTTATCCTGTTCTTCTGGTCGGACGTGCGGATGGCCTTCTGGGGAACGTTCCGGTTGCTGCTTGGCAAGGTTGATACAAAGGGGGCGTTCCTCGCCCTGTGCCTGCTGATCGCAACGGTTCCAGTGATAATTGTCGGGCTGATCCTCAAGCTCACGGGGCTTGAAGACATGATGCGATCGGTCGCGGTGATCGGCTGGACCATGCTGATCTTTGGCATTTTCCTTTATTGGGCGGACCAGACCGGCGCGACAGAACGGCAGGCAGAGGGTTGGACGATGCGCCACGCCCTGATCATGGGCCTGTGGCAGGCAGTTGCCCTGATCCCCGGAACCTCACGGTCAGGCATCACGATAACGGCCGCCCGGATTCTGGGCTATGAACGTCAGGATGCGGCGCGACTGGCGATGCTCATGTCGATCCCGACCATCATCGCCTCTGCCGTCCTGCTTGGCGCTGATGTGGTACGGACCGCGGATGCCGCCGCTGCACGGGACGGTGCAATCGTCGCGGGTATGAGCTTTGTAGCAGCACTCGCCGCGCTGGGCATCATGATGCGGCTTTTGCGGTCGGTCAGCTTTACGCCCTATGTGATCTACCGGGTGATCCTTGGGGTCATGCTTCTATGGGTCGCCTATACCTAGGCTTTTCGGTCAGGTCTTGAGGTTGCTGGCCGAGTTCTTGATGGCCGCGTATTGGCCAGAAGGACGGAAGCGCCAAAGGTAATCGGGCAGAACTGCCTCCATCGCGACAGGCTCAATCCCCAGATCGGCCAGACCGCGCGCACCCGGTGACACCACATTGTCGACGGCAAGGTTGGCCACCTGGTCGCGGGTCACAGGACCCTTGATCAGGCCAAGGCTAAGGACACGAACAACGTCAAAGGCACCGGCCATGATCCGGGCGGCCCAGAACGGAACGTTCAGGATCAGACGACGGCGTTGCACGATCTCAAGCATCAACTCCATCAGTCCCCGAAAGCTGCGAACCTCTGGTCCGCCAAGCTCGTAGACACCCGGCGCAACACCGCCAGCAACGGCCTTCGCGGCAGCGGCGGCAACGTCGTCGACATATACAGGCTGGAACAGCGTGTCAGCACCGATCACCGGCAGAGCAGGGCCCATCCGGGTCATACCAGCGAACCGGTTAAAGAATTGGTCTTCTGGCCCAAAGACGATGGACGGACGGAGGATGACAGCGTCAGGCATATGCGCCAAAACGCCAGCCTCACCAGCTGCCTTGGTCCTTGCATATACGCTGGAACTGTCCGTACTCGCCCCGATGGCTGAGATCTGGACCATGCGCGCCACGCCCTCTTGCGCGGCAAGCCGGGCGATACGGGTCGCACCTTCGGCCTGAACCGCATCAAAGGTGTTTTTGCCGGTTTCATCCAGAACGCCGACACAGTTCACGATGGCATCCGCCCCTTCCATGACCGACAACACGCTCGCGTCGTCGCGGATGTTGCAGAATACAGGTTCGACCTGGCCAACTGCGCCATAGGGACGAACGAACATGGCCTCGTTAGGATTGCGCACGGCAACACGGATCCGCCAACCCTGCTGGGCCAGGCGCCGGGCAATATAGCGGCCGACAAAGCCTGACCCGCCGTAGATGGTGACCAGCTTGGACATGACGCTTTCCTCTCGCTCAAAGCACTGTCCTGCGTTTATCTGCCCACCCCTTTGCAGACAAGGCGCAATCGGGTCGCAAGGCCGCGACCTTCGTCTGCAAGGGTAAAAAGTGTGCTTTTGCAAGACTTGCACAAACCTTGCAGGAATCGCGTTGACAGCCTCTCACCCCCGGCATAAACGACGCTCCACACGACCTGCCCAGGTGGTGGAATTGGTAGACGCGCTGGCTTCAGGTGCCAGTGTCCGAAAGGACGTGGAGGTTCGAGTCCTCTCCTGGGCACCAGCAATATCCCCATATACCTAAGAAAACTATCAATAATTGCGGGTTTGGCGTTTTTCCGGACCATTTTCGGGACCGCTTTTGGGACCATTCCCGTCAGTTTTGCTAAGTGACTTGTCACTCCTGGACAGGAGATTTGGGTTGCGCCGCGTGATCCTCTCGCTGAGATTATTCAGTATGGATCAGAAGATGCCCCTCAAGCTCCCACGCTATATGTTCCGCCGCGCGAATGGCTCTTTTCGCTATAAGCGGAATGTCCCTAAAGACCTGCGGAGGGTGATTCCGAAGGCGACCGTTTACCGGCAACTCGGCAATACCTATCAAGATGCGCTTCGAGCTT
>Ga0209652_1001467_pt1 | contig 19169 bp, 16 predicted proteins | sample SaaInl74LU_5_DNA_FD_184641 | JGI IMG/M metagenome (GOLD analysis project Ga0209652, IMG submission 184641) | Marine microbial communities from expanding oxygen minimum zones in the Saanich Inlet - ESP_74LU_5_DNA (SPAdes) (version 2) | ecosystem: Environmental > Aquatic > Marine > Intertidal zone... | reverse complement strand
GCAAAAGGTGTTGCTCCAGTCCGTCTTACGGGCAAAGTTCGTGATCGGTATGATCTTGCTACGAAGCTTGCCTTGGTAACAACCGACAGACAATCTGGCTTTGATCGGCATCTTGCATCTGTCCCCTTTAAAGGGCAGGTGCTGAATTTGACGAGTGCATATTGGTTCGAGTTGACGAAGGACATCATACCGAATCATTTGTTGAGTGTGCCTCATCCAAACGTGAGTATCGTAAAGAAGTGCACGCCATTCCCCATCGAGTTTGTGGTGCGCTCGTATATGACAGGTTCGACGTCCACTTCCATTTGGAAAAACTACCAAGATGGAGTGAGAAAATACTGTGGACATGATCTTCCCGAGGGAATGAAGAAGAATGAAAAGTTGGCAAAGACCATTCTTACACCTACAACCAAAGAAGAGGAGCATGATCGTCCAATCTCAGAAGCTGAAATTATGGCTGAGGGGTGGATGAAACAGGAGGATTTTGACGTGTGTGCCAAGGCGGCACTGGCTGTATTTGCCAAAGGGCAAGAGATTGCTGCAGAGAGGGGTCTCATCTTGGTCGACACAAAATATGAATTCGGTAAAGATGAAAATGGAGTTATCAACTTGATCGATGAAGTTAACACACCTGATTCATCTCGCTACTGGCTTGCCAACTCCTACAAGGAACGAATTGCAGCTGGAAAAGAACCAGAAAATATTGACAAGGAGTTCTTGAGACTTTGGTTCCGCGACAACTGTGATCCATACAAGGACGAAGTGATTCCTGATGCCCCTAAGGATTTGGTTGTGGAACTCTCTCGTAGGTATGTAAAGTTGTACGAGACCATCACTGGCAAGGAGTTTGAGTTCCAGAAAGGTGCAGAGGGTGCCGTTGCCGAGGCTATCCAAAAGAGTGTGTAGATAATTTCATGTCAAGTAAAGTTAGAGCTTTGCACTACCAATTGCATTCACATCCAACTCGTCATCTCCAAGAGGCTCAAAATAAGACTGGACAATATCATCTGTCACCTCCTCTAAAGAACTTGGTGACCACTTTGGTTTCCCGTCTTTGTCTACAAGTGCCGCTCTAATACCCTCGTAGAAATCACTGCCCTCTCTCATGAATGCTTGCGACATTCTGTATTCCATCTGTAGAGCTTCACCTACACTTGAAAGTTTAGCGCCTCGTTTCAACCCTTCTAGTGTTACCTTGAGACTTGTAGGTGACATTTGCTTCAATGTTTTTAATGTTGACCGTCCGAACTGAGAGTCTTCTCCCATAGATTCAAGCGCATCGATGATCTCCTCCATTGTGTCTTTTCCATCAAAGGCATAATCGATATCAGCTCTATTCTGTGATAAGAAAGACGACTGTGTGTCGACGTTGTGGTCATGAAATGACATCAAAACACCAGCTACACAATCACCATTTGGGTCATCAGAAGTCCTCGTCGTCGACTCTGCCAATGCACTCTTAAGATCATCCAACTTTTCCGACTTGACATAGTGTGTTGCAATACCTGCATATATCAAATCTTCTGCTGCCAATCTATTGCCAGTAAGTGCAAGATAATTTCCTACACCTCCCACTAATCCCGATTTCCATTGGCTGTAAAGTTTCAGACGCGGTATCCACCAACTACCACCAACGTCAGGGAATAAACCAATCTTTGTCTCTGGCATGGCAAAAATTGTCCTTTCAGTGGCAACTCTATATTTTCCATGTACGGAAAGGCCAACACCACCTCCCATGACAACACCATCCCAAATAGACACTTGTGGTAGATGCGGTGCCTGCGTAGCAATCATATGATTGAGCTGATACTCTTCTCGGAAAAAGTCAGCTGTGAGAGACTTGTCTTCTTTGCCAATACCTGCAAGATAAACTTTCTTGACATCTCCGCCTGCACAAAATGCTGGTTTGCTGGGTTTGCCATTTTTCTCGTATGGTGCTCCTACCATCAAGGTTGCTCGAACTCCTGTCTTTTGCCACTGCTTCAAAATAGGTGTCATTGAGCGAATCATCTCCAGTGTCAAGGCATTCAGGCTTGCTGGATTATTGAGCTGAAGGATGCCAAGATTGGCAGAGAGTGAGGGAAGAAATTGTAATGTTGTAGACATCTTAAGTTCTTTCTGGTTTTGCAGGGGAACAAGGAAGGTGATTTCGAATGTCTTATGCTTATCACGTGTTTATACAAAGCCGAACTAGGTGGCACCCTCACAGCTACGCTAATGCTATGCCTCTATGCTAAGTACTTCTGCTGGCAACAATTTTATTGCAGAGTGGTAGTAAGTAGAGGGTGAGCGGCGCCATTTTCGCCACGGGGCGCCATTTTTGAGCATTTTTGCCAGTGATGTTGATGGCTGCAGCAAGCAACCCACAAACATCGTCCAACTCGCTGATACGCACCACTAGCCTCAGCCAAGCAGGTAAACAGCAACCGAATGATGGCTCCACACTCTATGCATCGTTGTGTGGTAATATTATGTGTCGTACTAGCTGCAACTATCTGTTGTCCCAAAGGAAACGCACTGTTGTGTGGTCGAACGGCACCACTTGTTCATCGAAATCCATCATCACTAACTGCTGCAGGTCATGATGATTGGTACATAGATGATGATGATGTACACGATGGAGACAATGACCATTCAGATCTTCCAGGAGATAAATCATATACCAAATCTGACAGAGACTTGCGCTACAACAGTGGTGGCAATGAACAATCAGAATTTCCAACAGAGAGCACGCCCATCAATAATGCCGACACAGATAATCGCTTTTACTTTGCGACTTGTATACCAGGCCTACACGAGGTTCTAGCAAATGAATTGATCAGTTTTGGAGCTTCAAATGTAGAAACCCAAGGGTCAAGTGGTGTGCGATTTGAGGGGAACCCAAAAGTTGGATTGAAAACAATTCTTTGGTGTAGAACAGCTCACAAGGTGATGGAGCTAATTGCATCTTCGACAGATGGCGGTCATGACTATGAAAGTGATTACAGCGAAGGTATTAGAACAAGCAATGATCTATATCAGTTTTGTAAGTCTGCGGTCCACACGCCAAGTCTGCTTGGTGATGGCTCTGGTGGACTGCTTACATTGTCTGTAAGCACAACATACGCATCGAAGGTGCCAAAGGAGCTCTGCCACTCGCATTACACTGCCTTGACAGTGAAAAATTCTCTTGTTGATTCAGTACGAGAATTGAGAGACGACGGTGAAAGACCTGACGTCGATGTGTACGATGCAGACGTACCTATCGTTGCAGTTATCCGTGGAAGACGAATTGACAATGGCAGAAGAAGAGATTGGAGGCAAAGAGAAAGAAACCATCATTATGAGGCAAATTTTCAAGCAGAAGAAGAAGATAGTCTTGTCGCAGATGTGGATATTTATAGATGCCTTCACTCGGGTGGAAGCGCACATCGAAGAGGTTATCGAAAGATGTCATCCGAGGATTCTGATGATGCTGTGATTCATAGAGCAGCTATGAAAGAGAGTCTCGCAGCAGGGCTGCTTCTTCAAGCTGGATGGGACAAATTAGTAAACGCAGCTCGAGGTGATGGAATGGGCGCAGTGTTGATAGATCCCATGGCAGGGAGTGCTACACTTCCAGTGGAAGCTGCACTAATTGCTTGTGACATGGCCCCAGGATTGTCTCGAATAGCATCTTGGAGGAGTGGTGACGGCAGTCGTAATCCACATCGTTATCCTCCCGCAATTCGCTGGAAGAGCTTCTCGGATATAGAAACTTGGGATGAACTCTTGAATGACGCAAAAAGTCGCGCTATGACAGGAATGAAATTTGCATCTTCATCGATGGGAAATGGAAAGAACAATGTATCCATTTATTGCAATGAGAAAAACCCTGGCGCTGCGCAATTAGCTAGAAGCAGCATAAAGAACGCTGGCGTTACCAGGATTGTGTCTCTTTCTGAAGGTGACTGCATTGATTGGAACCTCGAGAAAGATGATGGTATTTCATGCACTATTCCTTCTCGAACGATTTTTGTATCAAATCCGCCGTGGGGGAAGCGTTTATCACAGGATATTGATGATAGCTGGGTAAATTTGCGAGAGTTTATAAGACGGGAGGCGCCTGGCTGTGAAGTATGGGTACTAAGTGGAAACAAGGATCTTACAAAAATATTAAGAATGAAGAAGAGCAAGTCAATGGCAATCAGAACGGCAGACGAAGAGTTGAAATGGCTGCAATATCATGTGTTTCAGAAGAGAGAAGTATCTGTTTAAATGCGGCCACTAAATTAACTACATGTCTACTTCTTGCGCTCCTGCCCATCATTAAAGGTGTCCCAATTCACTTCATCATTGTGACTATGAGTGAAACCCAGCTTGCGTTCAGCGTCTACAACTGTTTTAGGGCGATATGCCAAAACATAAGTCCTCCTTTGGCGATCAGGGCATTTGTTGCCCGAAGAACCATGGATAACAAATTCGTCATGTACTGTGATCGATCCTCTCTTGCATGGAGCTAGCTTCTCTACATCACCTTTTGATTCATCAAGTTCTATCGTCAAGGCATGCCCTTCATCACGCGACGAAGCAAGCGGAGCATGCTGCCGAAGCTTTCTAGATAAACCAGACCCAGGGACATATCTAAGGCATCCATTCTCTTCGGTTGAATCATCAATTGCCAATGAAAAAGTACATGTAGCCGTCTCGTCAACTCCGAGGGCCTTCGGATTGGGCCAGTAACCCATATCTTGATGCCAAGCAAACACAGCATCAGATTTCCCCGGTCGCTTGTTGAGAAATTGATCATAGTCTTTACTCATTTCCATACTTGGATGAAACTGCCGCACGATGTCTGCGGTAAGGCGCTCAAAGATGTTGTTCTGGAAGGGCGGGTGATAGCGTGTAGGCAGCATGCAATTCACGATAGACCACTCTTCGAAAGGAATGCCGAATGGCTTCGACATATCACAGAAATCCTTCCCTGGGACATGGATCTCTCTGTTCATAAATTTGTCAAATACTTCTGCGATTTCAGCTACCTCTTCCTCTGTTAACACATCATAAAGGGTAACTAAGCCGTCCCTATGAAATGTCTCGATTTGATCTTCAGTGAGAACGTACGAGTCCGATGAGATGCGGCCGCTCATTGTCATGGATGGTTGCGTCGTTGTATGATAGGGTGGTTTCGTGGTGGTGGTGCCAGCTTACAGCCTGCTTACAGCTTATGCTTCACATCTTTTGCTTGGCGCAAGATTTTTCCGCGAAAGAAAAAAAGATGGTGTCGATAATAATGAGAAGGAAACGAAGTGGAGAGTATGGAAGCTACGTGGGTCGGGCACTCATTCAAATCGGCGGAGGAGGAGCTTACTTGCCTATCTTATTTTTCGTTATTTCTACTCTCTACTTCTTGGGCGGCTCAAATAACGCTGACAGTGTTGTTCCATTAGGTTTCGTATCAGTGCTGGGAGCAGGAGCAACTACTTCTTCATTCCAGAAGTTACCTGAAGGACCAATTGTGTTATGCCTTTCTAAGACATCGCTTACTTGCGCGTTTCTACTTTCAACTGTACCATCGATATGAACCTCGTGTCTTGCAGGAGCCTCTATTATCTCATCGTAAATTGGCTTGTAGCAAGGATTGGATTCTCCACCTTCACCCATAGTTTCTATAAACCTGTATTTGTCTACCACCATTCTATGTCCATTGAGGGTAGCACTTACCTCTCGACACAGCCGATGTAATTCGTCGAGTTCCACATCTTTCGAGCTGAGACAGTCCAGTGGTAGGCGGCATAGAGTTGTGTGAATGAACCCATCTGCAGAGCCAGGCTTTCCCATCCCCGGCGTCCGTTGCATGATTGTATGCTGCCATGCATTTTCTTCCGCTCTATCTCCTTCTGATTTGTTGTGCTGGTACGTCAAAGGTTGTCTTCTCTGATCTGGGGATTCAGTGATGAAACATCGGACTATTTCTTCGCGTAAACATACCATCGGGTCGATGTTTGTACCATGTCTATCTACGATGACGCGACCATCATCCGTCTCTCTTTCTCCGACACATCTCCAAAGGGCTACTAATACCTTACCGCCGAGCAACACTATCCTCTCTAACTCGATCTGGAAGCCGTAATGAAATTCAACAAGAAGAGTTTGCTTGAATCTATTAGCCATCTTTTTCGTCAGCTCGTTGTTGCCAGGCCGAATAGTATGCCACCACCATGGCAGCGCTATTGTTACATGCATATCTTCTTTTGGGATAATGTTAAGGTCGGGTATCCAAGCTGATAGGGAGTCTATATCGCTGGAGTACTGAAGAGGGGCCAACACCAGTCGCCTTGCATTAGATAACAATTTTTGAGAAATTTCACCACACATACAAACTATGGTTCTGTGGCTCTGATTGCCCTTGTTCCAATAAGATAGCGTTCTGTCGATTTCTTTTTTACGCAATTTCTTCAGTCGAGATGGGTACACCCCCAGAACGAGAGACTTGTGATGAGCCTCTCTCATCTTGAGATAATAGCTAGTTGTTCTTCTTTTATTTGCCTCTTCCACGGTCGTTTCTGGATCGAGGATTAGGCTGCTAAAGTGATTAATTACGGAATGGGTTGTTTCTTGACCCTGTTCCTTTTCATCCTGCTCTAACCAACGTGATCGTCGCAACCTATTAGCATACCAACCCAAACCGATGGCCATAGCAAAGGATAGCGATGCTCCGATAGACACTGCTTGCCTCAGGTGACTGCCGCGAGTTGCCATGCTAGATATTATGGATATTATCTTGACTGCCGCCGCTACAATACTGCCGATGAAGGGAACAACTTCTTGATGATCATGATCCTTATATTGTCCACTGTCACTGTCACTGTCCACTGTCACCATCGATGTCACACTTCCTCCGTGACACACTGACTGTTGGCGCAAAAAATGCCACCAATCCATCAGCACCGATCACCGTGGCAGGGAACTAAACTACATCTATTGTACTCCACTTTTGACCTCGACCATACCAACATGGACTGCTTTGGGGATTCATCATCTGACGAGGAGGAAGATGTCCTTCTAAGAGATGAATCATGTGGAGTATGTTCCTTTCACAGCAACACTGAAGAATCTTTACTTACGCATGTACGCAATACTCCCAATCTACAAGGAGCAAATGATGTTTTGATGGCGGTTGACGCCTTTTGCATGTCGAGACATTGGATGATGCATGTAGGTCCAGAAAAGGGTTTGTTGCTGAAACAGATTTTAAATGATGCTATTAATGCAAAGGCATCTGCAGGTGTCAATAAAACAAATTTTGTGGCTGTAGAGCTTGGCACATATTGTGGATATGCATCAATTTTGCTGGCCAACGAGTTTCGTCAAGCATCAACTTCACTAAATTGCCACTGGTACACAGCAGAAATAGAGAGATCGTATGCTGCAATTGCAAAAGACATGATTCAGCTAAGTGGAATGGATGATTTAGTTTCCGTGCATCAAATTACATTTAATGGGCATGACACCAACGTTATTGAAGTGATAAGTGATGCACTAAAGAGCGAAGAACGTGCTGAAGTGAAACCGATGATTGACTTCCTATTCATCGATCATGACAAGGATGCATACAAATCTGATCTATGCAAGTTTGAAGCATCTGGATTGATAGGCAAAGGAACAAAAGTGGTTGCAGACAATGTCATATTTGCACAAATACAAGATTACATTGAGTATGTTCAAGAGAGACAAAAGGAAGGCATTGTGCAGACAAACACTCTTCCTTGCCGTGTTGAATACTGCGGATTGAATGGCGACGAAACAGATGATGGACAACAGTATCAGGATGGCATAGAAGTGACAGATTATCTGCAGGATCCTTAGCTGGTAGATGTTCTTGCTTCATGCACCTGATTATCTTATGTAGATCTCAAACATTTACTGATTTGCTCTTGTTACCCATACCCTCAAGAAATTTGTCACTGCCTTGTTCCAGCAACTTCTCGCTCATGCCATCTACAGTCTCTTTCATTTTTAGTTGGTAGTCTTCCATCTTTTCTCTCAAATCGGGGCGGCTTGCACACAGAGATCTTACAGCCAATAACCCGGCATTCATTGCATTTCCTATTGCTACAGTGGCAACTGGAACTCCTCGCGGCATCTGTACAATGCTCAAGAGTGAGTCTTGTCCGTTAAGAGTGGAAGTTTTGATTGGTACACCAACCACTGGTAGAGGAGTCATGGCAGCAACCATTCCTGGCAAGTGAGCTGCTCCACCGGCACCGGCGATAATCACCTGAAGCCCACGTCCAGCAGCCGATTTCGAATACGTCATTAATTTCTCTGGTGTTCGATGTGCAGAAACAATATCAACTTCATATGGGATTCCAAAGTCTCTCAAAACGTTGACTGCATCCTGCATCGTGGGCAAATCGCTTTGAGATCCCATGATGACACCAACAAGAGGAGAGCTACCAATTTTACCATCAGATGGGAGAACATCTTCGCTGATGCCTTCCACTCCCAACAGCTTGGCCAACGAAGCATCTAGCTCGCCATGAGAATCGGCAGTAATGTTAATGTGACCCATTTTCCTTCCAGGTCGGTATCCTTTACCATACCAATGAACCACCGAGCGAGGCATTGCCATTGCGGCATTCACGCTCTTCATTGTAGCTTCAATGCCACCAGTTGGAGCACCAAGCACATTGATCACTGGATATTGAAAAGATAAGATTAGTTGTGAACAGTTGACAATCGTGCATGTCAAAGTCAAGCGGAAAACTTACTTGCAGATGCTCCAACAATTAGATTTGTATCTCCCAAAGGCAAACCACAAACTGCACGTAGATGATTCTCAAATTGAGACACAGCACAAGCATCTTGTGTGTAATGACCAGTGTTGTGAGGTCTAGGTGCAACTTCATTCAAGAGTACATCCATTCCTCCACCATCCTTGTGTGCCAAGAACAATTCAACGCCAAACACTCCAGTTGCACCATCTCCCAAAGAATCAATAGCCTTCATCGCGATCTCTTCACATCGATGACGAATATTTGCAGGAATATTACGAGCAGGAACAAGCACTACTCTGCAGATTGAATCGGTTTGAATAGCAGTAGTCGCGGGATACGCACGAGTTTCTCCAGTTGTAGAACGAACAACCATTACCGCAACTTCGCAATGAAAGTTAATCCACCCTTCTGCATATAGAGCGCCGTCGAGATCATCCTCTTTCAAACCCAAATCTGATAACGCTTTCGAGATTCCCTCTGGTGTTGTGTCTTTTAGAACGGCATTACCGCGACCATCGTAAGCACCTTTCCTTCCTTTCAGCATTAGTGGTAGACCAAACTGTTTTGCAGCACTGTGAATAGCTTCAATGCTTGGAAGATTGACGTAAGGAGGCAATGGAATATTGTGTTCCGAAAAGTACTCCTATCGTGGCATTTGTATTTGACGTAGACACAATCACATGAATTGGTTTATAAGAGACCTGTCAAAAGAACTTTATGTACAATCCAAATAGCACTTACCTTTTGCGCATATTTATCCTGAATGATTCCAATAACACGGCTCGACGGCTGAACGTTTACTCCCTCTTTCTCCAACTTTGCCAATCCACCAACTCCAACATGCTCAATCTCCATTGTTACCACATCACATCCTTTGCTCAACTCTCGCAGTTTGTCATCATCATAAAGTGCACCCTTTACAATCCTCGCCTCCCCGTCACCGCTTGCACCTCCTACAACTTGTGCTGAAGGACAAGCTCCTCCGCCACCATCGAGAAATTTCATATCAATATTGAGGCGTGGTGCTTCTAATGCCATCATTCTACCGAGTTGGCCGCCGCCGACACATCCTACGCGAAATTTGAGTGGCTCTGTGGGCAGTTTCGAAGAATCTGATTCGCTCATTGTTGGTATGGGAGTTGAAAGCTAATAAGTGATTGGTTTGGATGTACTGGAGTGTTTCTTTCGATCAAGTGGCAAGATAGTATGATGTGATAGCGAGTGATGGAAATAAATGGCGTCATGTAAGATTTGTGGAGGAGATTGACGATGAGGCCCGCCAAAAATTCCTGCTTGCGACTATGGTGCTCGACTCATGCTCGACTCGAGAAGATCTTTTGCATTGCATTGCCTTTATCGTCTGGAATAGAACATCCTTTGGAATGCAGATCTAAACAACTCAGAACCAACCCAGCACTCATCATGACCAAAAAGTCCAAATCGAGAAAGAAGGCAAAAGAGGTTGACCCAAAGGAAAAGGAAAGGCTCGACTTGCTTGAAAGGGCGGTGGCCCTTCGAGGAGAAACAGAGAAGGAGAATGCGTTAGAGACTCAGTTTCAAGCGCAGTCAGAGTCACTGAAACAGTTTTGGGAGATTGAAAAGAAACTTAAGGAGGACCGGCGACAGAAGCTGCGGGAGAAGGAACATCGTCTGCAACAGACCAAAGACGAGCATATTGTGAATCTTGGTGAATACAAGCGTACGATAAAGCAGCTCTTGTTTTCCAATCAAGATGAGCTGTCACAAAACGCAATTCAATCGCTGCTGGATTATCAGTCTCAATCCAAAGAGTATCTGCGGGAGATGAATGCATTATTCGACGAATTGGGCATTGCTACGCGAAACATGGAGCAAACGATATCGTGGCACCAGAATTTGAAGAATTCTCTACATCATGACTGCAGTGAAGAGATCACAGCTGTGCGTGAGGATGCAAGCAGGGTGATCGCAAGGCTGGCGACATACACTGGGAATCAGCTCAAGATGACGCATGCAGAGTTTGAGATGAAGTTAAAGAAGGAAATTCAACAACTCGAGCTGCAAAACGAAGTCGAGATAAAGGCTACGATAGACAAGAATAGAGAGAGCATGCAAAATATGAGGCAGCAGTCCAATGCTACAATAAACAGCAATTTAGATACCATCACTGCTTTGACGAAGGAGCTCGTGATGCTTCGTGAACAGTATCGAAAAGATGTGTATGTCTTGCGAGAGCTGCAAGCTGAGAACGAAGGAATCATGAGCCCATTAGAGACGAATAGTAATGATCTACAACGGCTTGGTTCAGACTTGGATGCATTTTACATGCAGAAAAGAGACCTTGAAACGCGAAGAAAACAATTAAAGCAGGCTGAGGAGGAACTAAATGATATCAAGTGGGATCACGAAGTTTTGTTTCAACATCACGAGAGGTTAGAACAGGAATGTAAGGAATGCAAACTGAAATATCAAGAGGCATTGTATTCTGCACAGCAGAAGTCCAATATGCAGAACATGAAATTAGAACGAAAGTTGGATCAGGTGAAGATAGAAGGTGAAAAGAGCTCTGCCGTATTATCTCAGATTCTAATCAAGGCAGATGTTGACCTTGATAGCGTAGATAAATCCATCGTTGTTGATGTAGTGGCTGACAAGAACAGCAAGGTGAAGATGCTCAATGACGAGCTCTCACGCATCAAGGATGCTCATGCAACAATGAGGAAGCGCTACAGCTGTCTCGTGGATAAGCATCTAGAAGGTAATAAATCATAACGATACTCACTCGTCTCTAGTACTGTTGACAATACCTTTTATCTATAATACAATGCTAATGATCATATATTAGTAAGAAGTTGTGCTGGGCAATTACGACGCTATCCGTTCCGTAACTGATGCAACCACAACACCCAACATCATGATTGCAGCTGTCACAAGCACAGGATTGTCACCAGAGTTCCACTTTGCCTTCTTCAAGATGGGTAGCGCCGGCTCTTTTTGCCTTCCTCCTTTGCTCTTATTGCTGTTTAGCCAATCTGAGAATAACCATCGCTCAAAGTCCCGACCATCTCCAACATTGGGTTTGATCATCTCATCGTTGTTGTTGGTGCTTTCGTTGATTTGCTGTTCAGTGCCTTCTGCTATCATTGTTGCATTCAGTTCGATTCCGTCATCATCAATGCTGCTACTACCACTGAGATCATCCAAATAACCACGAACCTCCCCGCGACTCTTGGAAATGGCCAGCTTTGTTCTAGAAACAGGAACCACTTCATTCGCCCATACAAATCCAGCCACGATGCAAAGCAACACAACTGATCCCATTCCTATGAGTAGAGATGAATCTGGCAGAACTGCCTCGAATACTTGCGGTGAAGTCGATGATGCTGCTTGTTGTATTGCGACAGTGTCCCCAAAGTCGCTGCTGCTAATCAATTGTGCAGGTAATGAGACTGGCGAGAGAGCATCCATGATGTGATCTGGTCCAGCCTGCAGACGATGAGTTGCCCTGCCGCCAGGAGGTAGCATAAACGCGGTAGGAAGATTAAATAGTTTCACCATTGTTCGAGGTTGTTGTCAGCAAAGTAGGAGGTATGGGAGCAGTGTGTTCAAGATCATATCATGAGCAATGAGCAAGCAGTGCAATGTGCAATGCAATGAGTCATCTATCTGCTGAATAATAATGCTGAGTGCAGTATTTGTGTCAATAATTGAAGTGGTAGATAGTTGATCTTTCTACCATAGCACTGCTGCTGTCTCATCTATCATCTATCGATTGAACTCGAAAAACATCGAACGCTTTTCCTCCTCCTACTTCTTCGTCTGTAGTGACAGCAGAGCAGCGGAGCAGCAGTAGCAACCCATCGGTGGAGTAATCAGAAGTAACATTCTTCTAGAGAGGGCTTTGGGAGAGAGCAGCGAAGCAACACTACCATCGGTGACTGTAAACAAATTGTCGGTGGCTTTGTGGATAGATTCCTGCAGTTCGAAGTTCGGCCTTTCACGAACAAAGAGACAGAACCAACAATCGGAAACATGATGATGATGATGAACAGAGCGATTCGATCTGTAGTTGCCTGCAATCACCGTCGCCTAACAGCAAGCAGTGGCGGCATCGGCTCGCCTCGTAGTCGACTAATTCATCATTTATCACCGCAACTATCTGGCAAATCCGATAGCAAAATCAGCAGCGATATTGAGCACACGCCCGTTCAAACACTCAACAAAAGTCCAATTGTACAGAAACTTTGGAAAACACGTGATGAAGCAAAGAGAAGAGTCATGGGGAAACTAACAATGGGTGATGGAGAATACAGTGAGGTTTCTTTGGCAGCCGCAGAATTGATTGCAGAGGGTAGAAAAGGTGAATATGAACCACCTTCAAAGTTGGGAAAGCATCCACGTGAATCCGAGGTTGGTATCATGTACGAGTTTAGTAAAGACCAATACTTACTTGAAACGTATAGAAACCCTTACGGAGAGATGCGATTTGGAAAGATACTAGAGGATTTGGATGCTCTAGCAGGCAATATTGCATTCAACCACGTCGAAGGTAACCCTCTCATTGTTACTGCTGGTGTTGACAGGATTCGCCTTCGTAGACGACCCGATATCAATGCAAACCAATTCCTTTCAGGTATAGTTACCTGGGTAGGATCCAGTTCCATGGAGATTCGAATGAAGATATCTGCAAACGAAGATGGCTCTGATGAGTGGTTGGAAGCATACTTTACTTTCGTGACGTTGCACCCAACCACAAAGAAGGCAATCAAAATATCACCGTTAATACCAGAAACTGATGAAGAACGAGTTCACTTTGAGTTGGGGGCAGTGAAAGCACAAGCGAAACGAGCTGCACGAAAGAACAAAATTCAAATTGGGCGACCGCTGTCTGACGAGTCGTTGAAGATCGATGCACGAGCAGCTCAATTATTGGAGCAAGCAGGCCCATTGCTCAAGATGCCTTCTTTGGCTGATCCAAACACGATTCTAATGAATGAGACTGCCCAAGGAAATGCAATGGTGGCTCAACCACAAGCTCGAAACCTCCATGACAGAATCTTCGGAGGATTTTTGATGAGACGAGCTTTTGAACTTGCATTCGCAACTGCGTACCTCTTTGGCGGAGACAAGCCTCGCTTCTTGGAAGTGGATGACATTAGCTTTGACAAACCTGTTGATGTTGGTGATTTGCTAGTTTTCAAGAGCCGTGTACTGTACACTATGCCAGATGGAGGCAATCTAGGTCACTACGTAGACAAGCATGATGGATTACCTTTGGTGAATGTCGAGGTAGAAGTATGGGTGACGTGTCCTGAACAGAAGAAGGCTGAAGTATCGAACCATCTTTACTTTACGTTTGCACTTCCTGAGTCAAAGACGTGCAAACTCGTGTTGCCTGCCAACATTGATCAAGCAAGACGGCAAGCAATTCGCATGCATGCAGATGAGATCCAGGCGGATCTGCGGCCGTAGATCATGCCATTATAATATCCAAAGCCATCATTGCTAGATTTATTGTTTATTGCAAACATTTGTTTATTTGTTTACTTGATTCTTCAGCAGTTGGAACAGAGCAGCAGCCTCCCTTATCCGAGAAAATTCTATACAAAACGATTGAACCTCCACATACAAATCCTCCACAGTCACAATCCCATTACGTATCAAACTCTGCAAAAAGACACACACCAATCGCACACTCTTATTCTGCAAATGTCGATCATACCTCATCCCCTCACAGCTAGAAATACACGTCGAAATGTACAAATGAATGTATTCGGGGTGTAACAGTGGTTCAACATCGACTTGATTGTTGGCACGTGTCGAATGTGTCGCGAGCCGATTGACCACTTCCATACTATGAATGCTCATGTCCATTCCAGCCAATGAGGATAGGTACTCATTTTTATCATTGGTGGGGATACGTTCTTCTGGACAGGTCAAGATGAGGAGGAGGCAGTCTATTGCAATGATGGGATTGTTTTCCACGAGACGGGATAGATTTTGTGGTGTGAGGCCTGAATCGGCAATGATGGAGAGAGCACGTTGTTCGGATCGTGAGGATCCAGCCTTGTCCTTTGTGAGTAATGATGCTGATGTTTGTTGTTGCTGTTGTTGACCTCGTTTGGACTTGGATTTGCCCTTTTTATTCTTTTTACCTTGCTTTTTGCTGACGGTATTATTCACAGATACTGCTGCTGTTGATTCAGTACTCTTTTCCTCTTGCATATCTGCACCACCCAGAGCATCCAAAACCTTCCTCTCGTCCATTGGTGTCAGTGGTATACCAAACGCTCTATTTTTGAGAATATCCACAATTTCCGCCTCCAAACTAGATGAACTGCCCATTGTTTGTTTCTTATTCCCAATAGTATCATCGTCATCATCAGGAGACATCAACACCAATCGATTCGTAGGATACTGCGGAGTCAACCATATCAATTCCGATTGAAGCATGTCTAAAATGTTCCCCGTGGGAGGTGTCGCCGCAGAGAAGGATGGTCGTTCCCCCACAATGTTTTCACAAGTGAGTCCAATGGAGAGTGGATCATCGTATCCAATGCAGGGGATTAGTGGTGGTGGGAGTGGTCGTGGTGACATGAATGGAGGCTCCATGTTGTTATTATTTGATGTGTATTGATGCAGTAGTGAAGTTGACGTCGGCGAAGGTGCTGCTGCTATTGGAGGGGCTTGTTGTCGTATCATCTCTTTGTTAACAACCATGGGAGGCACCACCGATGATGACAAGTCAAGTGATGGTGCCGTCGATGATGATGATGATAGGGCAGCAGCAGCGAATAATTGCGTAATCCCCAACTCTTCACTGTGATCACTGGTGAGTGGAGATAAGGCAGTTATTGATAGGGGAACTTCTGATAGTAATGGTGGAGCCGTGTCAGGTGGCGGTGGCCCTCCGCCGCCCATTAGCATTGATGAGATTATGGAATCTTCGATATCCTCCATGGTTGTACTCATGGTTGTACAGTGCACTGCCTTCCGACACGAGATACTGACGAGCTATCGCCCTCGCCGCTCACAAAAAATGGGACGGGTTGTTCGCTTGGGGGAGACGCTCAACCTTTCCATGTCAATAGCATTGCTATGAATCGATGCACAAGATGTGACACAAGGCAAGGTAATTCAACGCACCAGTCCTGCTCCTTCATTCACACTTCAGTCAAGTCAACGACCGACAACAAGAGCGTTAGATACTCTGCTGCTCCTATTATCATCTTCAAAACAATCAGCCAACATGGGCGGCAACGACCTAATATACCCCAACCTCATCAACTGCAAAATAGCAACAAATTCATCAACGTCATCCTCACTCCCTCCACCTCCACCATCTGCCGCCTCCATCTTAAAACGTGTCGAGCAATCATCGTCGTATCAAAAACCATCGTTGGAACGGTATACATTTGCTGTGGAGAGAGAGGTGCTGCAACGGGCTAAGGATAGAAAGGAGGCTGAGGAGAAGAGGAGATAATGATGTCGTCCTAAAAGAAATGCATGAAATAATTAACAGTTTCGGCATATGAAAATACTTGTATCTAGGACAATGAGTACTATTGTAGGTCGGCAGAATATAAATGTTGAAGGGCAAGCAAGAGCATCTCATATATATAGTGTACAAACATGAGGTCTAATTATTGTTATCGAACAGCGTTGGCCAGTCATCAAAGGCAACTTTGTATATCCTATCCCAACGCTTACCAGTGATCAGAACGTGATCTTTTCCTAGGGCAATTCCATTTAGGACATTTTCGGAGTTTCCTCGTTGGTTTGCTGGCCAGATGTCAGAGAAGTCTGCGGATGGGCAAATGATTGAGGAGGTGTTAGAATTGGTGTATTGTAAGATGATGCAATCAACGCTTAAAACAGTGTAAAAATATTAGCCATAATTCCACTCACCATACTCTCTAACAGACTTGCCAGTCCATGGATCAGCACAAATAATCTCATCCTCGTGCCAAATGTTGTAGCAAACTAAGCCATCCATGAACTCAAGCTCATTGATTTGATCTTGTATCTCCCCATCAAAGCGTGTTACCGTGACCCTACGCTTCATTTCAAAGTTTTCAACATCCCAAAAGTACAAGTATTCACTTCCATCACTGACAATCAGTTCATGGTTATTTGGATCGTAGGTTATACCCCAACCTTGATTACCAGGCGCAGTCGTTGTATAATCAAACGAATGTAAAAGTTCAAGTGAGGGTACCTCATAAACAAAGCCCCGTCGTTCACGCCAAGTAATTTCAATCAGATACTCCTTCCCATCTTTACCAATGAAGCAGGTTGATCCCTCTCCAAAGAATTCTCTTGGAGTGTCAATTGATTTCTCAACTTCAAATGTGTCTGGGTTGATTCGTCTCACTTTGGATTGTCCATAGAGTCCAGTCGTTTCATAAATCTTGCCGTCGCTGCAGTAAGAGATGCCTTGTGTGAAAGACAGGCTGTCGTGGGTGTCTTGCTCCAACACGGTATATGCTGTGCTAATTGTGGCGACGACAGGCAACTCTGCCTCGCTCACTTCCTCGGCATCTACGACTGGTTCATTGGTTTCTGCTCCATTCGCTTCCTCCTCTGCAGGGACGTCACCGTCAATATTGCTTGTGTCCTCATTTGTTTCGGTTGTTTCTTCTTGTTCTTCCTCATCATCTCCTCCCTCATTTCCTTCCTCGGTATCTTCGACTTGCTCATTGTTCTCTCCTGCGTTTGCGTCCTCTTCAGGGGCATCTTCATCAACGTCTCCATAAACATCATAGTTGCGTGTATCCTTTTGTATTTCAGTTGTTTCCTCTTGTTCTTCGTTACCATCGGCTCCTTCGGTCACTTCTTCGGAATCTTCGAGTTGTTCACTAGTTTCCTCTGCATTCAATTCTTCTGTAGATGCATCACCTGCGTTATCCGATGGTGCATCATAGGGTTCTTCTTGCTCTTCCTCAGCATCGGCTCCATCATTCTGTTCATTGCCCTTGTCCCTGTTCTTCCCTCTCGACCAGTCATCGGGTCGCGGACCGTTGTGCTTCTGCTTCATGCGATAAGCATCATCAATAGCATGTTTGTTCTTCTCTCTCGATTTACCATGAGATTCATGATGACGATTAGCAAGTTTTTGTTTGATATCATCAATGTCCTCCAGGTGACCTTTCTTCTTATTCGGCTTGCCTTTTTTCCCATTCTTTGCTGCTTTTGCCTGCTTTTCTTCCTCCTTGTGCTGCTTCTTTTTTTGATGCTCTTCCTTCTTCTTCATCTTTTTGTATGCTTTGAGTTCTGCCTTTGTCATGTTTGATATCTGCAGGTGTGAAAGTGGTAACAAAGAATGCATGAGTAACAAAGGTCGGCGACATACAAAATCAGGCTGTTGCTGATACAATTTCAATTGTGTCATACTGCACACTCACATCCATATTTCCTATATTGTTCTTCCACCAATCACTCTCTTCGACCCACTTATGCTCACCAATCTTATCCTTATCAAATATTAAATCATCAATTTTGGATCTCACTTCTTTTCCATTCTCACCCCAATGCCCAGTTTCTTCCAACTCAATGATTTCCTCATCAATAATCTCCTGTGTTTCGGCATTATCTGCATCAAGACCAACTTCACCAGATGCCCCTTTCATAGCTAGTTCATCGCCGAAAATACCAACGTTGGATGGGCTGAATGAAATGTCCATGTAGAAGTAGGCAGCAATAAACATACCTACGACTAGGAACACGGTTGAACCGAAACATATGTTTTGTCTATGCATTGACGTTCTGTAGAAACCAGCCTTTGCCGCAGAGGAATTATCAGTTACAGTATTTGGTGTGAGTGTTCGTTCGTGCAGACTATCTTCGCCGTATTCACTGTCGGTGGTATCGAAATCGTCGTCATCGGATGAGTATGCTGGATCTTCTACATCCACCATTTCAAGATCGTATTCATTTGAGTTTTCCCCCATTTTGACTGCCCGTAGATATGTGATAGAGAGATAGTCTATAACTCAACCTCAATTATTGCCCTATTGATATGAGCAGCTTGTATTCTTTCAATGCACAAGCAATCTAATAATTATGATCTTCTTTGAGGTCATTGCATGCATTTGTTGACTCGCGCAAAAAAAATGGAACCAGAGTGTGTTCTTCTCTCATCTCTTTTATCTCCTTGAGATTTTATGGATGGGTGGGCATCAGTGAGCAGTGTTGGGCAGTTGGCAGGCCCTGTTTGGCAGCTCAGCGTTCAGCGTTAGACCGCAAAATATTGTCGATGACATCGTTGATAGATCTTGGGTTGTAGCTTTGCCTTGATATGCCTACTATGAAGACAGCAGATGAACTCATTGCATCCGTAGATGCCACCTTGGATGGGTGGAGAGCGGCGCTTGATTCGTCGCTATCACATGGAAAGGAAACAGTAGCGCTAGAAGCCGCTACTGCCGCCGACAATAAAAAGGCATATCTTTG
>Ga0209652_1001463_pt1 | contig 19200 bp, 17 predicted proteins | sample SaaInl74LU_5_DNA_FD_184641 | JGI IMG/M metagenome (GOLD analysis project Ga0209652, IMG submission 184641) | Marine microbial communities from expanding oxygen minimum zones in the Saanich Inlet - ESP_74LU_5_DNA (SPAdes) (version 2) | ecosystem: Environmental > Aquatic > Marine > Intertidal zone... | reverse complement strand
TGACAACGCGTCATGCTTACCACGCTTGAGCCGCCGTCTGGGTTTGATGCGCAGATTCAGCGCTAAGTCACGATAGGTCCGATGAATTCGCTTGTGATTCCAGCCATAACCCTCAACGTCACGGAGATACAGGTAGAGCACCATCAGGGGCCCAGCGCCTCTTAGCCGTGGAGAAGGCGCAGTAGCCAATCCGCTAACCGCTGTTTCTAAGAGAACAGTCTGGCTCTATAGTAACGCGCTGCCACGCTGATATCCAAGCAGCGGCAAGCAATCCGAACACTCACGCCGTATCGCTCTCTGGTTGCCATAGCCATCTCCCGACGCTGAGATGATGTTACAACTGGGCCTACCCCTTTGTATGGGCATTCCCGAGAGCCTCTTAGCGGGTCTCCACCTTAAGGCGCTCCTCGGCATACATCTTTTGGAGGCGCCTGTTCTTGCCCTCAAGTTCTTAGAGACGCCTCATCATTGACGCGTCCATACCGCCGCACTTGGAACGCCATTTATAGAACATCGCCGTACCCATTCAGTGGTCCCGGCAGTACTCCGGCACCAACACGCCGTTCTCGTTCTGCTTCAGGATCGCTAATACCTGGTTGTCGCTTGTAATCCCCCCAAGAAATAGTCGAGGTTTTAAGTAGAGACTTTTATGATGCTCAAACAAGGAGAGCAGAATGAGACAGTCTCGATTCACCGACAGCCAGATCCTGGCGATATTGAAGCAAGCAGAAGCTGGCGCTCCGGTAACAGATCTATGCCGGGAGTACGGCATGAGCTCAGCGACGTTTTACAAATGGCGCGCCAAGTATGGGGGCATGGATGCCTCGATGATGAAACGCCTAAAGGAGCTTGAGGCAGAGAATGCGCAGCTCAAGAAGATGTATGCCGAGGAGCGGCTCAAATCGTAGTTGCGACAGGAGGCTCTTGAGGGAAAGCTCTAAGGTCATCCGCGAGGCGCGAGATGGCCAAGAGAGGCGTAGCAAAACACGGGATCAGTATTCGTTTCGCTTGTGTCGTCTACGGTATCAGTGAAACGTGTTTTCGCTATCAAGCAAAGCTAGATGGTGAGAACGCGCTGGTCGCTGACTGGCTACTGCGTCTAACGCAGACGCACAAGCGCTGGGGCTTTGGATTGTGTTTTCTGTACCTGCGGAACGTTAAGGGTTACGGCTGGAATCACAAGCGGGTGTAGCGCATTTACCGAGAGTTAGAGCTCAACTTACGGATTAAGCCTCGGCGACGGATCCGGCGCGGTTATCCGGGGGAACTGGATGTGCCTAAGGCGTCAAACTTGGTCTGGTCTATGGACTTCATGTCTGATGCTCTCAGAGACGGCAGAACCATTCGAACGTTCAACGTTATCGACGACTACAACCGCGAGGGTTTGGGAATTGAAGTGGATTTTTCGTTGCCGGCACCACGTGTGACACGGGCACTCGATCAGATTATTGAATGGCGCGGTAGGCCTGCGGCACTCCGTTGCGACAACGGGCCCGAATACATCTCGCAGGCTTTGGTGTCATGGGCCAACGAGCATCGGATTACGCTGATCTATATTCAGCCAGGTAAGCCGACTCAGAACGCCTATATCGAACGCTTCAACCGGACAGCAAGGCCGATCAACGTTAGTGTTCGTTACAATGCTTGGGTGTCAACCGAAATGCAATGATCACTTACCGTGGGTGGCGTGAAGAGAGGCTTAAACTGCAAGCCATGGATGCGTATAATGTATATTATGTTAAATAATGGGTTTCTTTGCTTTCGTCTAAGTCCCCCTTCATAATCCCGCGTGTTTTATCACCACCGAATGCGCGACGGGCGTATAAACCTCTACTAAGGAGAACATGCATGGACTTGGTTGGAAAAGTTGCAATTGTAACCGGCGGAGCCTCAGGACTCGGCGAAGCCACTGTTGACGCGTACGTTGCTAAGGGTGCGAAGGTAGCGATCTTTGATATGAATGAAGCGCGCGCTAATGATGTCATTGCACGCAACGGTAGCGACAATGTCGCGTTCTTCAATGTCAACGTCGCTGACGAGGATTCAGTCAAAGCCGCTGTTGCCGGCGTTGTCGACCACTTTGGTGCGCTGCACATTTGTAACAACTTTGCGGGCATCGGCAGTGCGTCGAAAACCTTCGGTAAAAAAGGTGTTTTCCCGATGGAAGAATACATGCGCGTTGTTATGGTTAACCAAGTTGGCACGTTCAATGTCAGCCGATTCGCAGCTGAAGCGATGGCCAGTAATGCCACGATCAATGATGACGGCGGGCGTGGCGTGATAATTAATACGGCGTCTATTGCAGCCTATGAAGGACAGATCGGCCAGCTAGCGTATTCCGCCAGTAAAGGCGCGATCGTCGGTATGACACTTCCGATGGCGCGGGACTTGGTGCCCTACGGTATTCGCGTGAATACGATTGTTCCTGGTTTGATCCACACCCCGCTGTTCGATTCGCTCCCTGACGAGGTGTATCAGTCTCTCGAACGCACAGTGCTTTATCCTCAACGACTCGGGAAGGCTGAAGAAATTGCCCACTTGTCTGTGTTTATCGCTGAGAACGACTACTTGAACGGCGAATGTGTGCGACTTGACGGCGGCATACGGATGCAACCACGCTAATCTCCGGCTTGCGAGCGCTACAAAAAAGGCGGCATTAGCCGCCTTTTCTATTTTTGAAATACGCAATAACGCTGACGTGTTACTGCCCTGCTCGGCCCTAAATGAGCTCCTTGACGGTGGTTCTGTGCAACAGGCGATCGTATCCCTCGTAACCACCCGTCGCTCGATGGAGTACTGAACGGTTATCCCATATCACAAGCATACCGGGTTCCCAGCGGTGCTTGTACACGAACTCTTCTTGGCCTTGGTGCTCGACAAGGCGCATTAGAATGTCGAGCGCTTCGTCATCAGGTACGCCTTCAATGCCAATAATATAGCCAATGCAGCCAAAAATTCGCTCTTCCTGCGTGTCAGGGTGTGGTGACAGTAAATGATGTAACGTCGTTGATTCGGCAGACTCATCGGCTCTTATATCCATGCTTCGGTCTGTCTTACGATCCTGATCCCCGTAAACGCCACTGGGTGCATAGGGCAACTTGGCGGAGTGGATTGCCCGCCTCCCTTCTATCGCTTTGCGAAGATCTGCAGGTAACGCTTTAGCCGCCGCGATCTGGTCTGCGAACCACGTATCGCCGCCATGGGGCGGAACCGTAATACCATAAAGACAGGTGGCCGCTGGTGGTTGTGCCTGAAAACTCCAATCGGTGTGCCAATTCTCAGCGAAAATGGGCGCCTTCTCTTGCGCTTTTCGTTGCACCGCAATGATGTGATCGCGGCCTTGGATAGGCGCGATAAAAGGGTCGTCTCCAAAGGGGCCGAATTTCAGACTTACTCTTTCAAGGGCATCGTCATCAAGTCCCTGCTCGGGAAACGCGATAACGCGATGTGCTAGCAACGCCTGCTTACACTCAATAAGATTTTCGTGACTCAAAGCGCTGTCGAGCTGAAGCCCAGTCACAGTGGCTCCGCAGCTTGCATCGCTGGGTCGAATGCTTATCGTCATAAAAGTCCGCTTATTACGTTTGAGGGATTAGAGTGAGCATCATCAATGACGTATCATTAGTCAAGTACGCTAACGGATAGTTTGTATTTGCCCTTCCCTACCCCATTTTTTGGCTTGCTCGGTGTCCGTTCAGAGGATCTCGAACGTGTTACGGAATACGACATACGAGAAGCCCGCTGCAACTAACTAACTTTTGGCGGAATTCGTTGTCTATACGGTTCGGGCATCCTTTTTGGGATAACCGACGTACATTACTCGTTATATGATTTACGCGAGATCAACTCTCGTATCGAAGACTAAAACAAAGGACATTTATGTTGGTTATAAAGCAAGGTGACCGCCGAGAGACTAATCTAGCCGCAATTTTAGCTGGCATCGCACTATGGTTACTGTCCAGCACCGTATGGGCGCTCGCCCCTACCGCCGCGCAGAGTGAAACGATCGAGTCTATGATCGTAACCCTCGAAGAACGCCATTATGCCGGCAAACGCTACGACGACCAGCTTTCAGCCCAGCACCTAAATGCCTACATTGATAGCCTCGATCCGCAGCGAATGTTCTTTACTGCAGAGGATATTGCGGGGTTTTCTACCTGGGAAACAACACTTGATGACTTGAGTCGAGCAGGAGATCTTTCGCCAGCGTTTAGTATTTTTAATCGCTATCACGAAAAGCTTCGCACACGGCTTGAGCAGACGCTCGAAGCATTGCCGGAGCAAGTCGCAGCTTTCGATTACCGTATAAAAGAATACCTAGAGATCGACGGCAGTACGCGACCTTGGGCTGAAAATACTGTGGAGTTAGATGACCGCTGGAGAAAGCAGCTAAAGAACCAGGCACTCAGTTTACATCTCGCCGAACAACCGCTTGAAGATATTCTTGAAACACTAACTCGCCGGTACCAAACGCGATTGAACCGGCTCGATCAGTACAATGAACAAGATATCTTTGCGGTCTACGCAAATGCGCTAACAGAGCTTTATGATCCTCATACGTCGTATTTTTCACCGCGCCGTGCGGAAAATTTCGATATCAATATGAGTCTATCCTTTGACGGCATTGGTGCCGTGTTACAGACCGACGACGAGCACACTAAAATCGTTCGATTAGTGCCGGCTGGGCCAGCTGATAAAGAGGGCCAGCTCAAGCCATCTGACTTGATTATCGGCGTTGGTCAAGATACCGAAGGTCCCGTAGAAAACGTGGTCGGCTGGCGGCTTGATGAAGTCGTTGATTTGATTCGTGGCCCGAGGGACACATACGTCCGACTGGAAGTTATTCCTGCGAAAGGTAAAACAGACGAGCGTCGAATTATTGCTATTCAGCGCAATCAAGTGAAGCTTGAAGAGCAGTCTGCGCAAAGCGAGATTATTGAAGTTGAGGATGCTGATGGCCAATTACGAAAAATAGGCATCATTGATATCCCCGCTTTTTATATTGATTTTGCAGCCTTGCGCCGGGGTGATCCGGACTATAAGTCGACAACACGTGATGTTCGAAAACTTATAGAGGAGCTCGAAGCAGACGGCGCGGAAGGTCTCGTTATTGACCTACGTAATAATGGCGGTGGCTCGCTGCAAGAGGCCAACGACCTCACAGGACTGTTTATTGAGTACGGGCCTACAGTGCAAATCCGCAGCGCTGAGCGTCGCGTTTGGCGTGATGGAAAGCGTCGTCGATCGGCTTATTATGAAGGTCCGGTTAGTGTTTTGATTAACCGGCTAAGCGCTTCAGCTTCCGAGATTTTTGCGGGTGCGATACAAGACTATGGTCGCGGCATTGTCGTCGGAGACCGATCGTTTGGTAAAGGCACGGTACAGTCATTGCTAGACCTTCCCGAGGGCCAATTAAAGGTTACCGAAAGTAAGTTTTACCGTATTTCGGGTGATTCCACGCAGCACCGTGGCGTTGTGCCTGACATCACCTTTCCGTCACTTTTTGATCACGAAGAGATAGGCGAAAGTTCATTGGACAATGCATTAGATTGGGATCAAATATCGGCGGTTCGACACCGCGATTATAATCAGCTAAGCGCCCTCCTCCCCACGCTTACCGCTAGGCATCAAAAGCGTACGAGCTCGGATCCAGACTTCGTTTTTCTACTCGATCAAGTGGCTATGGCTGAAGAAACGCGCGGCCTAGAACTGTTGCCCTTATCGGAACAAGAGCGTAAGACCATGCGCGAATCTCAGGAAAGTAAAGCGCTAGCCATTGAAAACAAACGCCGTGAATCTAAAGGCGAGCCCTTGTTAGATAGCCTGGCCGATGAGGAGGATATGGTTTCTATTGACGCCCCTAGTGACGAGCCAGCGCCCAGCGAGAATGCTTCAGAGGGCGCTTTAGAGAATTCTGCCGAGGACGAGGAGCAAGCTGATGTGCTGTTACTTGAGGCCGGTAGGATTCTTGCAGACGTTATGGGGCTAAGCAAACCCCTATCCACTCCTCAGACTGCTTCACGCTGAGGGTGAGTACCAGTTGAGTTCCGAGTGGAGACGCACCACATCGCCAATAATCAGTAAGGTTGGCGCTTCGGGTTTTTCCTCCGCCACCCGTTGATTGATAGTAGCTAACGTTGCGGTTATTACACGCTGATTCGGTAGGGTTGCCTTCTCAACAACGGCGATAGGTGTTTCGGGGCAGCGTCCGTGGTCGATTAACGCCTGACTGATAATGTGAAGACCTGCTAGGCCCATGTAAAACACGAGGGTTTCAGTCGGGTTAAGAAACTGGTCCCAGGGGAGATCTAAGCGATGATCTTTGGTGTGCCCGGTGATGAAACGTACCGACTGAGCGTAATCTCGGTGAGTAAGTGGGATGCCGCCATAGCAAGCAGCGCCTGAGGCTGCTGTGATACCTGGCACGACTTCAAAGTCGACGCCCTCCGCCAGCAGCTCTGCAATTTCCTCACCGCCCCTACCAAAAATAAACGGATCGCCGCCCTTGAGTCGTGCAACACGTTTTCCTTCCTTTGCTAGGCGCAGTAACGCTTTATTAATGTCGGCTTGCGGCATCGCATGCTCAGAGCGCTGCTTACCAACATAGATTCGCTGAGCGTCCCTGCGTGCCATTTCAAGAATGCCAGGGCCAACCAATCGATCATAGAGAACTACGTCTGCGCGCTGTAGCAAGCGAAGCGCCTTAAACGTCATCAGATCAGGATCCCCAGGGCCCGCGCCAATCAGGTATACAGCACCACGTAGACTCGGATCCTTTTCAGCAATGCTGGCCGCGCTATCGAGCGTACTTTGAAAGATTCCATCAGCACTTTCGCGCTCGCCACGCAGTAACGTCGCTATAATTTCGGTATCGTCGAGTAACCGCTCCCAGAATTGCCGGCGCTGATCTTCCTCGTTAAGGATAAGGGCAACCTGTTCCCTTTGCTCGCCCATAAATCGCGCGACATCGCCGTAACTACTGGGATAGCGACTCTCGATATCACTGCGCAAGCGCCGCGCGAGTACGGGGCTCGCACCACTCGAAGAAATCCCAACCAGCAGTGGGTTTCGATCAACTATGGCAGGGATAATGAACGAACATAAGGCAGGGTCATCGACGACATTAACGGGTATATTTTGGGCCTGCGCTCTCGCGGATACGGATGCGTTGACCGCTCTATCGGGCGTTGCGGCTATGACAGCGCGAAACCCGGCGAGGGAACGGTCATCCCAGGTTTCATACTCAAGTTTGCCAGCTGACCCAGCCATGCTAACCAGCTCATCAGTGATCAACGGCGCTAATACATGTAATTGAGCGCCAGCTCGATGTAGCAAACGTGCTTTGCGAGTCGCAATAACACCGCCGCCGACCAAGAGAACTGGCTGCTCGTTTAGCTGAAGACAGACAGGCAAATAATCCATTAACGGATACTTTCCAGGCCACCCATATAAGGTCGCAACGCCTCAGGAACTATCACGCTGCCATCGCTTTGTTGGTAGTTCTCTAGCACTGCTACCAGCGTTCTGCCCACGGCAAGGCCTGAGCCGTTTATCGTATTCAATAGCTCGGGCTTGCCTGTCGCGGGATTACGCCATCGCGCTTGCATCCTGCGCGCTTGGTAGTCCTTGAAATTCGAGCAGCTAGAGATTTCACGATAGGCTTGTTGACCGGGGAGCCAGACTTCGAGGTCGTAGGTTAGAGCAGCAGAGAAACCGAGGTCACCGCCACAGAGAATCACTTTCCGATAAGGGAGGTCTAATTTTTTCAATATGTGCTCAGCATGCCCCGTTAACTGTTCGAGCGCATGCTCCGATTGTTCGGGTCGAACCAGTTGCACAAGTTCAACCTTCTCGAACTGATGCTGTCTGATCAGGCCTCGGGTGTCTCGCCCATAGCTGCCCGCTTCGCTTCGAAAGCACGGCGTATGTGCTACGAATTTAATGCCTTCGTCCCCAAGCTCACTATCGTCAAAAATACGATCGCGGGCGATATTGGTAACGGGCACCTCTGCGGTTGGAATTAAGTAGTAGCCCTGATCGCCTTCGAGTTTAAAGGAGTCTTCGGCAAACTTAGGCAGCTGACCTGTTCCAAACAAAGACTCGCTGTTAACAATAAAAGGGACGTAGAGCTCGGTGTAACCGTGGTTCACTGTGTGCTCATAAAGCATAAACTGAGCAAGTACGCGGTGAAGGCGCGCTAAAGCACCTGACATAACGGTGAAACGGGACCCCGTTATTTTTCCCGCGCTGTCACCATCGAGCTGGCCCATTGCTTCACCAATATCGACGTGGTCCTTGGGGCTGAAGTCAAACTGCTTTGGTGTTCCCCATTTAAGCACCTCGATATTGTCATCTTCAGTATTCCCTTCGGGCACTTTATCGTCGGGCACATTAGGGACAGCATGCAATAACGTGTCGAGCTCAACCTGTACCGTTTTAGCTTCCAGCGTTGCGGCATCGATATCGGCAGCGATTCGGTCAAGAATAGTAGTGACCTCGGCTTTCGCCTCGTCAATGCTCATGCCTTGACCAACGAGTTCTCCAATTTTCTTCGACGCGGCTTTGCGCTCGGCGAGCAAGCTTTGAGCACGCACATCAGCAGATTTACGGCGTGCATCAAGCGCTTCGAAGTCAGCGATAGGAAAATTGAAGCCCTTGCGCGCAAGCGCGCTCGCGACGGCTTCAGGGTCTTGGCGAACAGCTTTGATGTCGAGCATGATGCCTCCTCGGCATGTTTTAGCAATAATCGTTCTTTGGGCGGCGCGCATAGTAACGCGTCCGCTGGGTTTTTACCCGCTTTTGAATGGCATCAGGTGAATGCACGGGCCGTCAACAGACCCAATGCAGCTCCGGCGACACAACTGATCACACTCAGCGAAACATAGAGTAACGACTGACCACATTCGCCACGCTGGAGCATATGAAGCAGTTCCAGAGAAAAAGTAGAGAACGTGGTAAACGCGCCGAAAAAGCCGATCACAAGCAATGCGCGCATGTCTGTATGCATCAGCCCGCGCTCAAGTAAAACGAACGCTATGCCGATACCAAACGAGCCAACAACATTGACGAGCAGCGTCGCTGCGGGCCAGTTATCAGCAAATTGTTGCCGAACAATAATACTGCAACCGTACCGCCCGCTGGCCCCCATAGCGCCACCAAGAGCGACTAAAAAAAACTGCCACAACATGTTAATCAGAGCCTCGTTGGATCGTGTTGACGCCGGTGGGCGTCATTAAGCGCTTTCAGTTGCGCCAGCTTATCCTGAATTCGAATTTCGAGGCCACGATCCACAGGCGTGTAAAATTGCTGCGCACTCATACCTTCGGGCCAATAATTCTCGCCCGCTGCGTAAGCATCGGGTTCATCGTGGGCGTATCGATAGCCTTTGCTATGACCCTGGTCGGCCATCAATTGTGTTGGCGCATTGCGCAAGTGATTGGGCACCTCAAGGGTGCCATGCTCCTCAACGCTACGTCGGGAGGCTTTGTAGGCTAGATATACAGCGTTACTTTTCGCCGCGCAGCTCAGATAAACAATAGCTTGAGCAATAGCGAGTTCACCCTCAGGGCTTCCGAGCCGCTCCTGTACTTGCCAAGCATTGAGGGCGAGTTCAAGTGAGCGTGGATCCGCGTTGCCAATATCTTCGCTGGCCATTCGTACGACACGTCGGGCAATGTATAAAGGGTCACACCCCCCATCCAGCATTCTCGCATACCAATATAAGCTGGCATCGGGATCACTCCCCCGGACGGATTTATGCAGCGCACTCATTTGATCGTAAAACTGATCTCCGCCTTTGTCGAAGCGGCGCAAACTGGCCTGGCTTATTTCCGCAAGAACAGCGGCATCAATGCGGCGGGCACCGCGATCGTCAGTCGTCGCCAGATCTGCAGCAAGCTCTAGTTGTGCAAGAGCCCGCCGTCCATCGCCATCGGCACTCAGTGCTAATGTATTTAACACGCCTGCATCGACTACGACGTCGACTAGGACGGTGCTCAGTGCGCGTTCCATCAGGACAATGAGTTGCTCCGTATCAAGCGCACGTAGTTTGTAAACGCGGGCACGCGACAATAACGCTGAGTTTAATTCAAACGATGGGTTTTCAGTTGTGGCGCCAATAAAGACAAAAGTGCCGTCTTCAACATGCGGTAAAAATGCGTCCTGCTGTGACTTATTGAAGCGGTGCACCTCGTCAACAAATAACACCGTTCGCAGCCCGCGTGCGGCCGCGCCTCTCGCCGCTTGAACAGCCTCGCGAATATCCTTCACACCCGCAAGCACAGCAGACAGTTGTATAAACTGTGCTTCAGAACTGCTAGCAGCAAGCCGAGCCAACGTCGTCTTACCCACTCCGGGAGGCCCCCACAAAATAAAGGAATGCAGGTTACCTTGCTCAATTGCTCGTCTCAGCGGCCTGTCAGACCCTAGAACATGGTCTTGCCCCACAAAGTCGACCAGCCGCTGTGGGCGCATAGTCGCAGCAAGCGGCTGTCCACCTAGGGTGGCGTCGCCGAAAAGGTCAGAGTCTTGCAACATAAGAACTAGGACTCAATGCCCGAAAAGTCCACACCCTCTGGAAGCTCGAAGGTGAAATCGTCACGCGTAAGCGCAGTTTGCGGATCAAGCGCTAATTCAATATCAATGATTTGCCCCACTGTATCGACAATCGTCAATCCGGTGACAGCCCCGTCAGCGAACCTAAACGTTAACGCATCGAAAAAACGCTGTGGTGTTCGGGGACTTAATGTAAGGCTATCGGGTGTGCGGTCGATTTCATAAGCAACGGACAAGGTCTCTTCGTCTTCAAGCAGCATTGCAAGCGGCGAAGCCTCCATATCAGCCAGTGCTGATTGATTCACCGTTTCGAGATCTTGATCATATTGCCATACATACTGCCCGTCACTCACGATGACCTGTCGGCCAGGCGCAGTGATTTCCCAGCGAAAAAAATGGGGCTTAAGTAACGCAAAGGCACCCTCGCTTTGCGCCAGCGCGTTGCCGTGCTCGTCCCTAATAGCCTGGGTGAACTGCCCCGCTATGCTATCAATAACAAGTAGAGGGGTTTCCTCTCCGGCACTGACCTCCCGGATCAAACCTCCCACTAAGCAAAGCGTTAACAGCAGAATGGCTGGCCAGCGATACTTTTCTCCGATCACGTTAATCCTCCATGGGCGGCGGCGCTAACACTTCCCGCTGTCCATTGGTTCCCATTTCGGTTACCACGCCAGCGGCTTCCATTGTCTCAATGAGCCGCGCTGCTCGGTTGTAACCAATCCGCAGCTTACGTTGAACGCTGGAGATAGACGCCCGTCTACTTTTACAGACGAAGTGAACAGCTTCATCATAAAGGGCATCTGCTTCTGGATCGTCACCATCACTGGCAGCGCTTTGAAGTTCGCCCGCAGTAACAGGCGTTTGCCCTCCCTCGTCGAGAAGCCCCTCCAAGTAGAGAGGTTCGCCGCGACGTTTCCAATCAGCGACAACTCGGTGCACTTCATCGTCAGAGCAGAACGCGCCATGAACGCGCATGGGCACGCTGGAGCCAGAGGGTAGGTACAGCATATCGCCAAAGCCCAAGAGTTGGTCTGCCCCTCCTTGATCCAGAATTGTTCGCGAATCAACCTTTGAACTGACTGAAAATGCAATCCTTGTCGGAATATTGGCTTTGATCAAACCGGTTATCACGTCGACCGAAGGTCTTTGCGTGGCCAGAATCAGGTGTATGCCCGCTGCACGTGCCTTTTGCGCAATGCGTGCGATCAGCTCTTCTACCTTCTTACCGACAATCATCATCATGTCGGCGAATTCGTCTATGACAACGACAATACTCGGGAGTTTGTCTAAGTGTGGGTGCACTTGTTCTTCCTCAGGTGTCATTGCTAGTGGGTCGGGCTTCCACGTCGGATCGGGGATAGGCTCTCCCGCCTTGTTAGCGTCGAGCACCTTGCGGTTATATCCCGCTAAGTTTCGCACGCCCAACAGCGACATCAGTTTATAGCGCCGTTCCATTTCGGCTACGCACCACCGAAGGCCATTGGCGGCGTCTTTCATATCGGTGATCACCGGGGTGAGCAGATGTGGAATGCCATCGTAGACCGACAGCTCAAGCATTTTAGGGTCTACTAATATCAAGCGCACATCTTCTGGCGTCGCTTTATAAAGTAAGCTCACCAACATACAGTTAACCCCGACCGATTTACCCGAACCAGTCGTTCCTGCCACCAGTAAGTGGGGCATTTTTCCGAGATCAGCAACAATGGGCAAACCGGCAATATCGTGACCTAAAGCAAGTGTTAATGGCGATTTACTGTCGTCAAATGTCTTGGAAGACAACACTTCTTTAAAGTTGACGGTTTGGCGGTCAGCGTTGGGGATTTCAATGCCCACGACACTCTTACCCGGAATCACTTCGACAACACGCACCGATATGACAGCGAGCGATCGGGCCACATCTTTCGCTAAATTGGAGATTCTCGATACTTTTACACCCGCTGCGGGCTGGATTTCAAAGCGTGTAACCACGGGGCCTGGGTAGACCGCGGTGACCTCTGCGCTGATCCCAAAGTCGGCGAGCTTTAGCTCGAGGAGCCGCGAGAGCGATTCCAGCTCTTCTCGCGAGTACCCTCTTCCGCCCTTATCCGGGGCTGGATCTAACAAATCGAGAGGCGGCAATTCACCAGCGACAGGCGCATCAAACAGCAGTACCTGCTTTTCTTTCTCAACGCGTAAGCTGGGCTCTTGCTTAGATACTAGTGCTTTGATTTTTGGTGGCGTGCGTCTCTTTTCTTTTTCGACATACTGTTCAATCTGAACCTTTCGTTGCTCTTGTTGTTTCTCCCGCGCGCGCCGATCGACGATGGCATCACGCGTTGACACTACCCAATGCCAACATTGGCGCGAGAGTTTGATGCATTGCTTACCCAGGTAATCAGTCACTGCCAGCCAACTGATATCGGCGAACATCGTCAATCCAGCCAAAAATACCGCCAGTAAAATTAATCGCGCGCCAACCGGGCTAAACGCACTGTCAAAGCTCTGGCCAATCCCCTGGCCTAATATGCCTCCAGCGCCTTGAGGAAGACCTGAAGCACCTTGGTCATTCAGTGCTGCAATAGACGTTGCCGCGATGATCACAAGCACCAATCCAAGCGCTCTGAGACCGAATAACGTCCAATCGGTCGGGAGTTGATCGTCGTTACGCAAGAGAATTCGTCCGGCGCGGTAAGCCAGCAAAACGGGAATCAAAAAAGCAGCGTAGCCCACCAAGGAAAACAAGACGTCCGACAAGAACGCACCGGTGATACCGGCTAGATTTCGAATGGGCGCGTCGGTACCGCTGGCTGACCAGCCTGGATCGCTGTGGTTATAGGTCGCAAGTGCAAGGAGCATGAACAAACAGCCCGCCGCAACGGTAACGAACAAAGCATCTCGTAATCGCCGTCGTGGGTGCGCTGCCTGATTGTTGTTAGAGCTTGGTTGTTTGGTATTCGAGGCCACAAGGATATCCGACGCGATGGTATTCCAGCAAAAAATGGAGTTTGAGCGCTCAGAGCGATAAACGCACACTAAAGCGCACTAATTACGCTGGATACCATACCACAGGAATAAGTATTTCATCTTGATTTCTTGTCGTTTTTCAGTGGCTTAACGAGACAAGCTAGTGCATGACACGATGTACTTTGTGGCCGTGCTCTGGGTGTTGTACCCTTGACGCTCACCACAACCTGCTCCCATCGAGATGCATTCGAGGGGACTTATCCCACGTTTGGACAGCGCACAACATGACTACTTCTTCGCACCATAGATTGATCATCCTAGGATCCGGCCCTGCGGGCTATACGGCCGCTGTTTACGCAGCGCGCGCCAACTTGCAACCCGTCGTAATAACCGGCATTCAGCAAGGCGGCCAGCTCACCACGACGACGGAAGTTGAAAACTGGCCCGGAGGTGCGGCGGATTTGCAGGGGCCACAGTTAATGCAGGAAATGCAGGCGCACGTTGAGCGTTTTGATGCGTCGATTGTATTTGATCACATTGAAAAAGTGGATCTCAGTGTTCGTCCCTTCCGGTTGGGCGGAAGCAACGATTACACGTGCGATGCACTCGTAATCGCGACCGGCGCGTCGGCACAGTACTTAGGATTACCCAGTGAAGCCGCATTCATGGGTAAAGGTGTCAGCGCGTGCGCTACCTGCGACGGCTTTTTTTATCGTAATAAGGAGGTAGCGGTCATCGGCGGCGGTAATACCGCGGTCGAGGAGGCGCTGTATCTGAGCAACCTTTGCAGCAAAGTACACCTCGTCCATCGTCGCGACACACTCCGATCGGAAAAGGTACTGCAGGACCGTCTTCTTGCGAAGGCTGACGAAGGCAAAATCGTTTTACATTGGCATCGGACTCTAGAAGAAGTTCTGGGCGACGCTATGGGCGTCACAGGTATTAGGATTGCCTCTACTCAGGGAGAACCCGCTGTTGAAATCCCATTAGCGGGTGTTTTCATTGCCATCGGCCACAAACCTAACACTCAGATATTTGATGGCCAGCTCGCGATGGAAGGTGGCTACATCAGCATCAAATCCGGGCTCAATGGCGAGGCAACTCTCACGAGTGTCGAGGGTGTTTATGCTGCAGGCGATGTTGCAGATCACGTTTACCGTCAGGCCATTACATCGGCGGGCTTTGGGTGCATGGCAGCCTTAGACGCAGAGAAGTACCTAGATGCATTAAACGACGGACATTGAAACCGACGTTGTGGACTTTGACTTCCCACCCACTGACAGCGCACTAGAAGACCCCAACGGTCTCTTGGCTGTCGGGGGGGACTTGTCCCCTAAGCGCCTCATTGCAGCATATTCTAGGGGTATTTTTCCTTGGTTTGACGAATCTCAACCGATACTGTGGTGGAGTCCTAATCCTAGATCGATATTGCTGGCGGGCAATTTTCATTGTTCTCGCTCGTTAAAGAGATCGATTCGCAAGGGAACGTTTAGCGTTAGCGTAAATAGCGATTTTTCTGCGGTTATCCGCGCATGCGGGCAGCCGAGATCCAGTGGTCCCGGCACGTGGATATCCCCTCAAATGATAACCGCCTATGAGCAACTGCATGATTTAGGGATTGCTCACTCGATTGAAGTTTTTCAATCTGGGCACTTAGTTGGGGGATTATATGGCGTGGCAATAGGAAAAGTTTTTTTTGGTGAATCGATGTTTTCACGCGTCTCGGACGCGTCTAAGATCGCGCTAGCAGCCTTGGCTAAAGCACTGGACTCCGGACAGTTGTTACTTGTTGACTGTCAGGTGGAAAACCCCCATTTAAGCCAAATGGGAGCCATCAATATTCCAAGACAAGACTTTGAAAAATTGCTCAGTAACGCTATAAAAGACGATAGACATTTACTCGCTTTGGCTGACGTAACTGCCGACAAGTTAATCCCCCGCTCCCGCCCAGATTGGCTCAGTACTATTGGGGGAGATCCCGCGGGTCTATTGGAGAAACAGTTATGACTGCCTCGCTGAGAGATATACGTGTTTACACCACGTTTCCCCACGATTGCAGCTATTTAGAGGGCGAAGAAGCGACCACATTATTTATCGATCCTCGTCAAAAAATATCATCAGAGCTATATACCCAATTATCCCTCATCGGCTTTCGGCGCAGTGGAGAGCATGTATATCGTCCACACTGCGCGCGCTGTAGCGCGTGTGTGGCGTCACGTATACCGGTTGATGCGTTCAAACGATCAAAAAGTCAGCAACGTGTATGGCGGCGTAATCAAGATCTCCGGATCGTCGAGTCGAGCGATATTTTTGACACTGACACCTTCGACTTGTATTCGCGGTATATAAAAGAAAGACATGCTGACGGAGACATGTATCCACCGGACAAAGATCAATACCAATCTTTCCTCAACAACGGGCTAGGAAATACGCGTTACTTTCGCTTGTACGATGAGCAGCGTTTGGTCGGGGTCATGGTTAGCGATCAAATGCTTGATGGTCTATCGGCCATCTACACTTTTTACGAGCCGGCGGAAGAGCGACGGAGTTTGGGAACGTTCTCAGTGCTCTATCAAGTAGAGTTAGCTCGGACGTCTAATTTAGAGCATGTCTATCTCGGTTATTGGATTCAGACCTGCGAAAAAATGAGCTATAAAGCCCGTTTCAAGCCGCTTGAGATGCTGGTCGGTGGTGAGTGGCACAGAGGAGACGCGCTCCCTGGGCCGGATGATATTGCAGTGAACGAATTGTGTTTTGTGGAGAAACCCTAAAGGAGTGCTTTTGTGTACACCGACTTTCGGGTACAGTTCAGCGCTATTTTAATAGAGGCTCAACCGTTAATGGCTAAAGAAGACCAAATCGAAATGGAAGGTGAAATTGTTGAAACCCTTCCAAACACCACTTTCCGAGTAAAACTCGAAAATGGTCATCTAGTGACCGCGCATATCTCTGGCAAGATGCGTAAGAACTACATCCGCATTCTTACTGGCGACAAAGTTCGCGTAGAAGTCACTCCTTACGATCTGACAAAAGGCCGTATCACTTACCGAGAGCGCTAATTCTGCGCTCTTGGGGTAAGCGTGTGGGTAGACGTGGGCAGCGCCAGCACGATGCCCTACTTCATGTCGTCGTCGCTTAAGCTTTTGTAAGACTCTCTTGGTTCTCTGTTACTGCGATAACACGCAGTGAGGCGCCGTCAGGTTCTAGCACCACGCTTGCAGTACCGCCCTTACTTAACTCGCCGAAGAGCACCAAATCAGCAAGCGGTTTCTTGATGTGTTCTTGTATCACACGCTCCATCGGTCGCGCGCCCATCGTGCGGTCGTAGCCTTTTTCGACTAACCAAAGTCTAGCGTCTTCATCGACTTCTAGCGTAACCCGCTTCTCATCAAGTTGCCCCTGAAGCTCCGTAAGGAACTTGTCAACCACGGTTAGAATCACATCCTCACCCAAGGGTTCAAACGGTACAATTGCATCGAGGCGATTTCTAAATTCGGGGGAGAACATCCGGCTGATAGCTTCCAAAGAATCGCTGCTGTGATCTTGATCAGTGAAGCCAATCGATCGTCGACTAACGTTCTCTGCGCCCGCATTGGTCGTCATTACTAAAATGACATTACGGAAATCTGCTTTACGCCCGTTATTATCAGTCAGTGTCCCGTGGTCCATTACCTGAAGCAGGATGTTGAAGACTTCGGGGTGAGCTTTTTCGATTTCATCGAGAAGCACGACCGAGTGAGGGTGCTTTGTCACCGCATCCGTAAGCAAACCGCCTTGATCAAACCCAACATAGCCCGGAGGGGCCCCTATCAAGCGCGAAACAGTATGCCGTTCCATGTATTCCGACATATCAAAGCGCGTGAGCTCAAGACCCAATTGCAACGCCAGTTGCTTTGTGATTTCAGTCTTACCAACACCCGTAGGTCCTGCAAGTAGAAATGAGCCAATGGGCTTATCACCAGAGCGTAATCCCGCTCTTGCCAACTTGATGGACGCCACCAGCTGGCTAACGGCTTTGTTCTGCCCAAAGACGACCATTTGGAGGTTGGATTCTAATTTCTCGAGCAAATCACGGTCATCTGAAGTGACGGTTTTTGGTGGGATTCTGGCAATTTTTGCCACAACAGATTCTATATCACTCGGACCAATAACTTTTTTACGTTTACTCGCAGGTAGTAATTGCTGATACGCACCCGCCTCATCAATGACATCGATGGCTTTGTCTGGCAAGAAGCGATCGGTTATGTACCGAGCGGCCATTTCTGTAGCCACCCTTAAGGCCTTATCGCTATAGCGTAATTGGTGATGCTCTTCAAACCGCGACTTGAGACCTTTTAAGATTTTGTAAGCATCATCGACTGAAGGTTCCATCACGTCGATCTTTTGAAAGCGACGGCTCAACGCTTTGTCTTTGTCAAAAATGCCACGATACTCTGCAAAGGTCGTCGACCCGATACAGCGCATCTTGCCGGAACTTAGCAAGGGCTTAAGAAGGTTGCTGGCATCCATCACGCCGCCAGAAGCCGCACCTGCTCCAATAATGGTATGGATTTCGTCAATAAATAAAATGGCGTGTTTGCGATCCTTAAGGTTGGCTAACAAACCTTTAAAGCGTTTCTCAAAGTCTCCTCGGTATTTTGTGCCCGCAAGTAATGCACCTAAATCGAGTGAGTACACTACTGCATCTTGAAGCGATTCAGGGACGTCTCCGTCAACAATTAGTTTCGCCAAGCCCTCGGCAATAGCTGTCTTGCCAACGCCCGACTCACCGACGAGCAAAGGGTTGTTCTTACGTCGTCGTGCGAGGATTTGTGCAACACGCTCCACTTCAGCAAGTCGACCGATGAGTGGGTCAATTTGTCCTGTCTTGGCTTCCTCATTGAGGTTTGTTGCGTATTTGTCGAGTGGCGTCTCTTCAGGCGCGTCGCCAGCCTCGCCGACCTCGGGGCTGCCGTTATCGCCGCCGAACTCGCCCTCCTCGTCATCTTTAGCAATGCCGTGAGTGATAAAATTAACGATATCAAGGCGAGATACGTCTTGGCTCTTTAAAAAATAAACCGCTTGGGACTCTTGCTCGGAAAATATGGCAACGAGAATATTCGCACCGGTGACTTCTTGCTTGCCAGAGCTTTGGACATGGAAAACTGCGCGTTGCAATACTCGCTGAAAACCCAGCGTGGGCTGAGTATCGCGACCATCTGCTTCGTCTCCTAATAGCGGCGTCGTGGAATCAATAAACTCCACCAAATCGCCACGAAGTGCTTCGGTGTCTACTTGGCAGGCTTGCATAACCGTCAGCGCAGCCGAATCATCTAGCAGTGCGAGCAGTAGATGCTCTACGGTAATAAATTCGTGCCTACGCGTGCGCGCAGTGCGGAAGGCTTCGTTGAGAACTTGCTCGAGTTCTTTGCTCAGCATGGCTTTCTACTCCTCGTCTTCTGACGGCTCAACTTCACACAGTAACGGATGCCCGCTCTCTCTGGCATGCTGATTGACCTGCATTGATTTAGTTTCAGCAATATCCTTGGGATAGATTCCGCACACCCCTTTCCCTTGAGTATGCACTGCAAGCATTATTTGGGTAGCTTTTTCTCGGTTTAGACCAAAAAACATCTCGAGTACCTCAATGACAAATTCCATTGGAGTGTAGTCGTCATTCAGAAGTACCACTTTGAATAATGGCGGTCGCTTGAGCTTGGGTTT
>Ga0209652_1001462_pt1 | contig 19216 bp, 19 predicted proteins | sample SaaInl74LU_5_DNA_FD_184641 | JGI IMG/M metagenome (GOLD analysis project Ga0209652, IMG submission 184641) | Marine microbial communities from expanding oxygen minimum zones in the Saanich Inlet - ESP_74LU_5_DNA (SPAdes) (version 2) | ecosystem: Environmental > Aquatic > Marine > Intertidal zone... | reverse complement strand
AAAACAAAAATTTCAACACCAGTCACATCAATATTTCCTTGCATTTGTAGGTCAATAAATCTTCCAGGAGTTGCAATTAAAATATCTACACCTTTAGTCAGAATATCTTTTTGAGGTTCTAACGAAACACCTCCGTAAACGGCTGTTGTTCTAAGATTTGAATATTTGCTAAAACTTTTAAAATTTTCAAAAATTTGAATTGCCAATTCACGAGTTGGAGTAATTACTAATGCTTTTAGTTTCTTTTCTCCCTTTTCTACATCTTGTTTCTGTAATAACAAATCAATGATTGGGAGTGCAAAAGCAGCCGTTTTTCCCGTACCAGTTTGTGCTGCTACAATGACATTTTTTTTTTCTAAAACTAACGGAATTACTTTTTGTTGTACTAAAGTAGCCGTATGAAAACGCGCATCAGCAACTGCTTTTAAAGTAGATTTTTGAAGAGATAATTCAGAAAATTGCATGAATTTTTTTGTGTAAAGATAGTTGAAAATGAATATTTTTTTGAAAAATTTTGTAGCTCTTTTTGTAAGAAATTTCTATTATTATTCAATTCCTCTAAAACTAATTTTTGTTTTTTGTTTTTCTGTAAGAGAGAATACCACCAATAATGATTAAAATTATTGAAGGATAAAAATTAAAAATGCTACTATTCCTAGACCTACAGCATTTCCGATATCGATGAATCCTAATCCACTAATGAGAAATAAAATTAATAAAGGTCCAGTTTCTGAGATTAATAAAATTATTTCAATTTTTAATGTCAAATGAAATTTACTCCAAGCTGAACAAATTATGATTAATTTTGAGATAAGGTATTTTTATTTTTTTTTATGGTTTTGAAATTCTTTATCATTAAAGTAGTTTATTTATCCTGTTATATTTAAAAAAAACCTCTCTGCTTTCACAAAGAGGTTTTAAAATTATAATTTTTGATGAAACTATTTTATCAATTCATAAGAACGTTTGATAAAGTTTGTCAATTCTTCACCATGCAATAAGTTTTGAGACAATTTAGCCAAATCAAATGCTTGTGAAATTAAGTGTTTTTGTTCAGTTTCGTCAGCAGTATTTAAAATTGTAGAAACCAATTCGTGGTTGGTATTTACCACTAAATTATACATATCTGGCAAGTTCCCCATACCAAACATGCCACCACCTGTTGCGCTCATTTCTTTCATCCTACGCATAAATTCAGGTACTGTAATCATGAATGGTAATGAATTTGAATCCAAAGATTCCAATTGAACTGTGTACGTTTGTGATGGAACAGTAGCCTCAATAATTGGTTTTAACTTTTCTTTTTCTTCATTAGATAATTTAGAGATAACAGTGTCTTCTTTCTTAATTAAATTATCAATATGATCTGCATCAACTCTCGAAAATTTCACTTTTCCATCACCTGAAGTCTCTAACTTTTGCATCAAATGCGAAATGATTGGAGAATCTAAAATCAATACTTCATAGCCTTTTGCTTTTGCAGCTTCAATATAGCTGTGTTGCGCATTTTTGTTGGCAGCATACAACAAAATATGATTTCCGTCTTTATCTGTTTGAGAATCTTTTGTTTTTTCAATCAATTCATCAAACGTAAAATAGGAATTATCAACAGTTGGATACAATGCAAAACTTTTTGCTTTGTCATAGAACTTATCTTCAGACAACATTCCGTATTCAATAATTACTTTAATATCATTCCATTTTTTTTCAAAATCTTCCCGATTTTCTTTAAAAAGTGATGACAGTTTATCACCCACTTTTTTAGTAATATATCCTGATATTTTTTTCACAGCACCATCTGCTTGCAAATACGAACGAGAAACATTTAAAGGAATGTCTGGAGAATCAATCACACCTTTTAGCATTTGTAAGAAATCTGGTACAATTCCTTCTACATTATCTGTTACAAATACTTGGTTTTGATACAATTGTATTTTATCTTTTTGCATGTCTAAGTTTTGAGTCAACTTAGGAAAGAATAAAATTCCAGTTAAATTGAAAGGATAATCTACATTCAAATGGATATGAAATAGTGATTCTTCAAACTGCATTGGATACAATTCACGATAGAAATTTTTGTAATCTTCATCCTCTAAATCAGCAGGTTTTTTAGTCCAAGCAGGAGTTGTATTGTTGATGAGATCATCAACTTCTATTTGTTTGTGAGGTTCAGTAGTTTCTTTTCCATCTTTATCAGTAATGGTTTTTGGTTCGTGATTTGGATCGTTTATTTTTTTAGTTCCAAATTTGATTGGCACTTGATTAAAACGGTTGTATTTGTTGAGCAAACCTCTGATTTTTCCTTCTTCTAAAAACTCTTTAGAATCATCAGCAATATGCAATACGATTTCTGTTCCTCTGTCAGATTTGTCATGCTCAACTAAAGTATATTCTGGAGAACCATCACAAATCCAATGTGCAGCAGGTTCGTCTTTGAATGATTTTGTAAAAATTTCAACTTGTTTTGCCACCATAAAAGCGGAGTAAAAACCAAGTCCAAAATGACCAATAACACCAGTGTCATTTTTGTCATCTTTGTATTTTTCTAAAAACTCTTCAGCACCAGAAAAAGCGATTTGGTTGATATATTTTTCAACTTCTTCCATAGTCATTCCTAAACCTTGATCTTTGATTGTCAAGGTTTTTGCTTTCTTATTGATACTGATTTCGATTTTAGCATCACCCAATTCTGTTTGAGCTTCACCAATAGAAATGAGGTGTTTTAGTTTTGTTGTAGCGTCTGTTGCGTTCGAAACGAGCTCACGCAAAAAGATTTCATGATCAGAATACAAGAATTTTTTAATCAGTGGAAAAATATTTTCTACTGAAACATTGATATTTCCTTTACTCATAATTTATATAGTTTGTTTATTAATATTATAAATTTAATAGTCAAAAAAAATACCAAAGGTTTTTGAATGACAAGATGTCATATTTTTTCAAGATTTTTTTTAATTTAAATGTCTCGTTTTTTGTTTTGTAAACCCATTAATTTATCACTATTTTTGTTAAGAACAAATTACAGATAACTTAATTTTTACATCTTATAAATATGTATAATTCAAAAATCACAGGTCTTGGATACTACGTTCCTGAAAACGTTGTTACAAATAATGATTTAAAAGCCTTCATGGAAACTTCAGATGAATGGATTCAAGAACGAACTGGCATTGAGGAGCGTAGATGGATTGATCCAAAAACAGGAGACAATACTTCTTCAATGGGAGCGAAAGCTGCAAAAATTGCCATTGAAAGAGCAGGTTTGTCTAAAGATGATATTGATTTTATCATTTTTGCTACGTTAAGTCCAGATATGTATTTTCCTGGAGGTGGAGTTCGTGTTCAGGACATGTTGGATATGCCAACAATTGGTGCTTTAGATATTAGAAATCAATGTTCAGGATTTATATATGCCCTGTCTGTGGCTGATCAATTTATCAAAACAGGCATGTATAAAAATATTTTGGTAATTGGCTCTGAAAATCATTCAGGTGGTTTAGAACGCTCTACAAGAGGTAGAAATGTTACCGTAATTTTTGGTGATGGAGCAGGAGCTGCAATTTTATCAAGAAGCGAAGAAAAAGGTAAAGGAATTTTATCATCGCATCTACACTCTGAAGGAAAATATGCAAGAGAATTGATGTTAGATGGACCATCAACAGGAAGATGGGTTCCTGAAATTTTAAACGAAAATGACCCTGAGGATGTGTCTTATTTTCCGTATATGAACGGACAATTTGTTTTTAAACATGCAGTAGTTCGTTTTGCTGAAGCGATTGAAGAAGGTTTGGAAGTAAACAATTTGAAAAAAGAAGATATTGATATGTTGATTCCGCATCAAGCAAATTTGAGAATTGCACAATTTATTCAGAAAAAATTTCAATTATCAGATGATAAAGTGCACAACAATATCATGAAATATGGAAATACTACTGCTGCATCCGTAATTATTGCTTTAACAGAAGCATGGGAACTAGGTAAAATCAAAGACAATGATTTGGTCGTTTTAGCTGCTTTTGGTAGTGGATTTACTTGGGGAAGTGTGGTAATTCGTTGGTAATTTTTTTTAAAATTATCATTTTATGAAAAATATAACATTAGTGCTTGGAGCATCTTTAAATCCAACTAGATATTCGAATATTGCTGTCAAAAGATTGCTTGATAAAAAATATTCTGTAGTTGCACTTGGGCAAAAAAAAGGAACCGTTTTAGGAGTCACCATTGATGACGAGAAAAAAGAATATGAAAATATTGATACAGTTACGTTGTATTTGAATCCTGAAAGACAAAAAGATTTTTATGAATATGTCATCTCTCTAAAACCGAGAAGAGTTATTTTTAATCCTGGTACTGAGAATGATGAATTTGCTAGGCTTTTAGAATCCAACAACATCAAAGCTGAAGTTGCTTGTACGTTAGTGTTGCTATCTATTGATGAGTATTAAAACGACTTAATTTACTTCAATTATTTTCCCTGGTTCTGCAAGAAGTGTTTCGCTAAAGATAGTTTTTGCTTCTTCTTGAAATAATTCAGTGTTTTTATACCTGCCAGAATAATGTCCTAAAATAAGTTGTTTTACATTCGCTTCTTTAGCAATAGTTGCTGCTTGTAAAGCAGTGCTATGCAATGTTTTTCTGGCCAAATCTTCTTTGTCAGATAAAAATGTAGCTTCGTGATACAACAAATCAGCATTTTTGATAATCGGTATGATAGATGGCAAAAAACAGGTGTCACTGCAGTAGGCAAAACTTTTGGGTTTCTCAGATTCAATGGTCAATTCTTCATTTGAAATGACTTCTCCAGATGGTAACACAATATTTCTACCAGCTTTGATATTCAAATAATCTGCTTTGTCAATCTCAGGGTAATTTCCAATATTTTGGATATGTAATTTTTTAGGTTTTATTTTTTCTTTAAACAAGAAACCATTTGTATAAACTTTATGTTTTAAAGGGATTGTATGCACAGAAACCTTTTCATCTTCAAAAATCAGCTCACTTTTTGTAGAAGATAACTCATGAAAAATCAGTTTGTATTTGGCATGAGATTGGGAGATATTCAATAACATTTCTGTTGATTCCTTGATACCTTTTGGACCAAAAACATGCAATTCTTTTTCCCTATTTAAAATTCCGAATGTTGAAAGCAATCCAATCAAACCATAAAAATGATCTCCATGCAAATGCGAAATAAAAATATGATTGATTTTTGAATAGCCAACTTTATATTTTCGCATTTGACGTTGTGTGCCTTCGCCACAATCAATGATAAAATGTCGGTCATTGATTTCTAAATATTGCGAGGTTGGAAAAGCATTGACACGGGGAGTTGCTGAATGACAACCCAGAATAGTTAAACGTAAACTCATTGAATTACCAATCGTTTAGAAATGTTATTTTCCTTATTTTGAATGGTATAAATGTAAATTCCGGCAGTTAAATCTCCTTTTAAAAAAGTAAGTGAATTGTTTCCTTTGATAGTTTCAACACTTTTTTGATATACTACTTTCCCTAAAATATTTTTTACAGTTAGTATAGTTTTTGAATCACTTTCTGAGTGAAAAGTAATAATTGTTGCGTTAGAAAATGGATTTGGAGCAGCAGATAATTTTTCAATGGATTTTTCTTGAGAAAAACTGATTGAAATCGTAAAAAATAAAAAAACAAAAAGTAATTTTTTAAGCATATACTATTTTTTAAAACTCCAATTCCCTTTCTATTGCTTCCATCTCCAAAATATCTTCTGCTTCTTGTAGAGTAGGTACAATATTGAAATTTTCGGGAAAATCATCAATATTTATATTCGAATTGACAATAACAAATGACGTGCCGTTTTCTTTTTTATATTCTGAAAAATCTAAAAATTGTAAAAATTCTTTTTTAGAAACTTTCAATGCACCAGGAACTAATAAAACCAAATGTTCTTTGTCAAAATCATTTTTGTGAGTTAAAAATAAGTTATAAAAATCAGAAAATGAATTTTCATCTGAAGAAATAAGGATATATTTTTTCTTTTTTTTGATGTCCATGCGCTTATTTTTTTATTTGTTCAGCCAATAAATAAATTACTGCCATTCTAATTGCAACTCCATTTTCTACTTGATTTAAAATGATAGATTGCTCAGAATCAGCAACATCACTAGTGATTTCAACGCCTCTGTTAATTGGTCCAGGATGCATGATTACAATTTTTTTCTCCAAATTATCTAACATCTCTTTGTTGATGCCAAAAAGTTGTGTGTATTCTCTTGTTGAGGGAAAATAATTGATGTCCATTCGTTCGTTTTGAACTCTTAAAACATTGGCAACATCACACCATTCAAGTGCTTTTTTTAAGTTTGTTTCAACACTTACCCCTAAACTTGTAATGTACTTAGGAATCAATGTTGTTGGTCCACAAACTTTTACTTCAGCACCTTGCATTTGCAGTGCAAAAATATTGGACAAAGCTACTCTTGAGTGTAAAATATCACCAATAATGACAATTTTTTTTCCTTTTACAGTTCCTAATTTTTCTCTGATAGAATATGAATCTAACAAAGCTTGCGTTGGATGTTCGTGAGTGCCATCTCCAGCATTGATGATTTTTGCATTGACATGTTTAGATAAAAAAACACCAGCACCAACATGTGCATGACGCATTACAACAATATCCACCTTCATCGATAAAATATTGTTGACAGTATCAATCAGGGTTTCTCCTTTTTTCAAAGAAGATTGTGAAGCAGAAAAATTAATAACGTCTGCAGAAAGTCTTTTTTCTGCCAATTCAAAGCTCAGTTTTGTTCGAGTGCTATTTTCAAAAAATAAATTTGCAATGGTTATATCTCTTAAGGAAGGAACTTTTTTTATGGGTCTGTTGATTACTTCTTTAAAATGATCTGCAGTTTTAAAAATAAGCTCAATATCTGATGGTTTTAAATATTTTATTCCTAATAAATGTGCTACACTTAACTGATCCATGTTATTTTTGTTCTAAGTAAACTGCGTCTATTTCGTGTGTTTCCCTCCAAGTTACCAATACTTTTTCTTCATTTATGGCATCTACTTGTCTTCCTCTATAATTTGGTTGAATGGGTAAATGTCTGCTAAATCTTCTGTCAATCAATACTAATAATTCGATATTTAGGGGTCTTCCAAAAGATTGAATAGCGGTCAATGCAGCTCTTACACTTCTTCCAGAATACAATACGTCATCAATAATAATTACTTTTTTGTCTTCAATTAAAAAATTTATTTCTGTAGAAGTAGCAACAAGTGGCTCTGACCGTCTTCTAAAATCATCTCTGTAAAAAGTAATATCAAGCAAGCCAAGTTTTAATTCTTTAATACCGTAATCATTTTCTAGAAGTTGCACCAATCTGTTTGCTAAAAAAGAGCCTCTTGGTTGTAAACCAATTAAAACAGTATCGGAAAAATCATTGTGATTTTCAATCAATTGGCAAGCCAATCTATGAAGGATTATTTCAATATCTTTTGAGTTAAGAAGTATTTTTTTGCTCATAAGAAACCTATCAAATTTTAGTTGATAGTATTGAAAATCAAAATTAAGGATAATATATGTATGCGCAAAATTTATAAGTATGAATTTAAAAATAGGTTGTTAATTAAATTGTTGAAAACAAAAAACAATCCTCCAAATCATAAGAGTTAGTTATAGTATTTTTATTGATATTATTCAATTCTATTAGCTATGTCTCTATTGAAATTTGAATCTATGCTGAAAACCAACAGCGTTTACTTTTTTGATTTGGTTGAGTTTGAAGAAATTATCGTACATTATCTAGATGCTGGTAAGCACTCTTTAGCTAAAAAAGCAGTAAAATTAGGTTTAGAACAACATCCACAATCTGTAGATTTAAAATTGCTGCAAGTTGAGTTGTATATATTTGAAGATGAATTGGATAAAGCTAGTTTGTTGTTGAATAAAATTGAAAAAATTGACCCACATAATGAAGAAGTTTTTATTCAAAAAGCAGCAATCTTATCAAAAAGAGGGAAACACGAAGATGCAATTGAAAATTTAGAAAAAGCATTGGTTTATACAGATGATAATTTAGATGTTTGGTCGCTTTTGGGGATGGAATATTTGTATTCAGAAGATTATTCAAACGCACGATCGTACTTTGAAAAGTGTTTGAATGAAGATGAAGAGGACTATTCCGCGCTTTACAATATCATTTATTGTTATGATATGTGCAATGAAAGTGAATTGGCAATCCCTTTTTTGAATGAATATATTGACAAAAACCCTTATTGTGAAGTTGCTTGGCATCAATTAGGAAGGCAATATTTTATGTTGGACATGTTTCAAGAGGCCTTAACAGCTTTTGATTATGCAATTTTAATTGACGAATCATTTATTGGTGGATATTTAGAAAAAGCAAAAACGTTAGAAGAATTAAAGCTATATAAAGAGGCTATTGATCATTATTTAATAACATTGGATTTGGACGATCCTACAGCTTTTGCCTTGGTGCGAATTGGAGAATGTTATGAAAAATTGCACAAATACGACGCTGCGATTTCTTATTACAAGAAAGCTGTTCATGAAGATCCGCTATTGGATAAAGCTTGGGTTTTGATAACAAACCTCTATTTTACTCAAGAAAACTATCAAAAAGCTGCCTATTATATTGCAAAAGCATTGAAAATTGATGAAGATAATCCAATGTATTGGAGAAAATATGCTGAAATTAATTTGAAATTACATTTATTTGAGGAAGTCATTATTGGGTATGAAAACTGCTTAACATTGAATGATGATGACATTGCAATTTACATTGGTTTAGTTGATATATTATTATTTTTAGGTGATTTTAATAAAGCTGTTTCAAAACTTTTCAAAGCACAAAAAATCTACAAGAATTTTGCTGAAATTGAATATAGATTGGCTGGAGTTTTCTTTATTTTAAACAAAGAAAAATTTGCAAAAAAACATATGATTGATGCTTTAAAAATTGATTTTGAGTACCATTCTGTATTGAAAGAATTGTTTCCAACACTTGTTGAAAATCCAATAATCCAAAAATTAATAACTGATTTTAAAAAGGGAACTGATTAAATTTTGATTAGTTTTTGGATATCAATCTAGCTAAACAACTTTTTTTAACCTTTTTTTTCAGACATATTTTCTCTAAATTTTTTCACATCACTCAAACATCCTATTCCCCAGTGATGATAAGGATACACTCTTTTGGTTTTGAACGTTACAACTGCATCTGCAGCGCTTTGAATAGTCATTGCATAAGGTAAATCCATAAAAACAAAAACGTTGTCAATATTTTTTAAATTTCTGATATCCGGAATGTCTTCAGAATCAACAGATAATTAATTTCGTTATTTATTGATTGTTAACATATACCCATTTTCTCTACCTTTCCAAAAAAAAATAATGCTTCTTCTAGTTAATTATTCATCGGAATTACTTCTACAGAAAAATGCACAACTCTTTTAGTTTCACCATTATTCAAAGTGACGATTTCTTTAGCTGAAATATTTTTTAATTTTTCCACTACTGCTTTTGGGACAATACTCGTAGTTGAAGTCAAATCTAATTCGTTCAATGTTTTTATATTTAAATAATCACTCTGAATATCCGCAATTAAAACATAGGTTTTTCAAATTTCGATAATGGGCTTGCACCTCCTATTGGATCTAAGTAAATATATTCATTATCGAAAGAAATTACTTTAGTAGCATGCAGTATTGGCCAAATTTTAAAGCATTTTTTTTTGATTCATTTTTAAAACTGAAAAAAGAAACTGTCAACATCAAAAGAAATAATTTAATTTTGAACGTTTTTAAATTTATATTTCAGAGGTGCTAAGATTCTATAAAGCCTATTGTTAACTTTTCTCTAAAATCAACTATATTCGTAGCCAAAAATAGAAGATGAGCAGAACAGTAAAAGAATATATAGTGATTGGATTTAAAGGAATTGCAATGGGTACAGCTGATGTTGTTCCAGGAGTCTCTGGAGGTACAATTGCTTTTATATCAGGAATTTACGAAGAGTTATTGGGGTCTGTTAGTAGTGTAAATTTTAGTTTATTTAAAACCTTACAAAAGCAAGGTTTTAAAGCTGCTTGGAAACAGCTAAATGGAAATTTTTTAGGTGCACTATTATCAGGAATTTTTATTAGTATTGTCTCTTTATCAAAAATCATCAAATGGTTATTAGAAAATGAACCCATTTTGTTGTGGTCTTTTTTCTTTGGATTGGTGTTGGCTAGTGTATTTTATATCGGAAAACAAATTGAGAATTGGAATATAAAAATTGGAATTTTAGGGCTAATTGGAGTTGTTTTTGGATATATGATTACCATTTTACCATCAACAAATACCTCTAATATTAGCTATGTTTTTTTAATTCTTTCTGGTGCGATTGCCTCATGTGCCATGATTTTACCAGGAATATCGGGTTCGTATATTTTGTTGCTAATTGGAATTTATCCTGTTGTTATGACTGCAATTACTGAAAGAAATGTAACGACATTATCAGCAATTGCTATTGGTGTGGTTATTGGTTTGTTGTCATTTTCAAAATTGCTGAAATGGTTATTTGCAAATTATAAACAAGAAATGTTGGTAGTTTTAACTGGAATAATGTTGGGCTCACTAAATAAAGTTTGGCCTTGGAAAAAAACTGTTTCTATATATTTAGATAGTCATGGTGAAAAAAAACCATTATTAGAACAGAGTATTTCTCCCTTTTCATTTGATGGTGATGCGCAATTAATTTGGGCAATAATAATGTCAGTTATTGGATTTGTTCTTATTTTATTCATGGAAAAATTAGCTTCAAAAAAATACTAGTGCGAATAGAAAAATCTTTTTTACATAAACTTGGGCTTTTTTTTAAAGGTTTGGCAATGGGCGCTGCAAACAAAGTCCCTGGTGTTTCAGGTGGTGCAGTTTCTTATGTTTTAGGATTTTATGAAGAACTTATTTATTCGTTTAAAAAAATCAATGTAAAAGCTTTTAAGCTTCTTGTCAATGGTCGTTTTAAAAGTTTCTACACTTACACAAATGCTCAGTTTTTATTGCTAATAATGTCTGGAAGTATGTTCAGTTATTTTAGCATTTCATTGGTTTTAGATTATTTTTTAGAGCATTATGAATTGTATGTATGGAGTTGGTTTTTTGGGATGATTATTGGTTCCATTTATTACATCAACAAAGATTTTGGAAAATGGACAAAAACCAATTTAACATTTTTATTTGTTGGAATAATTATTGGATTGGCAATCAGTTTTTTAACTCCTGCAAAGGAAAATGACAATCTTTGGTTTGTTTTTTTATGTGGTATTATTGGTGTTTCAGGGATGACACTTCCAGGTCTTTCAGGTTCTTTTATTTTGATACTTTTAGGGAATTATGTATTGCTTTTGGTAGATTCTGTAAACGTTTTACTGGAAGTGATTTTGAATGCTTTATCTGGAAATTTTGAAATATTTTCCGATGCTTCAAAAATGCGTTATATCAAGATAATTAGCGTTTTTACGGCAGGTTCTGCTTTTGGATTGATTTCTATTTCTCATGTGTTGGGCTATGTTTTAAAACACTATAATAAAATTATAAATGCCTTAATTCTTGGTTTTATAACAGGTTCTTTAGGAATTGTTTGGCCTTGGAAAAAGACGATTTATTTAGCAGAAAATGATACTTTTTTAGTAGATCAAAAGGGCAATAAAATTATTGAGAATTACGAACGGTATTTCCCTGAAATTTTAAATTTCGAAACTTTTTTTGCAATGCTTTGTATCTTTTTTGGTTTGGGACTAATTTTAGTGATAGATAAATATGATAGAAAACGAAAAAAATAACATTTTTGGATTGCTTGGAAGAAATATATCTTATTCATTTTCAAGTGGTTATTTTAAAGAGAAATTTCGAAAATTACATTTAAAGAATCATGCATATCTTAATTTTGATATTCAATCTTGTGAACATTTTCCATCGATAATTGCATTAGAGAAAAGTTTAAAAGGACTCAATGTGACCATTCCATACAAACAAGAAATCATACCTTTTTTGGATGAATTGGATGAAACTGCGAAACAAATTGGTGCTGTCAATACTATTAAATTTATCGGAGATAATTTGTTAAAAGGCTATAATTCAGATGTGGTTGGTTTTGAAAAATCAATCAAATCTTTGCTTAAAAATCACCATCAAAAAGCCTTAATTTTAGGAACAGGAGGAGCGTCAAAAGCAGTTGCATTTGTGTTTCAAAAAAATAATATTTCTTTTCAATTTGTCTCTAGAAATCCTACCAAGCTTCATGAAATTTCATATAAAAGTCTTACTCAACAAATCATAGAAAATCATACAATTATTGTAAATTGTTCTCCTCTTGGAACATCACCAAATGTTGAAAAATTTCCAGATATTCCCTATCAATTTTTAAATAAACAGCATTTATTGTATGATTTGATATACAATCCTGAGGAAACCATCTTTTTATCAAAAGGAAAAAAACAAGGTGCTGCAATCAAAAATGGCTTGGAAATGTTGCAATTACAAGCGGAAGAATCTTGGAGAATATGGAATGACTTATAAATCATCAATATAACTTATTAAGAAATCTTGTAAAGTATATAAGTTGTCCTTATTTTTGTTGAGTGTATAATTATAGTATTGTACAAAGACCAATAAACATTGTAGATATGTTAGATAATAGTAAGGATAATTCCAGTAAAATTGAAAATGAATTAAATGAAACTGGTCGTTTATCATTTGAAAATCAGTTAATTAATGAAGAAATCGAATCAACTTCAGACGATTTATCGATAACTGAAGTTGAAGATAAAGAAATTGAAAACGAGCAAGTTTTTGAAGATTATTCTGAACTCTCTATTGAAGAATTGGTTGTTTCATTAAAAAAATTGATTGAAAATACGCCAGTTCAGCAAATTAAATACCCTATTGATCAGATAAAAAACGCTTTTAATGAAAAATTTGGAGCATTATTAGCTGCAAAAAAGCAAGCTTTTTTGGATGAAGGTGGCGAATCTTTAGATTTTCTGTTTTCTCATCCTTCAAAATCTGAATTTAATAAGTTATTATCTGAATACAGAGTCAAACGAGAAGCTCATTATGCAAGCGTTGAAAAGAAATTAAACGAAAATCTAGAGAAACGTCTTCATGTTATTGAAGAATTAAAAACTCTGATTGATGATGCAGAACTTTCATCAATGTATAAAAATTTCAAGGCAATTCAAGAAAAATGGAATGCAATTGGAGGTGTCCCAAAATCGACCTACAATGATACTTGGAAAACATACCAACATCATGTGGAGCGTTTTTACGATTTATTACATTTAAGCAATGATTTTAGAGATTCAGATTTTAAAAATAATTTAGATGAAAAATTAAAAATCATTGAGAAAGCAGAGGCTTTAGTTAACGAAAAGGATATCAATCTTGCCGCAAAACAATTGCAAGAATTGCATAAAATTTGGAAAGAAGATATTGGTCCAGTTGCAAGAGATGTGAGAGAGGAAGTTTGGCAAAAGTTCAGTGATGCAACTAAAAAAATACATGACAGAAGACACGAATATTTTAAAGAAATTCACTCTAAATATGATGAAATCATTGATAAAAAAATGAGGGTTATTGCTGAAATCAATAATTTGGATGTTTCGAATAACAAAACTCATAATGATTGGCAAAAAAGTATTAATGAGCTAGAAACTTTTAGAAAAAAATACTTTGATATTGGTAAACTCCCGTATGCTAAAAGTGAAGAAATCTGGCAGAAATTTAAAAATGCAACTAAAAAATTCAATGCTGCTAAAAACAAATTCTACAAAGAAGAAAAATCAGAACAGCAAGAGAATTTAGACAAAAAAATGGCTTTGATTGAATTGGCAGAGTCCTTAAAAGAAAGTGAAGATTGGGAAATGGCAACCAACACTATGAAAAAAATCCAATCAGATTGGAAAAAAATAGGTCATGTTCCTCGTAAGTTTTCTGATGATATTTGGAAACGATTCAAAGCTGCTTGCAACTATTATTTCAATAGATTTCATCAACAAAAAAATGTAGTTACTAAAGATCAGCAACTAGTTATTGATAAAAAAACGGAATTATTAGAATCTTTAAAAACTGAGAATAAATTCAAAAAAGAAGATGTTTTTGAAGCTATTAACAAATGGCATGACTTGGGAAAATTGCCTAAAAATTCTCGTCATTTAGACAGTAAATTCAACAAGTTAATTGATGCAATTCTAGATAATCTTTCTTTGGATAAAAATGAAGTTGTATTTTTAAAGTTCAAAAATCTGCTAGATTCTTATGTAGAAAATAACGATTTTAAGAAATTGGATGGAGAACAACTATTTATTAGAAAAAAGATTGATGAAATTGTTAGAGAAATACAACAATTGGAAAACAATTTAAGTTTTTTCTCTATTTCTAATAAAAATAATCCTTTAGTTTTAAATGTAAAAAGCCAAGTAAATGGGTTCAAAGAAGAATTAGCTCTTTGGAAAGAAAAACTCAATTATATTAAGAAATTAGATTATTAAAGAATATAAAAAAACTCGAAGTAATTAGCTTCGAGTTTTTTATTTGAAATATGTATTGGTTTACGCCATTATTTTATCAATCTTTTCCTTTTCTTCAGCCGCTAAAGCAGAATCAACTAGGATTCTTCCGCTATGTTCATCAATAGTGATTTTTTTTCTGTTAGCAATATCTAACTGAACTTGAGGGGGAATAGTAAAATAAGATCCTCCAGAAGCACCACGCTCTAGAGCAACCACAGCCAATCCATTTTTTACTTTACTTCGAATTCTTTTGTAAGCTGTTAAAAGATGTGCATCAATTACTTGTGAAAATTCTTCAGATTTTTCTAACAATAATTTTTCGTCTTTTTCTGTTTCTTTCAAGATAGCATCTAATTCAGCTTTTTTATGCGCTAAATGAGATTCTTGTTTTGCTAATTTCTCATTAGTATTGTTAATGATTTCTAATTTTTGAGCAATTTTTGCTTTGAACTCATTAATTCTTTTTTCAGCTAACTCAGTTTCTAAGGATTGGTATTCAATTTCTTTAGATAAAGAATCAAATTCTCTATTATTTCTAACTTTTTTTTGTTGCTCTTCGTATTTTTTTGTCAACGTTTTTGCATCATCAATAACCAATTTTTTGTTATTAATGTCAGTTTCTAAATTCGCAATTTCTTGCTCCATATTAGAGACTCTAGTTTTTAAACCAGCAACTTCGTTTTCTAAATCTTCCACTTCTAGAGGTAATTCTCCTCTAACGCTTCTAATTTCATCAATTCTTGAGTCAATAAGTTGCAAGTCATACAACGCTCTTAATTTTTCTTCAACCGAAACTTCTTTCATGTTTATAGGTAATATATTGGATTTGTTCTTCTTTCTGATAAAATGATTGCAAAATTAGTAATTTTTTTCGTAAGAAAGTCAACAATCAAGTTTTTTGTAAACTGCTCACTTTCATAATGTCCAATATCGGCTAATAAGATGCTATTTTCGGCTTTAAAAAAGTCATGATATTTAAAATCTGCACTGATAAATACATCTGCACCTGCTTTTTTTGCAGCTTCTATGGCAAAACTTCCTGAGCCACCCAAAACCGCCACTTTTTTTATTTTTTTTTCTAGTAGTGCTGAATGTTTGATACATTCTGTGCTCATAGTTTTTTTTAGAAATTTTAAAAATTCCTTTTCATCTTGGGCAGAAGATAATTCACCAATCATTCCCATTCCAACATTTTGATAGCTATTTTCAACAGTAATAATTTCATAAGCTATTTCTTCATACGGATGATTTTCTTTTAAAGCAGTCATTATTTGAGCTTGATTTTTCAACTCAAAAATAATAGATATTTGAATTTCTTTCTCTTTTTGTAAAACACCTTTTTCTCCTATAGTTGGATTCGAATTTTCATTTCCACGAAAAGTTGTTTCACCCGAAACAGAAAATGAACACGCATCATAATTTCCGATATTTCCAGCGCCAGCTTTAAAGAGTGAATCTCTCAAATCAATCGCATTTTTTATTGGAACATAGGTTGTCAGCCTTTTTAAAATATTTTTTTTTGGGATTAAAATTCGGGTATTTTTAAGTCCTAAAACATCGCATATTTTTGCAGAAACACCCTGAATACTATTATCCAATGCAGTATGAATGGCATAAATAGCAATTTGATTTTCTATCGCTTTTATAACCACACGTTCTACATAATTTGAGCCATTCAATTTTTTTAATCCACTAAAAATTATAGGATGAAAACTAATAATAAGGTTGCAATTTTTTTCAATAGCTTCATCAATTGTAACTTCAAGTGTATCAAGAGTCACTAAAACACCTGTAACTTCAGCATCATTTTTTCCTACTAATAATCCTACATTATCAAAATCTTCTGCATATTGTAAAGGAGCAATTTCCTCTAAATAGGATGTTATTTCTTTTACTTTCATAAGTTTGAATAAAATCCAAAGTTACTATTTTATCGGTATCATTCCACAAAAATGCCTTATTTTCGTATTCCTGAAATCGCTATTATAAAGATTTTTTGAAACAAGTACCAGAGATGAAATTGCGATTGCATATGTGACCGCAAAAAAAAATTAGATATATGAAACTAATGCGATCTTTATTGTTTCCTTTTGCCATCATTTATGATTTGGTGACAACGATTCGTAATTTTTTGTTTGAAATCAACTTTTTTAAACAAAAAAAATTCTCAATTCCTGTAATTGTTATTGGAAATCTTTCAGTTGGTGGGACAGGAAAAACTCCTCAAATTGAATATTTGATTCGTTTGCTTAAAAATAGATTTCAGATTGCAGTTTTAAGCAGAGGTTATAAACGAAAAACAAAAGGATTTTTGAAAGTATCAAAATCACATTTAGCCCATGAAGTTGGTGATGAACCTTTGCAATTTGCTAAAAAATTTCCGGATGTTTTAGTTGCAGTGGATGAACAAAGAGTTTCTGGAATTCAACAAATTTTAGTGCAGTCTAAAACGGATATTGTACTATTGGATGATGCTTTTCAACACAGAAAAGTCAATGGAAGTTTTTATCTATTATTAACGAAATTTAATGAGTTGTTTTTGGATGATTTTTTGATTCCAACAGGAAATTTGAGGGAAAGTAGGAGAGGAGCTCAAAGAGCAAATGCGATTATTATCACAAAATGTCCTGATAATTTGAATGAAAACCAGCAAAATTTAATTAAAAATAAATTAAAAAAATATCAAAAACCAATCTTTTTTACCTCAATTTCATATGCAAAAACATTGAAAGGTTTTTCTAAAATTTTGGTAGCAGATTTGCCAAATTTTGAAGTTTTATTAGTAACAGGAATTGCAAATCCAAGTTCTTTAATTCGATTTTTAAATAATAAAAATATTATATTCCAGCATCTAAATTTTTCGGATCATCATAACTTCTCAAACAAAGATATTGAACTTATCAAATCAAAATATGAAAATTTAAAAAGTTCAAAAAAGTTAATTCTTACGACTGAAAAAGATTTTGTTCGCTTAAGTAATTATATAAATTCCATCTATTATTTAGAGATTGAAACCACTTTTTTAGGAAATCAAAAAGAAGATTTTGATAATTTATTAATCAATCACATAGATCAATTTTTAAGGAAAAGTTGAATTTAAATTTGATTTAATAATAAGGTTAAGTAAACTAAACATTTATAAAACTGAATGAGATTCTATAAATTATATGGTTTCATAAAATAAACTTTTGATGATTCCGTCAGAGAGTCCAATTTTTGGAACGTAAATTTTTGAAGCTCCACTCCACTTCATTGCAGAGAGATAAATTTTTGTTGCAGGAATAATTACGTCAGCTCTATCAGGATTCAAACTAAGTTCAGAAATTCGATCTTGATAAGACATTTGTTTTAAAAACTGATATTGCGCGTTTAAATAAACGAATGAAATCGGTTTGCCTTCCATGCGTCCAGACATTTTAAAGAGTTTATTGATATTTCCTCCAGAACCAATAAGCGAAATACGATTTAAATCTTTGGTATTCCTTTTAATCCAACGTTCTACATTTTCAAAAATTTCTTTATTTTCGGCTTTTGAATTGTTTAATAATCTTACAGTTCCCATGTTGAAAGATTTAGAAGTAACCATTTTTCCTTCTGAAAATACGGTAAATTCTGTACTACCACCACCAACATCAACATACAAATAGGAGTTTGTACCTTTTATAAGTTCTTTTAAATCCGTTGAAGCAATGATTGCAGCTTCTTCTTTTCCGCCAATAATTGAAATTTTTACCCCTGTTTTTTCGAATATTTTTTTAATAACTTCTTCACCATTAAACGCTTCTCTCATTGCCGATGTAGCACAAGCTTTGAAACGTTCTACTTTATGAACTTTCATCAATAGTTTGAAAGCCTCCATGGCATCAATCATCCGTGAAATATTATCTTCACTAATAATTCCGCTCACAAAAGCATCTGCTCCCAAACGAATAGGAACTCGAATTAGAGCTGATTTTTTAAATTGAGTTTCTTTTCCTTCTTGAACAATCACGTTGGAAACCAATAACCTGATGGCATTTGATCCAATATCGATTGCTCCGTATTTTTTAATTTCTATCAATGCTTATCTATGATTTTTGGGAAATTCAGTCATGAATGTTTTTCCTTTTTTAACATCTTTCCAGTGTTTATCTTGGAATTGTATTCCAATAACACCACAAGTTGGAACATGTGCAATAGGAATATCACCAAATTTATTTACAAAAGTATTGATTCCATGATCGTGACTGAATATAATTGCAGAACTATATCCATCATCCAAAGCTTTTACGGTTTTTACCAAATAACCATCACTAAAACTATATAACTGACGGCTTTTTACCAATCCAGAAATGGGATATTGGAAATTTTCACAGAAAATCAGCGCAGTGTGCAGTGCTCTATTGGCACTGCTTGAAATGAATATTCCTGGTCTTTCTATTTCATTAGTTAAAAATTTCGACATTAAATGTGCATCTTGGATGCCACTTTTTTTCAAAGGACGATCAATGTCGTCAATTCCTTTATAATCCCAAGAAGATTTTGCGTGTCTAACAATAAATAAAGTTTTCATTAATGTTTGATTGTTGAAGCTGTAAATATAAAATTTATGGTGCTAATCTTTCTATTTTCCAAGAAAAATCTTCTGATAAAGTATATCTTATTCTGTCATGCATTCTATT
>Ga0209652_1001461_pt1 | contig 19219 bp, 17 predicted proteins | sample SaaInl74LU_5_DNA_FD_184641 | JGI IMG/M metagenome (GOLD analysis project Ga0209652, IMG submission 184641) | Marine microbial communities from expanding oxygen minimum zones in the Saanich Inlet - ESP_74LU_5_DNA (SPAdes) (version 2) | ecosystem: Environmental > Aquatic > Marine > Intertidal zone... | reverse complement strand
GTTGCCTTTTCTGCTCTGTTTTGCAGACAGATCATCCACATAACCATCACACATAAATATCGACCTTTCATCCATGCAAAACCTGAGCAAGCACATTGGGGAATATGATGACGATACCGACGCAATCGAGAGACCACGCCATGGCAGCGCCAACGCCAACAGTGTCTTGAGTAATGTCCGCACAAACGACTTCAGCTGTTGTGCGTGAAGGAAATTCAGGTTGCGGGCCGGGCGCAGTCGTAGTGGCATGGATGTGACAGTTGTTCGACACTTACCGCCCGCCACAAGCAGCCACAAGCACCACCATCCGGTCCACTCAACCACATCAAAGTACACAGCCGCAATTGCGAAACTACTCGGACTGTGCCGGGACTCTAGTATCATCGTAAAGGAGGACTGTATCTGAACAGAAGATTGACGATTGCAAATTTCTTGTCGACTGAAAGAAAGAATATTGACTTAGTAAATCACTCGGAATAACATTAACAAGACGAGCAGACATATAAGACATATCTATTTTGGGCCTCAGCTAACGACAATCTTCTGACAATGACACAAGACGAAGTAATAATCATCAAGATCGGTGGATCATCTATAACAAATAAGGCAACAGAAGAGACACTCAATCAAGATGCAATCGACTGGTTTGCCAAATTGATATCTGCTTCGGTGCATACGTCATTTCTCTTTAGTGATAAAGAAGAACAACAACAAGAAAAAGAGGATGATGATGGGAAGAAAAAACCAAAGTTTGTAGTTGTGCATGGTGCAGGATCATTTGGACATCACTCTGCGAAACGGTATGGATTGCAATGTGGCAAGGCTGCACTATTGAAAAATAATGGCGGTTCACCACTATCTCCTACAACTGATGCCGATGAAACGTGCAGCAGCAGCAGCAGCGTACAACAAAGGAGGCGATTCCAAATGGAAGCATTATCCAAAACCCGTCACTCTGTTCAAAAACTAAATGCTGCCATGGTCGGAACGCTACTTGACCATGGAGTGAATGCGTGTAACATTTCACCAGGAATTTCTCTCCCAGGAATGCGTGCATATGGAAGTTCCACCAACAACAAAACCAACCAAGGGAGTGTTGCCGCTATGGATTTACTGTGCGAGTCTATAAATCAAGCACTTGATGCAGGGTTACTTCCAGTTGTTCATGGTGATGCATGTTTATTAGATGACAACCATGCTGGTATACTAGGAGGGGATACTCTGGTAGAGGGCCTCGTCAGCTCGGAGAAAATGAAAGACAATGTTCACAAGGTGATATTTATTAGTGATATTGCCGGAGTATTCACTTCGGATCCAAAGATGAATAAGGATGCTAGGCTGATTCGGTCGTTGAAAGTTGATGTGACAACTGGTGAGGTTATTATTGATAATAATGATGATGATAATAATGTGGCAAATGAAATGGATGTTAGCGGCAGCAGTCACGCACACGATGTAACAGGCGGGCTAAAAGCCAAGCTATGCTCAGCAGTAACGGCAGTACAATGCGGAAAAGAAGTTGTTATTGCCAAGTGTTGCTCAACAAGTGCGGAAAAGTATATCCAAGGAGACTCTTCTTCTGCAGAGGAAGGTACACTGATATCCAAGAAACTTTAACTCATTAGAATGGAAAAGTATTCAGTAGTAAGTATACTCATTTTCTTTCTTGCAAGTTCATCTCCAAGGGATCTGGAAAGAGCAACTTTGCAATCTCTTGCTTTGAAACTTCTACTAAACGCGAAGTACAATCGTTAAGACCATAACCAATCACAATCGTGTTATCATCATCCACTTTCTCTACCAACGTTGATACAAAATGAATCTGTGGACAATTGAACGTTTCATTGTGTTGCCGTAATTTCCGGTTGAATGTAAGCACAGAATTGGGGTTGACCGTCCCCTCATCTTCGCCAGGATAACCCAAGCAAAAGTATCCCGATCGTGCACGCAAATTGAAAGGTGGATATGGTTCAAATGCATACAAGAAAGAGACGTAGTGTTGAAAAGGAAGTAGCGCCTTGTCACTTTCTGGCACGTCATGGTAGTTGTACCAATGTTTCCATCCTACTGGAGAATGGGCAATTCCAACGAGCAAGTATTCATGGTCTCCAAATGTCTTCATTGCATTACCCACGGGTAAGACTTGGCTTTTTCTCAATTCAATGCAACAAGCTCCTCCGTGTGCAACTGGTGAGAACGGCTCAAATGGTGCATTATTACCCGGAAACCAATGCTCGTCAACAGTAGAAAAACTAGCGTGTGGTGCTCTGTTGCTTACCGTCGCATTGTTATGTTTCACCTTGCGTTGCATTATCCCATCGAGCATATAATTTCTTCGGGTTCGTGTTTTAACGTCCTTCTTCTTTAACATTTCGATCTCGTCGGGATATATTTGGGATACCTTGTGGTACGGGTTGACATTGATTTCAGCATAAATAGAATCAGGAGCCTTCGGATGAGTTGCATTAGGGACTGTGAAGAGAGCGTAATTCTTGCCTCTGGAGCCTCCGCTCCAAATTGTATTGAATTGATTAAGGAGAGTGATATCAAGCTTTTCACCTCCATAAAGAGGATTGACATTGAACATTCTCTTTGTTTTGATTTGCCTGTAATAACGTCTATCATGTTTCACAAAGTCCTTGGATCTTATCATCAACTTCGTAATGATGACTGTATCTGTGTTTATGTTCAAATACACTTCGCCATTTAGTGTAGCCAGACGATAGTCCATGAAAGATGGTTCAACGCCAGAGTATCCGTTCGTCTTCTGCACTTTCATCTCATTCGCCAGATCAATTATAGCATCGTAGCCAGGAATCATTTGATAGTTTCTATCTAGTACAGCCAATCCAAGATGATTTGTGCTGGTCCACATCATGGAATCCCAGACTTCTTTCCTATTAGATTTCAGATTTGAGTAGACCTCTTCTTTGAAACAATTATTTGCTGGAGTCACACGGAGAGTCGTCAAATATGCCGCCTCATGTGGCAGAGACGGCTTCAATCCTAGCGGTATTTGAACCAAACTTGGATTGTACTCTACCAAAAACGGGATATATCTGTCCGTTTCTCCACGAGCATCGTATTTCTCGGTAAGAAAGTCCTCAATGTCCTCATGTCTACGTGATGGGATTCGAAGCTCTTCTGGAAGAGAAGGAAGGACAAGCGCCACACTTTTACTAATCTTTGGTGCGGCCTTATCAAACCTCCAATATTTTGTATCAAATCTCTTGTTTTCTTTCGTGATTGCATCGTCTTCATCTAAGAAACGTTTCCAACACGTATCTACATTGCAAATTTCACAGTCTTCATGTTTTTGTGCAACCACCTTGTTCGATTCGAGTACTTTGTCAACAATTGTAATGTCATTCTTCTCTTTCATAATCTTTCGTAGCTCTACGAGCTGCAAAGAATTGCATTCTGTACCAAAATCATCTATTTCTAGACCACGAACCGAAGAGTATCCGGTTCCTGCCTTAGTACCATTTTTTGCTCTATAGCACCCACCACAGATGGGCGAGAGGATGAAGTCCCCCATATCATTAGTGAAAAGACCACTCAGATCAAAGCAATCTTGTAAATTTGCCATCTTTGCTTCTTCGGTGGTTCTTCCAGAAGTCTTTACTTCACGAAGGACTCGTGCCGCACAGCTGACTTTTGGCTTTTCCTTCCACTTGCAAATTCCACAGAAATCTGACACGTTGAGCGATCTTGAATAATCACCCCATTCTTCACCACCATCGTCAGAAGCAGCACGATCTTTGTTTACATCATCAATGCGATCATCTGCATCAATGCAAAACTCTAAATTTGCAATCTTGGCTTCCTCTACAGAAACTTTTCTTTTTGTCACTTCAAATACAACACGTTCGTTGCAGGTAAAGTCAGAGTCTTTCCACTTACATGCACCGCAAAAGTTGTCTATTGTTACCTTTCGTTCATTTGCCTTTTTGTGATTTCTAATTCCACCAACTTGCTGACTAGATAATGAAGATGATGATTCATCGCGATGATTATTGTGAAGTGTATTCAGAGCAGCCGTTGTATCCTTCTTTGTGATGTTGTCATCACTATCCATATCAAATGTGATTAATATCATGAAGGAACTCAACAGATAAAGAGCTATTAGCGCAATTGAGAGGGCGAGGTAATTCAATTTGATGGTTGGGCGTCTTCTGGTTTGTTGCGGAGAACTAAGTGGCGACCGTGGGAGTCGCCTGCCCACATCGCTGCGTGGGGAGATCATCTCACGTGGTGATTATGTGATTGATTTGAAATCTATCTAGCTCTCCTCATCACCGACGTACTTTTTGTTTAGAGAGGAGGGTGGGGTGGATGGAGAGACCAATCGACTTATGCACCATCATGGTCGAGTTCAATCATTCAAAATGCAAAGGAGGAAGGAGGTGCTGAGAAAGGAGGTAAGGTTAGAAGTGGGGAGATCGGCAGTACCTATATCTCGCCAAGCAGCCACAAACCAGATTCTTCGACCCTTCATGTTCTTCCAACAGCAAGCATGCAACCCCCGAGTATCGTCTATTATATTAATATACTCGAAGGAGAGTCATCTTGCTCATATCTGCTTATATGCAAGATGACCACAGCCGCCAGCTGCAGATGAGACTTCCTCGAAGCAGCAAGATTGGGAGGCAGGCCTTACGTAGACTATAAATTTGTTCGAATTGCGCCTGATCCTCAGTGGAATCAATTATGCCAGCTATGATATTGATGACGATGACGATGGCGGTGACGACGAAGAAGCGTTCCTACGTCCCGATGCTACATCATGGCTGTATCCAACTTGACAAGTACCTAGGAGTAGCAGTCTTAGTAATAATAGCAAGGTGCAAAATGGTATCAACACAGTCACAGAGGATCACATGATAACGATGATGAATGTACTACAAGTGTCAGCAAAAGTTATGAAAGATATCATTAAGTCAGAAGCGGCTATTCAAAAAGCACAAATCGCACAAAGTTTCTTTGCTCTGTCCACACAACAAACAAAGAAGCGATAAATGATAGATAGATTGCAGATAATGTCAGTCTACGTGAGAAGTTGGCGATAAATGAAGCCATTGCTTTGTGCGTAGATGATTTCAGATGATTTGAAATCGGGAAGGAGGTAGGCTAGAAGTGGGAGGACAGTAGATAGCTAGCGAGATAATAATGCTCGCTAGAAAGCCACACTAAATACATACCACACCTCTCCTAATGGCTGTACGCTTCGAGTTTCTCCGACATCAAACCATCAGCCCCCAAGTGTCATGATACGTGAGAAGCTGGTGCATTTGAAGCTACAATGGAGGACCTAAAGAACAACTCCTCAAGCAAGACTTCATCGCTCGTGGAAGGAGGAAAGAAAAGATGTCGCCTCTGAGGTTCTCTTGGTAGGTATAATAGTCTCCACTCCTGATGATAAAAATGAAAAACCAACTCCCTAACCATCCAAGCTGATGAGTTTCGCTTCCTATCCTGCAAAAATGAAGCATTGTCAAGCAAAAAGTTACGACACTGGCAGGACTCGAACCTACGCGGGATAAACCCAATCGATTTCTAGTCGATCGCCTTAACCACTCGGCCACAGTGTCTCAGATACCCATCTTAATTTTATGCGAATCATGAAGTTAATGTACCTCTAGCTACATGTTGAGTGCGATGGCACAGAAAAGATGCAGAGCCGCCAAGCTCTTGCTCTTCATCCATGCGTTCCCAATTTTGTGCTCTAAGTATGTACAATACTTGCTCTGGAGTCCATCTCCTCATCTTTGTCAGCATAACCCAAGCAAAAAGGGTTGGTTCAAATTCAAGAAATTCAAATGTCTTTTCATTCCTTTCTTGCCATCAAACGTTGCACGTCAGTCCTATATCTCGTGACAATTGGCAAGGACCTGCACTCGCCCCTAAGGTACATACCTTTTGCATGTGCAGCAGAGCCAAGATCGTCTGCTTGCTTCTGTTCAGTAAAGAATTAAAGTACACATACGCTGCCTTTTCTCATTTCTAAGATGAACATACAACAGTCGTGGTAAGTATCGTCATATGTACTACGGTCATAAGTAGACGCAGCGCTCCCGTTTTGCCTCTCTGAGACATTATAAATACATGAGTAAACGTCATAGCGACAAATATTTAGATCTAAAACCCTTCTCATGCCGGTGTACTCCAACTTTGAATGGTGAGAACCAGCAAATCTACTGGCGAGGTTCAACAAAATGAACTGCCTGGTTGTCAAACGACGACGAACGCCGGCATGAAAGATTCCTCATTCCCATCTTTCAAGTTGCACGATAAAGGGCAGTTCAGAAGTCAAGTTCCTTGCTGTAGTATGCTGTATGTTGTCAGCAACAGCAACCAAAATCTCATAATATATTCATACCTAAACAACAGCAACAGACAACATGCGGCATTTCTACATCGGGGCAGCATTCTTCCAAGTGCTCTCCGTGAGCGCTTCATCATCTAACGCCGGCTGCGTAGATGTTAACGAACACAACTGCAATTATTGGTCATCCAATGGTGAGTGTGATAACAATCCCAGGTATATGCACGCGAATTGCAAACGAAGTTGCAACACGTGCACCGCCGAAGATGTTGACATCACAGTGAGACAAGCTGTCGGCATATCCGATCAGGATGTTTCTGAAGTCTGGTGGATGAATTCATCCGAGAAAAAAGACTTCTTAGTTGACATCATAAGCTACATGAAGGACGAGGTGTGGGCAGTCCCAAAGCACACCAAAACTCGAGGAATCTGCGTTAATAAAGATAACATGTGCACACACTGGGCAATGCAAGGTAGATGCAGCGAAGTGGATGTGAAGTTAAACTGTGGTCCATCATGTGGATCTTGCTTGTATTTAGATGAGAATGTGAGATGCGGCGGCACTATTGAGGAACTTCCGAACGCTCTAGCTGCAGGTAGCATCGACAAGATGTTCAAGAGAATTGTCCGAGATTATGATGTTCAGATCCTCTCACAGCCCACGCAAGAACAAGATAATCCTTGGATTGTAACTATTGACGACTTTGTTTCTGATGAGGAAATCAAACTCATACTCGAATACGGGCAAAAGACAGGATACGAGCGGGCTGGTGAGACTTACGGTGGGAATCATGCTGCAGCAACAAAGACTCAAAAACGTACGAATGAAGCCTCGTGGTGTGGATATCAGGTGAGTTGAGATATGACATTGATGCGTATCCTACGAATATATCCAGATGAATCTTATTTCTGACGTCTTTATCTCTTTCCTTCAAATTCAATGTAGTTCGGAGATACATGCTTCAAGGACCCGATCATTAAAGGGCTTCTCAATCGTGTACACGATGTAACAAATGTACCTATTCAAAACTACAACGAAATGCAAATCGTCCGATACCAACCTGGTCAATTCCATTCTTTCCACGGAGACTACATCGTAGAAGATTCATATCGCCGAATGGGAGGACGAATCTTGACGTTCTTTATGTATCTGAATGATGTTGAAGAAGGTGGAGAGACAGAGTTCTCACGTCTTTCTCCACCCATAAAGGTTGCACCAAAGAAAGGCAAAGCACTGATCTGGGCCAATGTTCTTGATAGTGATCCTCACAAGGAAGATGAAAGGGTTTGGCACCAAGGTCTCACTTTAGATAAGGGGGAAAAGCATGCTGCGAATCTCTGGATCCACATGCGAGATTTCAGGAACCCTATCGAGAAAAAATGTACTGATTGATATGTACTTGTATGATATTAGGATAGACAAATAATTAGAGATGATACTATTGCAAATTCTCTCTTCACACAAATCTTCTCTTCTGTCTACTATCAAGTTTGCTCCATTTCTCTTTCAACGCATCTATTCTTTCTTCCGTACCCGGATGAGTGCTTTCCCAACCAGCCGTGGCACTTGCATCACGTCCCTGAAAATCCCACAATTTGGTCAACAACTTCTTTACAGAATTGGGATGATATCGTCTCAATACATATTTGTTATCCAAATACGTAGCCGATAACAAATCCCAAGCTGCAGCATCTGCTTGATACTCATCTCGACGTGAGAATCCAAGATCTCCGAGGTATGATGCACTTTTCCATAGTCCTTCTGCAACTGCCTCCCCGAATGATTCCTCATAGCCATCATTATCTTCATAGACAAATGCGCCCCAAAGCGTGGAAATAAATCGTTGTTTGATCACACGCCGTTGCGAATGACGATGCAGCACATGACCCATCTCATGACCAAGTAATGCGGCAATTTCACCATTGGATAGATACAAGTGTTGTAACAGTGAATCAGTCACACGGATGATTCCTCCTGGTAAGGCAAATGCATTAACGAGATTGGGAGCGTGTACTACACCAAAATCCCATTCATATTCATCAATATTGTCAAAGATTGAGCCAAAGAATTTATTGTCATTGTTGTCATTATAGCGAGCATTCCTTCCAGCCTTTACCAACTCCATACCGATCTTTTGCACTCCCCATCTATCCTGGACACGTGGATACTTGCTTTCCAAGGACACGATGGACTGTCTCCCTAATTCAACATCTGTTATGACAGGTACAGTCCATAAGATGCATGAGGAGCAGTAGTCAGAGAATGGGGTTAGGAACCATAAGGCTAGGATGGATGCGATGATGGCAAGTAATAGTAGTTCATGATGTTTTCTGTTGCGTATGCCGAGATGATGGCCTAAGATTGGTAGCCATATGGATGCTGCGGGAAGCTTGGGATTGGCAGTAGTGTTGGTAGATGATTGTCGTGATGTATAGGGGTTGGGTGATTGTCTTCGTCTCATGATTGTGATGTGATTTATGACGATGTCGAGTTATTCATCGTGGAAAGTGATTGATTGAAAGATGCCGACAAAATTGATGTGACAGCGAAAACAAAAAATGCGGTGACTCATTCATGCATCAATCACTACCATACTATCGCTGCCTCACAGTTTCACCATGGTAATCAAGAGCGTGCTACTACTAGCTCTCCAACTCCCCAGCCGTACCGCCCACTCCACCATCGGTAGGAAAACCAGTCGTACAATCATGTCCCAATCAAAAGAATATTACCGACACGACGGAGTCAAGATCACTTTCGATCCGTATGCTCCTGGTATGGCTGAAAAGTACGGCACGCCAGGCGAGACCGATAATGAGGGATTTGACCCTTACAGAGATAGTGTTGGTGCAGGAATCTATGGTGGGAGCGTAAAACGATCTGATTCGGGTGAGGTTCTCATAGGGAGGCAATATCAAAATCACAATCCAAGACCAGGCCCTGTGTATAATGGTGGCGGTTATGCACCAAGCACTCTCATGCTCGACGACGTACAAGGGAAGCTCATTCCTCTATTAGATAAATACCCCGATCTTGTCAATGATATTACTACTGGTGGAGCACAACCATTGCATATGTGTGGAATGTCAAGAAGTAAGGAGAATGCAGTCGATGCGCTCATTGAACGAGGAGCTGATATTGAGAGTCTTGATACTTACGGAATGACTCCATTGCACAGAATGGCAAGCAACAATCTCGCAGTTGGTGCAAAGATGTTGTTGGATGCTGGAGCAGACGTATTTCACAAAGGAAAGGTGGGCGTTTCTCCCATGAGCATTGCCCAAGATAGCGCTGCACATTCGGTAATTGAAGTCTTGAAAGCGGCTGAGGGTAAGGCAAAGAACAAGAAATCTTCTGGAAGCAAGGATAACGTAACAAAGTTGACAGTCATGGGAAGCAAAGAAGTTCCTGCTGTAAATGGTGACTACTTTCCCAAGAGTGCAGAATCAATTCCCACTGGTTTCACAAGCGTATGTGATACACAAGGATGGGCCACGCAAGACATGTGGAACAAGCTCAACGGAGACAGTATCTGGTTTGCACATTCACAGAATGAATCCTACATTTACTGGAATAAAGGAGATCGGAAATGGTGGATTGATGGTCCGGATGGAAATGGGGTGTGGATTGTACCAGGCCCATCGCATGCTCCTCCTGCACATGGGTGGAGTAGTATTAGCACTGGATTGACGAAGTCAGCTCCCATGGTCATGACATTTCGTAAGATCTAACTGAACGAAATGCTTAGAGTAACAAAGTTCTGCGTTGTATCATAATAACGTTGAGATTGAATACATTTATTTACATGTGCTTGTACGAAAACACAACGCATTCATCATCAACTCTTGGTAAGGCATGTGCAATTGTACCCTCCTCCACTGGAACTGCATCATCGAACGTTAGACAGAAAGGAACCATTTCTGTCGTTCCATTGATACGTTGAGCAATTTCTGAGGAGTGAGCATGGTGTAACGCTGCTTCAAATGCTAGAGTTGAATGAGCACTGATGGAACACACCCAGTTGGATTTCAGACTAGAGATTCTTTCATCTTGAGTGAAGGCAAGTATGGCTCTTTCCGACTCTCTATGGTTTGTCATCTCTCCATCACAACCCGACAGTTCCTTGTCATCAAGTGGAATATTCAATGCAAGAACCAACCCTTGTTCCATGCTTTGCTTTAAATCCACTCGATTAGGACCGGGTACAATATATTCATGAAGCCCTGGCAAGAAACCACATGTTCTTCCTTCACTCTCCTTCTGCATATCATGCAGTTGTTCCAGCAATTGATTGTCTGTTGCAATAGTTGACCATGACGATGCAGGAATAGACCTTGCACCAGGAGATATCAAATGATTGAGATCAAGTGCATCTAATAAAGGTTTTCCTTGAGTAATGGTTGTATCCTTTGCATCCCATCCGGGAAGCTGACGTAGTGCAGAAAAACTCAAGATGGAAATTCGATTGGTTTGAACAAAGCCGAGCTTGTCAAATACTCGCTGCATTCCCTTGTTGCTCTTTACTGTACATGTCAATATGTTCGTTGGAGATTGATGCTTGTTGTTTCTGTCTTCCTCCTTTGCCAACTCTACTATGGACTGTAATAATTTGGACGCCAAGCCTTGATTACGATAGTTGGAATGGGTTCGAACGGCTTCAATCCAGGCTGAATTTTGAGCTGGAAGACGTTTGTAATTTGCAACTGCAATGATTGTATCGTCCTCTTGTCCATCTTCTTGCTGCTGCTCCTGCTGTTGACAATCTTCTGCTCGTTTCGTTGTAAGAGCCAGAAACGAACAAGAATCATCCTTCACATAAGTGTTTGCCACCTTTGGAAGATAGTCGCTACCACCATATATGTTGGCACATATTTCTTCGAGGGAGGTTCGATCGCGAGTTGGATCGTAGGGTCGAATGTGATAGTTAGGTGATGTGGTCATCGTTTTTGAGGTGAATGATAGAGTTGGTGAGGCGAAGAAGAATAGTGATGCAGCAGTGGTGAAAAATGCTACGCTGATGATCTTAGATGGATAGGGCATGTTATTAGAAGCTCAGGGCGGAGTCATCTGAGACGATACTACTCCATACTATGGACAGAGGAGCAGCCATGTCGGTGATAATATGAAAAGCAAGAGCATCGCAGAACAATGAGCTGGCCATCGATGAGATGTGACAAGAGCTAACATAGTAGTTCCAACATTGATTAGCTGCTCTTCAAAACATAAATACCTGACGTCGATCGATGGTCGATGCGACAACGACATGCCACAAGAACATGCATGCCATTCATCGTCAGTATTCGTCGCACTCATTAGCAGCACAATAGTAGTAGTAGTAACATCATCACTTCGGTCGCTGCATTCCCTGCTCAATTGCTTCTCTTCTCCAATGCCCACCAATAGCACCACTGTGCTGCTCCTTTCATTCTTGCTTGTAGCGACGTCTTCATTCGCCTTCACTCCATCGCTTCATCATCCTCGGTCATCGAACATGTGTCTCAAGTCGACATTATCAAGTTCTACCAGCGCCAAAGAGGCGATAACACCGCCTCAAACATTTAAATATGAATCATCACAAGATATCGCGTCAGTCTATCATCGCATGGATGTGATTGATGCCAAACAGCCTGCCAAGTTTGGACCCATTGCTTTTGTTGCCTCCGTATTGAGTGTTCCAATTTGGGCAATAGTGCTTTTGCCATTTACATTACTTGCGTCTACAATCAATTTTCTATATTATAATCTTGGCAAGTTGTTTACATCGAATATTGCTACGGCAAAGGACGCATCGAATAATGCAAAAGAGGAGTTATCGACAACTCAGAATTGTGATGAAAAAGTCAACATCATACCACGTGACGAAAGGAAATATGATTTAGTACTCTTTGGAGCGACCGGATTCGTAGGCAGGTTGGCAGTATCCTACCTTGCAAAGGAATATGGGATCCACAACGATAAACTGAAATGGGCCATTGCTGGAAGATCAGAAGCCAAGATCAAGGCAACTCTTTCGGCAATTGCTCAAGAATTAGGCAAGGATTATGTTGACATTCTTGATAATGTGGATGTTATTATTGCCGACACGTCTGACCGATCTACACTCAAGGGACTTGTCGAAAACACTCGCTCCGTTGCATCAACTGTTGGCCCATTTCAAAAGTATGGGTCATCATTAGTGGAGTTTTGTGCCAAGTATGGAACGCATTATGCGGATATTACAGGAGAGGTGCCGTGGAATAAAGAAATGATGAGATTGTATGAACATTCGGCACAACAGTCTGGAGCGAAAATTGTATCTCTTTGTGGACATGATTCCATTCCTTGGGATTTGACTGTGAGATATTTATCCAACAAGTTGAGAGAGGAGTGCAATGATGAACTGAGTCAAGTGGAATGTTTGGATGAATTGGTGGGTGGAGTCTCAGGAGGCACTCTTGCAACCGTCTTTGAAAGTATCGACCGCACAATAAAAGATTTCCAATGGGACTCTCTTTGGAAGCAGGATGACTCGTTAGATATGTACCAGCGGCTACCATGTGGATCTGAAAGTGGCAATACAATTGTTCCCGACCTTCCATCGACAATTAGCAAGTGCAGAAATCCGTCTCAACGTTTTGCAAGCAAGTGGTGTGGTCCATTCTTCATGGCTCCAATCAACATGGCGGTGTCGGGTAGAAGTGTTGCTCTGTCGCAAGGAACAAATCAGACTGTTAGATATCGTGAGGCGTTAGTGGCAGAAAACATGATGGATGCATTTGTGGCATGGTGGGGAACAATTCTTTTTGGTACTGCAGCAATCAATCCAGTTCTCTTACCCATTCTAAAGAAGTTCTTGCCCTCACCAGGCGAGGGCCCAACTCAAAGTGTCTTGAACGATGGCTTTTTATGTATCTCAGGCTACGGCATTGGCGAGAACGGGAATGAGGTCGAGAGTGTCTTTTACTTTCCACACGATGGAGGATATAAGAGTACAGCACGGATGCTTGTCGAGAGCAGTATATGTTTAGCAACTGATGAAGACCGTCATGAAAATGCCGCTGGAGGTTTTTATTCTCCAGCAAGCATCATGTGTGATGCTTTGCTTGATCGTCTTGTAGAGACAGGTTCAAGCTTTGCATGCAGTGTTTGTAAGTCCAAGTAAATGTAATCATAGCACTGTTTTTGATAATGTAATTATAGCTACTTCTCCCAAATCGCTGGCGTGACAGGCTCTCTTTCAGCGAAGATATATGTATTCTGAAACCCACCATCAACCTGAATGACAATATCATCTTTTACCTTGATACCATCATGTGATGACATTGACACTCTATATCCACTATCTTCCGATCCATCTTGTTCCAACGATGACGAACCACCAACATCAATACCTTTGAACAAATTATCAGCCCAGTAGTCAAACCTGGGCTGCAAATGCCACCTCGGTGGTCCGTTCCAATTCCCCTTATTATATTGTCCATTTGAGCATACATCCTTGGCATCAAATTCATGTTGACCTATTCGAAACACATCACCTCGATTCGCATATACCATTTGTGGTAAGCAGCATGGCTTTAATGCAAATAATTTCACTTGATTGTTGTTGAACATGTCAATTGCCTTGAGACTTAGTGTTCCACATAGATGTACTGCTAGAATGATGACTGGTCCATCAATCTTGTTGAAAAAGTGTTTGGTCATTTGACGTTGGTTGCAAGAATCTTTCAAGTCTTGTTTCGAAGTGTATAATGGTATCGGCCACGTAGTAAAGTACGAAGATTCCTCTCCATCTGTATTGACTGTAGTGCCATAGATATGATCCCAGTTCATATGATGTGGTTTCAATTCGGTAGTAGTCTTTTTATTTGCAATGGCCCATGCCTTATCGACCAAGATGAACTTGTCCACCTTTTCTTTTGGAAGTATTTCAGATAGAAACATGGATAGATATCCCTTGCCACTGCATAGATCAATAATTGTAAACTTCTTTTCATCATCGTCATCTTGATTGTCCATTGCTCGTTTCACAAATTCAATCACCGGAGCACTCTCAATCAACTCCTTCACAACCCTATCCTTTTTAAATATCCGTTTCCACACTTGTGGATTTCCTCGATAGCGTTTTCTCCAATTGACAATGGCAGTTAGGGAGTCTTCATAGGTGGATGCGTAGGTGTTTCGACCTGGTGCATCTTGGACTTGGTTTTGTAGCCATGTGTGGAATTCTTTGTCGGATAGTCCGTAGTTGATGTCGGGGAGTGATGTTGCGTAGCATCGAGATGGTGATGCATCATTTTGATATTGATTGACACATGATGTGTTTATGAAAGCACCTGTAGAGAGCGTTGAGTTGAGGAAGAAGATGGCGGTGATGCAGCACCAGTTTCGCATCATTTTCTAGGCCTTAGTTGATGATAGGAATGGCTAGCGTCGGGAGCAAGCCTGGAGCCATCATGGTTGATGCATGGTTGATGGTTGATGATGGTATGTAATATCTAAGAGCGACGCATTACACCGGCTTCAAAACTCAAAACTTCAAAATCTTTGCCCTTACGCTACTGTACCACCGAACACAAGAACAGCCTGGACACTCCGTACAAACTAAGTAAGCAGCGATGCAAGCAGCCACCCAGCAAACCCTCGCCAACCTCGTCGAAGCACATGTAACCGCTTTAGTCCGAGAATCAGCGGCAGTCAATCGTCATTCTCGAAGGGGCGGCCTCATTTCTGCCGCCGATGAAAATAATAAATCCTCCTCCACCGCCCACCGACAGAAGCGACGTCGCCTAATCCATCATGATGATATTAACATGGCCTTGCAGTGGAGAGGCTCTGAGAAGTTATATGTTAGTGGAGTGTCCGTGCCGTGTGTCACTCCCCCTGATGATAACGACGAAGGCGGGCCCAAGCAAACGAAAAAATCCTCCAATAGTAAAAAGGCACCCAAGAATGCACTCACCCAACTAATCCAAAATACCACCACCACCAATGCCACCGTATCATCACTCCTCAAGGCGTCACAAGTGCCCCGAGTCGATTTAAACGCCTACCTTCAATCCGAACTGGTGATCCGTCCTCCCTCGGAATTGGGCATGACGCTTCACTGGCTTGCGGTGGATGGGGTGAGTCCCATGATACCCATGAATGAGGTTTGGAATACTCAGCATTCCAAGGATGGAAGTACGAATAATAATAATAATGGAGGTCTTGATCCACTTGCTCCAGTTCTTGACCTAGACGATGATGACGAATACGAAAACAACCACAACAACAACGGTGACACCACTAAAAAATCCGAAGCATCCATCCGCATCCGAGAACTGCAACAACGTCTCCTTTCCGAAGAACTTCAACTCTACTTCTCCCAAGTAACATCCACAATCGAACACTCCAACAACACGAACCACACAAGTGAAATCACCACAGTCCTTCACGGCATACGAACCGACGGGGGAATACAAGAATTAGTCCCCTTCCTAAGTCGATTCGTCGCCTCGGGTCTAATGAACAAGAAGAATTTACAAAATGTCCATTATTGTTCACGATTGATTCAAGTCTTTGATGCCATGTTGGATAATCCTAATTTACACTTGGATTTACATTTGCATCAAATGTTTAGTCCGGTGGGGACGTGTATTGTCGCAAAGAAGCTTTGTAATAGTCCATATGAGGATCATTGGTCGTTGCGTGAGGCAGCGGCACGGTGTTTGGTCAAGGCTTGTGATTTGTATGGGATGCAGTATACTACGATGAAACCGCGGATTATGAAGTTGTTGACACAGCAGGCGTTGAGGGTGGATCGACCGTTGGCTACGCAGTATGGTGGGATTGTGGGGATTTCGTTGTTTGGACCTAGGGCTGTGGATGCGTTTTTGTTGCCTGTGGCACAGGAGTATTGGGAATGTTGGGATGGGGAGTTGAAGTCCTTGATCAAGAATGAAGGTAGTGTTGGTGGTGGTGGGAAGAGGGATGTTTGGAGGGAGTATGAATTGCACATGTGTCAACAGGCTCTTTTGGATGCAGTGGCGATATTTATGCGGGGGGTTACTCCGGGGGAACAAGCGAAACGTGTGGATATTGAGTCTTTTTCGGATGTGTTTGGCGAGAGGTTGATTCCTATGCAACCTGAACCTACTGAGTATATATCGGCAATTCTTTGAGTTTGAGAGGTTGTTGAGTGCTTGTATTCTTTACATGAAAGATTTTGTTGTTGTTAGCTCTTAACTTATTATGACTTCACTTTATATTATACTACACTGCCGATGAACCAACATGGTTCAGGTTGGCATTGCCCTACTTTTAGTGTTGACCAGCTATTTGAAATTAAGGTACAATGTGCTCGCCTCTCCTTTCTCCTTTATTTAGTGCGTCAGCAAAGGAGAAAGGGTTCTCAAAAGGACATCGGTACTTTGTTTGACGGCCATCCACAAATTTTTCCGCCGAATGAATATGTAGAAAGAAGCGTTGGGATTGGTGCACGTCTGCTGAACCCATTACATAATAAATCAAAGCAACAACAAACAATTGAAAATAAGATGATGTCCATGGCAAGTCACCGGCTAATGGCGGCGTCCGCCCGCAACGCCGCAAGACAACTAACAAGCACAGCAACAAGAAGCTCCACCACTGTAGCATCGACAGCACCACGCTCACAATTTCGCAACCCCAACTTCGTTCTCGGCATCGGTAGTGGTCTCGTACTTGCAGGCTTGCATAGTGCTACCGGCTCTGCTAATGATTTCTACGATTATCGTTTCAAGAGTCCCAAGGATGCCGACGACCTCGCCTCTTTCTATGGCGGCGAAGAACTGATGGAGCTGTACTGTGTGTTTCCTATCGTTGGGCAGATCATGATGCGTAGCGCTACATTTGATGATACGGGTGGCATTAAAACCCAAGGTTTTCCTGGCACGATGGAGGTTAATATGGTGTTTTCAGATGATGTCAAAGACACTGGTGAAACAGACTGGTGTAAGTTATGCATTTCAGTTATGCATTTCACATGCATCGTGATCATTTCTACTTGTTTCATGTGATGCATCTAACATCTCTGCTTTCTTCATTTCTACTTGTTTCATATGATGTATCTAACATCTATCTCTCTTTCTCCTTGCAGTCAACAAGCGAGAGAGATTCAAGAATACATTGTTTGGGTACACACTATGGGACATGGTAATTAACTTCGGTTTCCAAACAAAAGATGATGGCTCAAGGGAATGCTATCATGCAGGAGAGTACTTTCATGGAAATGTTCCAATTCTATCTCAAGTAATGCTGCTCATCTTCAAAGTTCATGCACGATGGGTTGTCTGGTCTACAGAGCATCATGTCAATCACTACGCATTCTCTTCAGGTACCACTGACGAGGAAGAAGAAATGGAGGAGGAGAGCCGTGCTAACATGCCTCTCTTCTTGCTCAAGAACTATGCCTGGTCTGATTTAACTGCCATGCTGTTTGGATACAAAGAAGGTGATCTATCACGTGCAGAGAAGCAGCCTTCCTTCCTCCTACTTGGTGGTAAGGATTCAGAAAAGGATGAGCTTCCATTTCAGAAGAAGGCCATTCAGATTCGAATCAGTGAAGATATCGAGGCAGACAAGCAGGCTATGAAGGCTTTGTCCTCCAAGTATTGTCCAGAGGATGTTAAAAAGATTCTTGCTCGCCGGGCCACCATTGCTAGGAGGCGCACGAATGCTAAGCAGGAGGTATCAGGAGACGAAGATGACGTAGACGTAGATGAGGAGGCTGCTGCCACATCTGATGTGTACGTTATGGCAACTGAACTTGCCGCAGACAGAGCAATGCGTAGAATGACTAGGCGGCCGACTAGGGCAGCTACTAACTAGATATATAAGAGGTAATGAGCTATGTTACTGAGAATTTGAACCCGTCATGTAGTGTAGCAGAGGAAGAGTGCCGAACCCATCCGATTAGTTGTGATGTAATGGTTCTTCCTTGTTGTTCTTGTTGTTGTTGCTGCTCTTGATTTCATCAACAGTATTCTTTGTCTCCTCTTGCTTCTGTTGCTCTTGTTTATGTTGCTCTTGTTCATGCAGTTCTTGTTTATGTTGCTCTTGTTTATGTAGTTCTTGTTTATGCAGTTCTTGTTGATGTTGCTCTTGTTGATGCTGCTTTTGCTTTTGCATCCTTTGTACTTCTTGGAAAAGCATCATGTTGTATTCATATGGATAAAGCAAGAAGGAGCAGATACATGTGCAGTGTGATAGTTATGGTAGTATGAGCCTACGCTACAGTCGTCTTCTTCCTCCTTCTGCCTGAAGAATAATGCTCCATCCACCACTACTGATTGATCCGGGGCTTCGAAGATTGTTCCTCGACTCAGTCTCCGCGACTTCCAACAATGCATGCAATCTTTGAAGCCCCGGATCAATCACCTGCCCTCGACTCGAGATTCGACTCGGGATTTCGTTTCAGATAGGTATCTGCCAAAGAACCCTTCTCTGTCACATCTCTATACTATTTCCGATGTATGTAGAGGTTGAGACGTAAGAAAATAGCTCGAAGAAAAGCACATACAGTAAAAATGTGGGAACCCCGACCAAAAAAGTCAAAAACGCCTTGCTCAGAAGCAAGTCAACTGTTCAGATTCCATTCCTTCTCCACAACTGCTCTCATCCATGAATTGAATTACAACGCATGCAAACAGAATTGGAAGGAGTATCATCAGATGAAGCCCGACCAATGCATCGCTCAAAAAAAGAACTACAAAAAACGGCTACGCTCTCCATACAAACATATCTCATAAATTTGTGTTTCAAACATCGATAGCAACAAACTACATCATCACAAACAACAAAATGCCTCCAGCTCCTGAACAGCAAGAGATCCACAGATCCAACAGTGATTCGTCCTCCACCGCCTCTCCCAAGGATAAGCTCTCACCAGTCGAAAA
>Ga0209652_1001460_pt1 | contig 19253 bp, 16 predicted proteins | sample SaaInl74LU_5_DNA_FD_184641 | JGI IMG/M metagenome (GOLD analysis project Ga0209652, IMG submission 184641) | Marine microbial communities from expanding oxygen minimum zones in the Saanich Inlet - ESP_74LU_5_DNA (SPAdes) (version 2) | ecosystem: Environmental > Aquatic > Marine > Intertidal zone... | reverse complement strand
TCAATTCCTTCGTCCTGGGTCAACGTGGAATCGACGTCGAGGACGATGAGCTTCCTCTCCGTGGTCACGCTCGAACCACAGTGCCCTTCTCAACGACCGTGACGCCGCCCTCCGATTGAGTAAATCCGCGCGCGCGGTCTGCTTCAGCGTCCACCCCGACATGTGCACCGGGTTCGAGCACGACATTTTTGTCCAAGATGGCGCGCGAGATTCTGGCTCCCGCCCCAACAACAACGCGTTCGAACAAAATCGAATCCTCTACGATCGCCCCGGAATCAATTTTGACCCAGGGCCCCAGGACACTGCGGAACACCGAAGCGCCCACCACGTAGCAGCCGAGAGAGACCGTTGACTCGGACAAAGAACCTGGATTTCCATGCTGATCTTGAACGAACTTCGCGGGCGGCGAGTTCCACTGTTGCGAGTAAATCGGCCATTCCTGGTTGAAGAGATTGAAGGCCGGATCCACCGAAATGAGGTCTTGATGGGCGTCAAAAAAGGCGTCAATGGTCCCGACGTCGCGCCAATAAAAGCGGTCCATCTTCCGCGCGCCGGGAATCGTGTTCTGATTGAGGTCGTAGACGTAGGCCTCACCGCGCTCAACGAAGGCGGGAATAATGTCGCCCCCCATATCGTGATCGGATTCCACGTTTTTGGCATCCGCACGGACTGCTTCTACCAGCGCCTCAGTGCTGAAGACATAGTTGCCCATGGATGCAAGGACTTCGCCAGGGGAGTCTGCGAGACCTTCAGGATCTGCTGGCTTCTCGGTAAACGCGTCTATTCGCGCGGGGTTCTGGGGGGTCGTGGTGATGACCCCAAACTGGTCTGATAGCTCGCGGGGCTGACGAATCCCAGCCACTGTAACTCCCGCACCACTTTCCAGATGCGCATCGATCATTTGCTGGAAATCCATTCGGTACACGTGATCTGCGCCCACAACGACAACAATGTCCGGCTTCTCGTCGCCAATCAGATTGAGGCTTTGGAAGATGGCGTCTGCCGAGCCGGCGAACCACCGTTTCCCCAGCCTTTGTTGCGCGGGAACAGAGGCGACGTAGGCATTCAACATTCCGCTCAGGCGCCACATCTGCGATACATGGCGGTCCAGGGAGTGCGACTTGTACTGAGTGAGGACCACCACCTGCCGAAGACTGGAATTAATCAGGTTTGATATTGCGAAGTCGACGAGGCGATAGTGGCCGGCAAAGGGCACTGCCGGCTTGGCGCGGTCAGCGGTCAACGGCATCAGACGCTTACCCTCGCCGCCAGCGAGCACAATTCCAAACGCTTTAGTCTGGGCCACGTTTTCAGCGTAGTCGAAAGCCCTCAGGGCCGGGGGAGGCGTGCAGTAGTCTGAGGGAACCATGCCCCGTATTGCCTCATTCGACGATGTCAGTGTCGTCAAAGAAGGCAAAACCCTGCTGTCGCACATTGATTGGGCTATTGACGCCTCCGAGCGATGGGTGGTCGTGGGGCCGAATGGAGCGGGTAAGACCACGCTTTTGAGCCTGCTGGCTTCCTTCACACATCCCACAAGCGGTTCCGTGACCGTGTTGGACGAGAAACTCGGGAGCACCGACGTTTTTGAGCTGAGGCCACGCGTGGGGTTCGCTTCCAGCGACATGGCAAAGCGGATTCCACCCAATGAAACAGTGCTGAACATCATTCTGACCGCTGCCTACGGGGTGACCGGGCGTTGGCGCGAAGAATACGAAGATATCGATATCCGCCGCGCCAAGCGGGTCCTTGAGGAGTGGAATCTCGGGCCCCTATCTGATGCCCGCATTGCGACACTGTCGGACGGTGAGCGCAAACGTGTGCAAATCGCCCGGGCGGTCATGACTGACCCGGAACTTCTGTTGCTCGACGAACCCGCCGGAAGTCTCGACGTGGGTGCGCGGGAAGACGTGATTGAGATGCTGGACCATTTCGCGAGCGAGGTGTCGTCTCCGGCAATGGTGATGGTGACCCATCACGTCGAGGAGATCCCGCCGGAGTTCACCCATTTGTTGGTCATAGCTGACGGCGTCGTTGTCGCGAAAGGGCCCCTGGAAGACACGTTGACTGGCGCGGTGCTCTCCGACGCCTTCGGACGACCGCTCTCTGTTACCCAGAACAACGGGCGCTTTCACGCCACGGCATTGTGATTTTCCTGGTAATGTCTAAGTTTCGCCAGGATTCTGATTCGCTGGCATCGGTTTGACAAAGGATTTGCCATGAAAACAGACATTCACCCCGAGTACGCAGCCATCGTGTTCCGCGACCTCACCTCGGGCGAGACGTTCCTCACGCGCTCGACCGCGACGAGCGACAAGACCATGGAATGGGAAGACGGCAACACCTACCCCGTGATCGACGTCGAAATTTCCAGCGCCTCGCACCCCTTCTACACCGGCAAGCAGCGCATCCTCGACTCCGCCGGCCGTGTGGAGAAGTTCAACCAGCGCTTCAAGAACTTCGGCCAGTAACTAGGCCCGCACCGGCCAGTCACCGCTCGCGGTGAATCCCGCATCACCGCGTCCGCGGCGGAAGGCTTGAAAGTTTTCGGCCCACTCCGCTGACCACGTAATCTGTTGTTGATGAAGCTCGAGTGCCGTCTCGGGTAACTCGTTGGCGTGAGCGCGAATGATTGCCTGTGCGACCCGACCAGCAGCCACCGCATCCGCATCAGCGGTATGAGCATCATCGAAAGCCACCATGTAGTGCGCCGTGGCCATCTGAAGAGTACGTTTTCCTCGCCGGTAACGATCGACCGCTCGATCAATCACCAGGGGATCAACAATCGGTGACGGACTTACGAGGGGCTCTTGCCCATACCGCAGCATCTCGTGATGAAGAATGGAGAAGTCATACGACGCGTTATAGGCCACGACCGGGATCCCCTGATCAAAATAGCGCGCCAGGGTGGTGGCAATTGCTGCCACCGCAGCGGGGGGCTCCTGCCCGTGGTCCCGGGCGTGGGCGGTACTGATTCCATGGATCGCGGTTGCCGACTCCGGGATTTCGACTCCGGGGTTGATCAACCATTCGGCAGCCTCGGTCACCTCCCCGGCCGAATTGAGGAGACCGATGTAAGCGGTCACAATCCGCGAGAGGCGAGTATCGATTCCTGTGGTCTCGGTATCAAAAACCGCCAAGGTGTCGCTCCAGTGGCTCATACAGCCAGCCTAGGTCACGCCACTGACGCCTTGATTCCTGCCAGGGAAAGCCAATAGAAACCCTGAGGGGGGAGCGTCAGCGTCAACTGACCCTGCTCAGACGGTGCCGGGAAGGCGCCGCCGCCCGTGATTTCGGTTACCTTATTCGCGCGGAATGATTCGGGGAGTGTCAGGTTCACGGCCACCGGTTGGTGGGCGAAGGAGTAAACGCACAGGAGCGTTTCTGGGGCTTCGCCGGGTTTGCACTCCTCCGCCGACATGTCACGGAGAAAAGCCAACACAGAGGCATTATCTGTCGCCACAACGGTGAGGGAGCCGACTCCAAACACGGGGTGCTCTTTCCTCAGGTGCACCAAGTTGCGAATCCAGTGGAGGAGCGAGGTTCCCTGGGCCAGTTGGGTTTCCACGTTCGACGCGCTGTAGTGATAGGCCAACGACTGAACGACCGGCAAATACAACTTGCCGGGGTCGGCGACAGAGAAACCCGCGTTCCGGTCAGGGGTCCATTGCATCGGTGTGCGTGAGCTATCTCTGTCCTCAAGCCAAATATTGTCCCCCATGCCAATCTCATCCCCGTAGTAGAGGAACGGGCTTCCAGGGAGCGACAAAAGCAGGGCGTGAGCGAGTTGAAGCTCGCTTCGAGAGTTATCGAGCAGGGGAGCCAGCCGACGCCTAATCCCCACGTTCACACGCATCCTCGGGTCGTAGGCATACCAGCCGTAGAGAGCCTGCTTTTCTTCTTCGGTCACCATCTCCAAGGTGAGCTCATCGTGGTTGCGAAGAAATACTCCCCACGCTGCGCCATCCGGGACGACCGTCGTTTCGGAGAGCACCTCCCGCAGGCTGTCTGCTTGCTGAGAACGCAGTGCATAAAAAATTCGCGGCATGATCGGGAAATCAAACGCCATGTGGCACTCTGGTGCATCATTAGTGCCGAGGTACTCCGCGACCGCTCTCGGCCACTGGTTGGCCTCGGCGATCAGAACCCGACCCGGAAACTCCTGATCGAGGAACTGACGGAAGGTACGGAGAAATTCGTGCGTCTCTGGCTCGCTCTCTCCCGTCCCCTCATCGGATTCGTAGAGGTAGGGAATCGCGTCCAAACGAAAACCATCCACACCCAGGGCCAACCAAAACCGTGCCACCTCCCGCATTTCATCGTGCACCGCCGGGTGGTGGTAGTTCAGATCCGGCTGGTGGGAGAAGAACCGGTGGAAGAAGAACTGACGCCGCTCTGAATCAAACGCCCAGTTCGACTCTTCGGTGTCGGTAAAGATGATGCGAATCTGTTCGCGAATCTTGTCGGTATCCGACCACACGTAGTAGTCACCGTAGGGGCCTTCGGGGTCTGACCGGGACTGCTGGAACCACGGGTGCTGGTCACTCGTGTGGTTGAGCGGCAAGTCCATCACAATGCGCATATTTCGCGCGTGGGCCTGAGAGACAAGCTCCTGGAAATCATCAACAGTGCCAAACTCTGGCAACACCGTCATAAAGTCCGATACGTCGTAGCCGCCATCCCTCAGCGGTGAAGCGTAAAACGGGGGGAGCCACAGTGCGTCAACACCCAACCATTCGAGGTAGTCGAGTTTGCTGATTAAGCCGGGGATATCACCAACGCCATCACCATCGGAATCGTAGAAAGCACGCACCATCACCTCATAAAACACCGCACGCCGATACCACTGAGCATCGTGCTCGAGACCCCTTCGGGAGTAGGGGAGTGCAAAGTCCATGGGGCTCCTGGGTAGTGAAGACGAGGCCAGGCCAGTGTACGGGCCGGCAACGGGCGCTGGGCGCCCTAGAGGCGGGCGCTGGGCACTTCTTCCCGAGCCTCTGCTGGGTTTTGGTCGACCCACTCCTCCTCGGCGAGGGTGTGCGACTGGACCTCCATCGGGTCGTCAAAGGCGACAAGCTCGAGGGTTCCTGCCAGGTGGGAAAAACTGTGCACCGAGCAATTGGTGATGGGCTCTTTGTGGAGACCCGGCGCTGCATAATCCACTACCGAGCGAATCACGGCCCCGTGACAGACCACGATGATGTCTGCCTCGGGGTGGCGCACCGCCAAATCCGCCATGGTGCGAACGACCCGTTTGGTCACGTCTTCGCGAGGTTCGCGACCGGGAATATCCGCACCGTTGGGATAGCGCACGTCAAGGTCGTGGCCGTTCGACCCCTCCGCTTCGCCGTAGTTGCGCTCAATCAAATCCGAAATGGACAAAGGAGCCGGCATGCCCAGGCGTCGAGCGACAATGGTTGCGGTTTCCATCGCCCGCGAGAGGGGCGAAGAGACGATGAGGTCAAACCGGTGTTGCGAAAGGATGTTCCCGAGCGCCGCCGCTTGTGAGCGCCCGGTGACGTTGAGAGGGATGTCAGAGACCCCCTGGATGCGGCGAACACGGTTCCATTCAGTTTCTCCGTGGCGCACAAGAAAAAAGCGGGTCATAACACTCCTTGGGCGCCGGGCACCCGGACTCGAAAATTAGCGGCTCAGAAGTTGAACAAGCTGTTCGAGGGTTTCTGAAGCTCCACCCTCGATTCTAACCGATGCCAACCTGTCAGCCTTGGTATCGCCTCGATTGATCACCACAATGGGCTTCTTCTGTTTATGGGCGAGAGCAACAAGGCGCATCCCGGTATTCACAACAAGCGATGAACCGGCTACCAGAAGCGCGTCGGAGCGACCGATTGCTGCTGCCGCCTGCTCAAACACGGTGGGAGGAACAAACTCTCCGAAGAAGACCACTTCGGGTTTCACCACGCCGCCACAGTTGGGACAGGAGGGCACCACCATGTCGGCAACCTGCTCGACATCCACATCACCGTCGGGCCTGGTCGCCCCGGTGAGCACCAAAGACGAGACCCACGGGTTGGCGTTCTCCAAAACGTCCGCGATAAAGCTCCGGGCATACGCCTGATTGCAGTGAATACAGCGGACACGGTCGAGACGCCCGTGAAGATCCACCACCTTGCTGGACCCCGCTTTGTGGTGAAGGGCATCAACGTTCTGGGTGACCACACCGCTAAAAACCCCGACGTCCTCGCCGCGAGCAATGGCGAGGTGTCCCCGGTTGGGGACAGCCTGCGAAAACTTCGACCACCCGAGATGCGACCCCAGCCAATAGCGTTGACGATGCGAATGTGAGCCCAAAAACTCGGAGAACGACATCGGGTGCCCTTTAGGGGCGCCTTCTCCGCGATAGTCGGGAATGCCGGAGTCTGTCGAGAGGCCCGCACCGGTGAGGACGGCAACACTCTTTCCGTAAAGGGCGGACGACGCTTCGGCTACCTCAGGCGCCACCACGGGAGCCGGGGGGTCCAAAACGGCCATGCAGAGACTCCTTTAGCAAACGCGTACTCTGGAGCGTATCGCCGGTTCTTTTCCATTATGTTTCCGACACCGAGGGGTTTCCTGTGCAGTGGCTCACGTTGGACACCCCCGACGATGTTGCCCTGAACGATTACACCGGGCTCACGGATGTTGCGTTGCGAAGCAAGCGCGAACCCGCGGAGGGCCTCTACATCGCCGAATCCCTCAAGGTGCTCGGGCGTGCTCTGTCTGCGGGTCATCACCCAAGATCCATCATCACGACACAGCAGTGGGTCACCCAACTCGCCGAGCTGGAGGACCAGCATCCGGCTGTGCTGGCAAACACCCCTGTGTATGTGGGTGCCGCCAATGTTCTCGAGAAGCTCACGGGCTTTCACGTCCATCGTGGAACGCTCGCCAGCATGGCTCGTCCCGCGCTCCCGAGTGTTGCCAGCTTGGTGGCGGAAGCTCGCAGGGTTGTGGTCCTGGAGGACATTGTGGATCACACCAATGTGGGTGCGGTTTTCCGGTCTGTCGCAGGGCTGGGGGCAGATGCTGTGATCGTCTCACCCTCGTGCGCTGACCCGCTCTATCGACGATCGGTGAGGGTCAGCATGGGTACCGTGATGCAGGTGCCATGGACTCGAGCACACTCCTATGCTGACTGGCGCGAACCGCTGCGAGAAGCGGGTTTTCATGTCGCAGCCCTCGCCCTGGAGCAGGGGGCCCGCGGGCTTGATCAGCTTGCCGCTGACGCTCATGAGCGCCTAGCGATTGTGTTGGGAACAGAGGGCGATGGACTGAGCGCCGAAGCAGTAGATGGCGCAGATTCTGTGGTCTTGATACCGATGAGTCACGGGGTTGATTCCCTCAACGTGGCGGCGGCCAGCGCCGTGGCACTGTGGGCGCTTCGCTAACGAAAGTTTCGTGCGGTGTCGGGGACACCGAGTGCAAGTCGTTGCGCACCATCGGCAACAACCGACACCACGTTTTCGGGACTGCGCTGGAGTAATCCTCGAATGATCAGCGCACCGCTTTCTCGCAACATCACACGGTGTCGTTTCCACAAACCCACGCTGCACACCACGTTGACGAGACCTGTTTCATCTTCCAGATTCATAAACGTGACACCCCTTGCGGTGGCAGGTCTTTGTCGGTGAGTGACGATTCCCGCCACCCACACTCTGCGACCAGGCTCTAAGAGGGTCATATCGGCAACCGAGCCGACGCCTCGTGCGCTCAATGAAGAACGCAGATACCGCAGCGGGTGATCCCCAGGAGAGACTCCGGTGAACATGCGGTCTGTTGCCATGCGTTCCTGATCGGAGAGTTCTTCGAAGAGGGGTAACTCCACAGCGGTGCTGGTGTGGGGAAGGTATTGAGGGTGTTCTGCCGCGAGGTGTCCCGCGGCCCAGAGTGCCTCTCGTCTATTCATTCCACAATCCTCAAAAGCTCCTGCACTAGCGAGAGCTTCGGTTTGTGCCGTGGTCAGCCCGACGCGCCGTGCTACATCACTGGCGTTGACAAACGCGCCCCCTTCGGCGCGGGCACGAACAATGCGCTCGGCGGTTTCAACTCCCACACCACGCACCCGGGCAAGCCCCAAACGGGTAGCGAGGTGCCCATCTCGGCGGTGTGTGGTGGTGGGATCAACCCCGTCAGAATCAAAAACGCTCGAGGGTGTGGGTTGGTCATAGACCAGGCAGCTATCAAGCCCTGTAGAAGATACGGAGGTAGTCGTGGGGTCGCTGATTACTTCGACCGATGCCTCAACATCGGAGTGTTGAACAGAAGGTGCTCGGACCTCAACACCGTGACGTTCCGCATCGGAAACAAGAGAGGCTGCGGAGTAGAAACCCATGGGTTGGGCCCGCAACAGTCCCGCCAAAAATAGGGCGGGATAGTGGAGTTTTTGCCATGCGCTGGCATAGACCAGTAAGGCAAAGGCAAGAGAGTGGCTTTCGGCAAAACCAAAAGCGGCAAAAGCCTGAATCATTCGATACACACGATTCGCAGTGTCCTCGTCTAAGCCGCTCTCCGCCATGCCGGCAAACAGTGTTTCTCGCAGAGACTCAATGCGCTCTAAGCCTCGCTTGGAGCCCATGGCGCGCCGCAACAGGTCCGCATCCTCACCGGTACACCCGCCCACTGTCATCGCAATCTGCATGAGTTGCTCTTGAAAAATGGGAACACCCAGTGTGCGCTCCAAACACCCCTCGAGGGCCGGGTGCGGGTATTCCACCGGCTCCACGCCGGCCTTGCGACGGACAAAAGGGTGTACGGCACCCCCCTGGATGGGACCCGGTCTAATCATGGCAATTTGGATGGCCAGATCGTAAAAACGCCGCGGTTGCAACCGTGGCAGCAGACCCATTTGTGCCCGGGATTCCACTTGGAAGACACCAATGGAATCAGCGCGGCACAGCATGTCATACACGCCTGCTTCATCCCGAGGGAGTGTGGCAAGCTCCCACGTTTCCCCCAAGTGTGTGGTGGCCATATCGAACGTGTCACGGATGGCCTCCAGGATGCCAAGTCCCAGAAGGTCAAACTTGACCAAACCCATCCATTCGCAATCATCCTTGTCCCACTGCAAAACAGTGCGATCCTTCATTCGGGCGCGCTCAATCGGCACCACTTCAGAAATGGGGCGATCGGTGAGAACCATTCCCCCCGAATGAATACCGGTGTGCCGCGGTGCTTTCAGGCTTCGCGCCGCCAAAGCGCTCACCTGTGCGGGAATCGTGTTCTCCTCTTTCTCACGCAGAGAAGACGAGCGCTCAATCTGACGCGAGAGGGAATCCTGTTGTCCTGGTGAATACCCCAGAGCTCGTGCCATATCGCGCACAGCGCTTTTGGCGCGGTATTCGATCACTGTGGCAACCTGAGCTGCCCGCAGTCTGCCGTATCGACCAAAAACATATTGAATGACTTCTTCCCGGCGGCGGGATTCAAAATCAACATCAATATCGGGTTCCTCATCTCGCAGGGCAGACAAAAAACGCTCGAAAGGGAGGTTGTAATAAATCGAATCCACCGCCGTGATGTCCAGCAAAAAACAGATTGCAGAGTTGGCAGCAGAACCCCGACCCTGACACAGGATTCCTCGAGAGCGAGCGAATTGAACAATGTCGTAAACAATCAGAAAGTAACCCGCAAAGTCTTTGCTTTCAATAAGGGCAAGTTCTCTTTCAATACGCTCCCAGACCGCGGGGGTCGCCCTCGGGTAGCGACGGGGGACCGCCTCGTCGATGATCTGACGCAAATAGCTCATGGGGGTGTGCCCTTCTGGGCACACGGAGCGTGGCAAACCGGGCGAGACCTTTTTGAGCGAAAAAGCTAACTCCTTCGCCATGTCTGCACTGCGGGTGACCGCGTCTGCGTAGTGGGGGAACCGTTGCAACTGTTCGGCACCCGAGCGCAAATATCCCGCAGGGGAAGAGGGAAGCCACGAATGCAGCGCATCCATGCTGGTTCGCGCCCGAACAGCCGCCATGGCCTGGGACATATCGGCTTCAGCTGCCGTGGCGTAGTGCACCAAACCCGTCACCACTGTGGGTAAATGATGACGCTTGGCGAGAGTCGCCAGAAAGCTATTGTGCGCGCTATCGAGAGGCGCCTGATGGTCGAAAAGTTCAACGACCACGTTGTCTGGCCCGAAACGATCCACCAGCGCCAGCAGTGCGCGCTCTGAGCGTTCCTGCTCGAGCGCGCTGGGCATTCGATGCTCCGCCAACGGTTGCCGCACGGCACCCTTACGGCAGCCGGTGAGGATCACCCAGTGACTTTCCGCACGATCCGCGAGTTCATCAAGATCCGCGGTCATGGTGCCCTTATCTTCTGTAGCCAGATGCGCATCGGTGAGAGCGCTGGAGAGCCGGTGGTAGCCCTCAGCACCCCGGGCAAGAGCCAAAAGGTGTGTCCCCTGAGGGTCAGGGGCATCAGAACGCGACTGCACGGTGCCCAACGTTATTTCTGCTCCTAACACCGTGGGCATCTGATGGGCTGCCGCTGCTTCTGCGAACCGAACGGCACCATAAAACCCGTTGTGGTCGCTCAAACCCATTCCTGCTAAGCCCAAAGCGGCGGCTCGCTCGACAAGCTTTTCTGGCGAAGAAACACCATCGAGAAAGCTAAAACTGCTGTGTGCGTGAAGTTCTGCGTAGGGCACAGCCTCCTCGGGGGAATGATGCGTTGCCGGTACTCGATAAGGGTGCCGATGGGCAGACCATGCGGGGGAGTCGCCGCCATCGGCGCCCTCCGGGGCCGTACTACCGGGCCTGGAGGCATTGCGAAGAAGCTTTTCGTGCTCCGACCAGGGGATAGGGGGATTGCTCCAGCCCATTAGTCATACCGGGCTTCGACGACCCATCGGGACTGCTCGTGCGCACTCACAAGCCAGCCCATACCGCGGTCATCGACCAGTTGAACACGGTGCAAGAAACGGCTCTGCGCGGGGTCCCACCATTTTTCCCACACCGGCCAGGGTCCCGCCCAGGATGAGACGGTCACGCTGTTTGTTCCAGAAACCATGAGGTGTGGCGGGCTAGAAAGTTGGGCGCTCTCGCCCACCACCACAGGGTCACCATCCGCCCCGAGAAGTGTTACCTCGCGGGGCGTGGAAAATACCGTTCCCGGCAGGGGGCTTGGCAAAGCCCCGGGTAGTGGGCCAGGAGCTTCTGCCTGGGGCGCAGTATCGCCCCAGGGAATCAACACCTGGGTTTCCGCTGCCACCCTGGCAACACGGGGACTTGCGGTCACAACACCGTGTGCGCCCACCATGCTTTGAACGCGAGAAAGAACATGGTGGACCCTCGCATCGGGTCCCTGCCCCCACAGCCCCGGTTCGTGGTCGGAAACGTCTTCGGGAGACAGTGCTTCACATTCCACAAAGGCCACCGCAAGGGGGTATTCCGAACCTTCCTGTTGGTGTGCACTAAAACACTGCTCTAACTGCCACCGCACACGGTCCACCAGGTCGGGAGTATCAAAGTAGCGAGGGTGACGCCAGGCTCTCTCGTGGGTGGTGCCGTCATCGAAACCGATCGTAACTTTCACGTGCGTGCACACCACCCCGGCAGAACGAAGTGTCGCCGTGTAGTCCTCTAGTGGCCTGCGCAGAGCAAAACCCACCTGGTCCACCGAGGTCACAGCGTCCGGGAGTTCCATCCGGGTTACCGGGTCAAGGGGAGCGCCTGACATCTCCAAAAAGTTATCTCCGAGGCCGCGAGCTAGTCGATACAACCTCTCGCCCAGCGATCCCAAACGGTCACGAATAGCGTCAGGGCCCAGGGCAACAAACCCTCCAAGAGTCGTTATCCCTAACCGCGTGAGAAGAGAAACAGTGGCGTCATCTTCCAAAAACTCCACAGGGATATCCGCCAGAAACTCTTCTGACGCTTCTGGCTCCACACGGCGCAGTGGGTAGTCCCTAGTGGTGTGGCGGGCAGCAATGACAGCACTAAACACGTCATCCGCAATGCCCACTCGTGTGCTGGCAAGGGGCTCGCTAGTGGCAACAGCGTCCATGAGCATTCGAGCAGCTGCTTCCTCGCTGCCATAAAACCGTTCCAACCCTCGGGCATGAAAAGCAACAAGTCCGGGGGCGAGTAAAGAATGATCCGATACGCACTGGGCCAAATCCACGAGAACGCGATCAAAGGCGTGGCGGTCACGTTCCAGATCACGTGCCGTCAGCACCAAAGTGGGGCACATCAAATGGGCGTCTCGGCGACGCATACCCGCGCGCACACCCGCTCGATCAGCTTCGGGGGAACATTCCTCCACGACACCTTTGTGAAGGGTTGCTATGGGAATCCCCGGGGTTGCTTCGGGGAGGGAGCCATCGCCATAGGCGCTTACCAGGGACCATCCAGGGCACCACAGGACGATGGTGCGCCGCATTGCTAGCCCACCTGCCTTTGAGTAGCAATATCAATAACAGGGGCCTGCGGTGTTGTGTCGTGCGCACCCCAGGCGTCGATCATCAACTGTGCGTGGCGCACAGGATGACCGTGACGTGGGATGGCCTGGATGCGAACCACGTGTTCGTTCAGTAGGCCGCTACCCTCTGCTACCCCCGTCCACTGATGGTGGACTTCAATACGGGATTCGCAGCGGGGCCAGGCCTCGCGCACCAATAGCGTTGCGTCACGTTCGCGCAAACGGCCAGTAAGAGTCGACAGCATGCGATCTGAGGGTGCAGCCACGGCGCCGAGTGCCACAATGCCGACGACATCAATAAGCGCGCCCACTACCGAAAGCCACTGTGTGTCCGGGTAGGGGACAAGAACAAGTCGGTCAACGTTGACCCCCAATTCAGCGGCAGCAGCAAGGCCAGCGTCGGGTATTCCCACCACAGCACACCAGGTGCCCTCCATTGTGGCTTTGGCAATCAAGCTCCAGAGAAGCGAGGCAGAGGGGTCGACCTGATAGAGAGAACCCTTGCTTAACCCTCCTTCGGGAAAGAGGTTCTCCAAGCCAAACCCGACAGGAAAAACGTGATGGTCCGCACTAACCGATTCCATGGCGTGAATGCGCTGCTGTAAAGCACGAACATCGGGGCGCCGGGGTGGGGCACCTTCGAGGCTAAGAGCGGGGGACATGAGACTATGTTCGAACATCTGTTCGATTCTGTCAATATCCACTGACAGTGGACACTATGCGATGCGCGCTAACGCAAAACAGAACCGCCCAGAAAAGCAGTCCGCAAACTTGGGACTACTATTAGCTACATTCATCAGGCTGAAAAATCAAGAAAGCGTTCTGTGTCGAGCAAAAAAAATTCTTCATCTGAACATGAGCCGGGTTTTGTCTCCCTCAGAGACCTAAACAAATCTTTTGGCGACATACACGCCGTTGCTAACTTGAATTTGGATGTAGCTCAGGGAGAATTTTTTTCCATGTTAGGGCCGTCAGGCTCAGGAAAAACTACTGTTTTGCGGCTCATCGCTGGCTTCGAAACTGCAACCACAGGATCCATCACTATTGATGGAGAAGACGTCACTGATTCTGCACCGTTTGACCGAACCGTGAACACCGTTTTTCAGGACTACGCGCTTTTCCCACACATGTCTATCCAAGAAAACGTCGAATACGGTCTTCGGGCAAAAAAAGTCTCCAAACCAGATCGCTCACAATTAGCGTCGGAGGCAATCGAATCAGTCAAACTTTCCCACCTCGCTGAACGTAAGCCGCACCAATTATCTGGTGGTCAGCGTCAACGGATTGCACTGGCTCGGGCTCTGGTGATGAGGCCGAAAGTGCTGTTACTGGATGAGCCGCTTGGAGCGCTTGACAAGCAGCTTCGGGAGGAGATGCAGTCTGAGCTGAAGAGAATTCAACGCGAATCGGGAATCACGTTCATTTTTGTCACTCACGACCAAGATGAAGCTATGCGCATGAGCGACCGAATCGCTGTCTTCAATATGGGCAAGATCGAACAACTGGGAACACCTCAACAGGTATACGAAATGCCAGAGACCGCTTTTGTTGCCGGCTTCTTGGGGAGCTCCAATCTCGTGGAAGGCGAAAAAGCTCATGCGCTCTTTGGCGTCAGCGAGCTCGTCAATATTCGGCCCGAACGCGTAACGCTTTCAGGGGCCGGCTCCAGTGATGACAAATCGCATCGGAGTGTCCCGGCTGTCGTGAAAGATGTCTCCTACATCGGTTCCAGCACCATGTATGTCGTTGAGTCAGAGAGTGGAATACGGCTTACTTCACTACGACTTAACCAAGAATTGCCCGCCGACTTCGTCGATTTCGCGCCGGGCGACAAAGTTGTTGCTAGGTGGCAAAAAAGCCATGTTGCAGCAATTCCCAACAAACAGCGGCTCATGCCGAAAGGAAGCAATCTATGAAAACCAAACAAGTAGGTGTCGTATCGCTCCTCGCGGTGTCGACATTGATTCTCAGTGCCTGTTCTGGCACTAGTGAACTAACCCTTGACGTCCCCGACGTCCCAATGATCGAAAACGTTGGTGAGTTCGAAGGCGAACTCAACATTGTGAACTGGGCCGGTTTTGTGGAACCAGCTTGGACCGATCAATTCACCACCGACACTGGTTGTGTCGTGAACTCTCGCGCAGCAGGAACGTCGGATGAAATGGTCACCTTGATGCGTTCAGGTGAGTACGACATCGTTTCTGCTTCCGGTGATGCTGCCCTCCGTTTGATTGTGGGTGGGGATGTCCAGCCTCTGAACGTGGAACTTATTCCCAACTTTGGTGACGACATTGCCGAGGGCATGAAAGGTCAGCTCTATGACACCGTGAACGGGATGCCCTACGGCGTGCCGATTGGTCGAGGAGCCAACCTGCTTCAGTACAACGAAGACGTCACAGGGGGAGCGCCGGAAAGTTGGGATGTTGTGTGGGAGTCTGACAGCCCCTATGCCGGCAAAGTAACTGCCTACGATGCACCAATTTACATCGCTGATGCAGCGGTCTACTTGATGTACCACGAACCAGACCTTGGTATCGAAAACCCCTACGCACTTGACGAGACTCAACTGGCTGCAGCTGTTGAACTTCTCAAGCAGCAGAATGGAATCATCGGAGAGTACTGGTCTGACGCGGTTGCACAGATCACTTCGTTTGTCGGCGGAAACACTGTTGTGGGAACTTCGTGGGAAGTTTTGCGCAAGTTTGCTGACACACCCAGCATCAAGACCACACTGCCCGTGGAGGGCTCTACCGGTTGGTATGACGCTTGGTTAGTGAGCTCGTCGACTCCAAACGTGAACTGCGCTTACGCCTGGATGGACTACACGAGCCAGCCGTCGGTCAACGGCGCCATTGCCATGAACTTTGGTATGGCACCGGCCAACACAGCGTTCTGTGCATCGAGCGAGGAAGCACAGGCCCACTGTGACGAATACGCCGCAGAGGACGAAGAGTTCTTTGACCGTATTTGGGCATGGACTACACCGATTGAGCAGTGCCTCGATGGCCGCACTGACGTCAGCTGCACCAGTTTTCAAGACTGGACTAACGCATGGCTGACTGTTAAGGGCTAAATTAGCTCGAATGGCGGGGCCGAAAGGCCCCGCCATTCCCTTCCAAGAAAGAAACAATGAGCGAGACGACCACCGCAGACCCGGTTGATGAGCGGGCGCAAAGTGTGCCCTCGCCTCTGCAGTCGAAGCGTGTTTCAACATTTTTGTACCAACGTGAGCGGTTCCGTCTGGGCGCCCTGCTCGCCCTGCCGATGACATGGCTCATTGGGGTCTACATTGTTTCACTCTTCCTCCTACTCATCACAGCGTTCTGGGTCGTCAACCCTTTCACCTCGCGCGTTAGCCCCGGCTTCACCCTTGAGAACTTCGTCAGCCTCGTGACGGTTCCCGCCTACTTGTCCACGTCGCTGAGGACTCTCGGAATGGCGCTAGCGGTTACCGCACTGTCCGTAATCTTTGCTGTCCCGCTCGGGATATACATGGCGAAGCTGGCCTCCCCAATGATGCGCAATCTTCTGGTGGTTGCGATCACCTTGCCGCTTTGGGCTGGCTACCTGGTGAAGATTCTGGCGATGCGCCTTGTCTTCACGGAGAATGGTTTCATTAACTGGGCGCTGGGCCCTCTTGGCGTGTCTAGTCCCGGTTTCAACATCTGGGTGGCAATCATTACGTTGACTTATCTTTGGTTTCCCTACATGGCTTTGCCCGTTTTTACAGCAATTCGTCAACTACCAGTGAACCTGTTTGACGCTTCCGCGGACCTGGGCGCAAGCGGCTTTCCTACTATTTTTCGTGTGGTTCTGCCTCTGATCGTGCCGGCAATCATCGCGGGATCGGTCTTCACCTTTTCATTGAGCTTGGGGGACTACCTGGCCGCCAGGTTCACCGGTGGCGCCACTCAGATGATTGGAAGTGTCATTGCGGCAAACATCAACCTGAACCCCCCGGTCGCTGCAGCATTTTCGATGGTTCCTATTGCTTTTGTCGTGATGTACCTCATGGTCGCGCGACGCACCGGATCCCTGGAACGGATGTAAAACATGCTGAGGTTTTCCAAGCCAACTCGCTTCATAATGCTCGCGATTGTTGTGGGAATTATCATCTTTATGTACTTGCCGCTTGTGGTCGTGGTTCTCAACAGTTTCAATCGCGCACAACTCTCGGAATGGCCTATTCGTGAATTCTCACTCGATTGGTGGGAATTTGCCGCTACATACGAACCAATCAGGCTTGCTCTCCTCAATTCAGTAATTGTCGCTTCGGCCGCGATGTTTTTTGCGGCCGTACTGGGAACGCTCGTCGCTTTTGCTCTCAATCGATATGACTTTTTTGGAAAAAGTACCGTCAACTTATTGGTGGTACTCCCCATTGCTCTTCCTGGAGTGGTGACGGGCGTGGCGTTCTCCAACACCTACTCAAACTTTCTTAGTCCGATTGGTATCGATATCGGCTACTTCGGGCTGATCGTTTCCCACGCGACATTTTGCATCGTGATGGTGTTTAACAACGTCTTTGCTCGAATGAAACGAATGAATCCTTCGCTGCAAGAGGCGTCACTGGATCTTGGGGCTGGACTGTGGGAAACATTCCGGCTCGTAACGTTTCCCCAGTTTCGCTCCTCTTTCATCGCCGGTGCGATTCTTGCCTTTGCTCTGAGCTTCGATGAGGTTTACGTCACAATCTTTACGGCGCCACCTGGCGTCGATACGCTCCCCTTGTGGATTCTGAAAGAAATGGCGCGCCCTAATCAAGCCAGCGTTGTCAACGTGGTCGCGACTGTCGTCATCCTGCTGTCACTGATCCCCGTCTACGTCTCTCAACGGCTGGCCCGCTCAGATGAAGAGGACTAACAGGCCGGTCAAACCCGCCAGGGAGCTAACTGCCGATGTAAGACATCACGTGCTTAACACGCGTGTAATCGTCAAAGCCGTACTGGGAAAGGTCTTTGCCGTAGCCCGAGTGCTTAAAGCCACCATGCGGCATCTCGGCAACTAGCGGAATGTGGCAATTTATCCACACGGCACCAAAATCCAGCGCCTTTGACGTTCTCATGGCCCGACCGTGGTCTGACGTCCAAACACTCGAAGCGAGCCCGTACTTCACGTCGTTGGCCATCTCCATGGCCTCGGCCTCGCTTGTGAAGCTCTGCACTGTAATGGCGGGGCCGAAGATTTCCTCCTGAATGGCTGGGTCAGTCTGTTTCAGCCCCGTGACAATTGTCGGCGAAACGAAGTATCCGGACGCACCTTGGCGTGTGCCCCCGAGTACAACGTCAGCGTGTTTCGGCAGGTTTGCCATCACCTCAAGGACACGATTCATCTGAGTCTCGCTGTTAACGGGGCCGTAGAAGGTTGATTCATCGGTCGGCATGCCGGTCTTGACGTTGTCTCTAGTCCAGTCCTTCAGTGCTGAAACAAATTGATCGTGGATGTCCTTGTGCACCAGCACGCGTGTAGCTGCGGTGCAATCTTGACCTGCGTTGAAATAGCCCGCCGTAGCGATTCCCTCTACAGCACTAGCAATGTCTGCGTCGTCGAAAACGACGACAGGAGCCTTCCCTCCAAGCTCCAAGTGGACACGTTTGAGATCGGAAGACGCGGCTTTCGCAACCTCCATCCCAGCCCTGACGGACCCTGTGATCGAGACAAGTTGGGGTACAGCATGATCAATCATTGCGGCGCCAGTTGACCTGTCACCGGTTACGACATTTACGACGCCAGACGGAAGGTGTTGCGCGCATATCTCCGCTAAAAGCAGGGTACTTTGCGGCGTCGTATCAGATGGCTTAAGGACAGTTGTATTACCTGCCGCAACAGCAGGGGCAAACTTCCAGACAGCCATGTTGAGGGGATAGTTCCACGGCGTGACCTGACCCACCACACCAATTGGCTCCCGTCGAACGTATGACGTGTGATCTTTCATGTATTCGGCGGCGCCTCGTCCTTCCAGGTTTCGCGCGGCCCCAGCAAAAAACCGTATCTGGTCAACGCTAACCATGATTTCGTCGTCAACAAGCGATGCTCGAGGCTTGCCTGTGTCCTGTGACTCCAGGTCCGCAAATTCCTCTGCGCGCTTCTCCATCTCATCCGCAATCCGGAACAGCGCTAACTGTCTCTCGCCAGGAGTCGAATCACCCCACGCTTCAAAAGCATCCGAGGCTGCACGGTAGGCGGCATCAACGTCGGCAGCGGTCGAGACCGGCGCTTCTGCATAAATCTCTTCAGTCGCAGGGTCGACAAGAGAAATTGCCTGATCCCCAGTGGACTCAACGTAAACTCCGCCGACAAAATTCTTCAGGATTTTTGAACTCATATCAAAACCCTAGCCCAGAGAACATTTTTGATGAGTCGAGATTGCTGGTTGTTGTGGGCTTGCGGTCAGCGGTTAGCTCGCACACGCGTCAACGAACTCCACAAGTCCGATCTGTGCATCAGCAATGTGGGTAGGCACGTCGGCAAGCGCCGACACACTGGGGTCAGCAACAGCGGCGAGTAGCGCATTCACCGAGGCTGACACTTTGGTGTGAGCAACTTTGAGGCCCGGTTCAAGAGGATCGAGAGCATCAAACTCATCGAGTAACTGGCCCAGCTTTTCCGCATACGTGGCGACACCCGCAGGATTTGTCGCAGCCAAGAGCACGATCTCCCGCATGTCTCGCAAAATACTCGCCGATTCGGCACACACCTGGGTCGTGGACACCCGCTCCGCAACAGCCTGGGGCGAGCATCCCGTGAGCAGGAGTCCCGGCACCAGCAGCAGGATTACCGGCATCAACGTCTTCATGATGGGTAACTGTAGCGCCCGTACCTGCTGAGATTCCGGGGCG